>Ga0265297_10003232_pt1 | contig 30075 bp, 27 predicted proteins | sample Munlanlwell13791_FD_192502 | JGI IMG/M metagenome (GOLD analysis project Ga0265297, IMG submission 192502) | Leachate microbial communities from a municipal landfill in Southern Ontario, Canada - Leachate well 137-91 | ecosystem: Engineered > Solid waste > Landfill > Unclassified | place...
AGTCGTCGCCACAATAACTTCTCCGTTGATTGGAGAGATTAACGCAATGGGCTTATATGTTTCTTGCCAGTATTTTAAAGCTTTCTCTCCCTGGCCGCGTGCAGCATCCAGCAGCGCTGCGCGTTCAGTAGAGCTCATCCAGGCCAGGGTCTGGCTGACTTTAACCTTTTCGCCTTCTTTTACCAATATATTTTCAACACGGCCGTTAACAGGAGGCTTTACTTCCAGGCGATTTTTAGGCAGAACCGTGCCGGTCGTAGAGATAAATGTCAGAATTTCTCCGATCTTGGGGCTTATCTCTTGCATTGTCTCGTTACTTGTCCCCTTATGCTTTATCTTTATCAAAACAAATACTGAAACAATTGCTAGGCCAAGGATTAAAAGAGTAACTTTCAATTTTTTATGGCGCATATTCAAGAGTCTCTCCTTTCGCATTAATCCAGTTTGCCTCTGCATACAAGGCATTTGACTCGGCATTCAAATAGCTTAACTTTCCATTTACGAGATTATCTTCTATAATTGTCCAGTTATCATAGCTAATAAAACCTGTTGAATATTGCGCCTCGGCTATCTTAGCGCGCTCTTTGGCAGCTTCCAGAGATTTACGCTGCACTTCCACTGTTTCAATCGCATCCTGTAGGTTTGCCCACGCTTGTTCAAGGGTTACGATAATTCCATCTCTTGTGCTTCTCTCGTCTGCTTGCGCCTGGTTATATGCGGCTTTCGCCTTAGAAACCTGGGCTAGCCGCAGCCCCCCTTCAAATACCGGCATAGTTACACTTAAACCAAGATTCCAATTATCGTTCTGCGGCGGCCAATGTGCATTCGTTCTGTTAGCTGCGGCACTACCCGAAAGCTGCGGAGCAAAATCTGCATAAGCGGATTTAATATCAAAAGAGGCTGCATTTTTTTTGGCTACAAGCTGTAATAAAGAAGGATTATATTTTGCTAATATCTCAAAATCCGGTTTCTCTTTTACGCTGTCGCGGACGGAAAAATCTCCTTTAGCTGATATGGGCTTAAATTCCTTACGCCCCATTGCTTTGGTCAGCTGTCTTTGAGCCAAGACCACGTCTCTTTTTGCCTGCGCAAGGTCCAAATTTGCCTGCGCCAGATCTGCCTCTGCAGTCCATAAGGCGCCCCTATGTTCCAAGCCTGATTCGTAACGTAAAGTTATTAATACCAAATTATTTCTTCTAATCCTGATGATCTCTTCTGTCACGCTTATTAACTCCTGCGCCTTAAGTAAATTAATAAAGGCAGTGCGTAAATCCAGCCTTACCCCCGAGGAAACAAAACGGTAATTCTGTTGTGCGGATTTTATGTTTTCTTTAGCAGAATTCACCTGATTCATAGTCTTGAAACCGTCAAATATGAGCTGCGTGCCGCTGACGCCATATGAATAAGAATCTGCAACCGTGCTTGTTGTCGTGCCTGTGGTGCTGCTGGTTGTTGAAGTTTTCCCTGTGGAGGCATCTAAAGTGCTGTCAATCTGAGGATAGAGCCCGCTGGCGGTGATAGTTTTATTGGCTTTCTCCTGATTAATATTCTCCTGTGCAGAAATCAGGTCAGGGTTGTTCTTCTTTGCTTCGGCAAGACAATCATTCCAGGTGAGTATTTCATCAGCAGATAATTGATGCAAGAAAAAACTTAAAAATAACGAAATTATAATGACCTTTATAATTTTTTTCTTCATTATTTAATATCTATTTTTTCTTTCTTAATTATTGCCGCCATCTCAGTCATGTGGCTTAAGAGTCCGTTTAATTGGTCCGCCGGGATAAGGCCGATTGGGCCGTCCGGCTTGACGATAACAATCAACCTGTCTCCTGCTTTAATGCGGTGCGATTTACGCACCCCTACAGGTATTACAATCTGTCCGCGTTCTCCGACAGTTACTGAACCGTAAACTTTAGGCCCCTGAAATTTTAGCATTCTTAAATCCCCCTTTATTTGCTAGGTATGAAAAGTATGATTTATATGTTTTGTGTGCTTTTTAGTATAGTTGCCTAGATTGGTTTTGTCAAGACAATAATAAAAAGGGACGGTTCTGATACAACTTAACATGTTATCAGAACCGTCCCTAAGAAAGCGAGAACCGCCCCTACTCTGTCTTAGATAATCTTACCTTCTAATTCCTTAATCTGGCTGCCTATTTCTCTGTTGAGCTTTTCTATTTCCTTCAGCCGCCTGCCATATTCTTTAGCGGTTTCTTCGTCGCGGTAAATCTTAGGGTCGGAAAGCGCCCGCGCCTTGGCATAACTTTCAAGCTCAAGCGTCTCTATCTTTTTTTCAAGTTTATTTATCTCTTCGCGTATTTGCACATTATGGGCTTTGCGCCTGCGTTCTTCGTCTTTACGCTTCCTTTCTTCTTCCCTGGCTTTTTCTTTTGCCTCATCAGTTTTGTCCTTTTGTTTTTCGGGCTTGGGCTTCTTCTCTTCTAAAATTATTTCTCCCCAGTCTTTTTTCTCCAGATAATAATCAAAATTCCCGGGGAATTTCCTGATCCCTCCGTTTTTTACCTCAAAGACTGCATTAGCAACCGAACGCACAAAATAAATATCGTGGCTGATAAACACCAGTGTCCCTTCGTAATCCAAAAGCGCCCTTACCAATGCCTCTACTGCGTCAACATCAAGATGGGTTGTGGGCTCATCAAGCAAAAGAAGGTTCGGAGGGTTAATCAAAAGCTTAGCCAGGATAAGCCGGCTCTTTTCTCCTCCTGACAGTACCTTAACTTTTTTATCAGAATCTTCTCCTGTAAAAAGAAACGCGCCTAAAATAGTCCTGATGGCTTCTTCTGACATATATCCCGGAGCAGCTGAATATGCCTCCGCAAGCACGGTATTTTCAAAATTCAAAACATCCATGCGCGTCTGGGAAAAATAACCTATATCTACGTTATGGCCGACTATGCGGCTGCCGCTATCTATATCAATTACACCTGCCAGAATTTTTAAAAGCGTGGATTTTCCCGCGCCATTTTCACCAGCCAGCACAGCTTTCTCGCCCTGGACTATTTCAAAATCAAGGGTTTTATAAACCTGTATATCGCCGTACGACTTTGATATCTGTTCTAGGTTTATTACGCGATAACCGCTTCGTTTAGCCTGGGGAAATTTAAAATCACTGATGCTTTCGCGCGGGTCAGGAGGGACTGTTATTTCAGGCAATTTTTCTAATTGCGTGCGTTTGGCTCGTACTGACGCTGCCTTATTAGGCTGGGCATGAAAACGGGCAATAAACTTTTCAAATTGCTCGCGCTTTTTTTCGTTTTCCTTAAATTGCTTTAAAAGAAAGGTGCGCCTCTCTTTCTTTATTTGTTCGTAATGCTCGAAGTTTCCTTTTACTTTGAAAATCCCTCCGTTTTCCAGGATAAGTGTATAACCAGTCACATCATTTAGAAAGGCTTTATCATGGGAAATCATGATAAATGTCCCCCGAAAATTGGCAAGATAGTCTTTAAGCCATAGGGCGGCATTCAAATCCAGATAATTTGTCGGCTCATCAAGCAACAGCAGGTCATAACGGCAGGTAAGAAGCTTGGCTAATAAAGTGCGCATCTGCCAACCGCCGCTCATCTCTGATATAGGCCGGCTAAAATCCCTTTCTTTAAACCCTAACCCCATCAAAATCTTCTTGGCTTTATGCTCTAATTCAAAATACCCCAGCACTTCTAAATTATGCAGTACCTCGCCGTAGCGCTTTGAGCCGGCATTATTTGCATCTTCAAGTCTTTCTTTTTCTTTCTTCAAAGCGGTTATTCTTTCGTCCCCTTCAATCAATTCAGAAAGGACCGTATGCGCGGAGGCAAAACTTGCCTCTTGAGGCAGATGGCCGATATGAATATTCTTGTTAACCCTCACCTCTCCGCTAGAAGGTTCTATGGCGCCTAAAATCAAAGAAAAAAGCGTGCTCTTTCCTGAGCCATTCGGTCCGATAAGACCGATTTTTTCTCCGTGATTGATATTTAGAGAGATGTCTTCGAAGAGTGTTTTCCTACCGTAATTCTTAGAAAGGTTTGTGAGGGTAATCATAAACTAAATTGGCCGGCGGGATTCCAAGGACTTAGAGAGGGTAGTTGAATCTGCGTATTCTAAATTTGAGCCGACAGGCAGGCCCAGGCCTATACGGCTTAAGCTGACGCCTAAAGGCTTAATTAACTTGGCAATATATAACGCGGTAGTTTCTCCTTCTATATCCGCGTCTGTAGCTATGATTATTTCTTTAATATTATTTTGTTTTATCCTCTGCATTAAACCATCGATTTTTAAATCTCCGGGGCCCCTGCCCTCTAAAGGGGATATTGACCCTAATAATACGTGGTAGACGCCATTAAAACTGCCTGCCTTTTCTATAGCTGTAACGTCGCTGGGTTTTTCAACGATACAGACTATATCTTTTTGACGGCGGCTATCCTGGCATATCTTACAGACTTCCTGGTCGCTGAGACTATTGCAGATACGGCAGAAACGCACGCTCTCCTTCACCCTGCTTATTGCTTCTGTTAAAGCAGTTACTTCGTCTTTTGATACGCTCAAGATATAATTTACAATGCGCTCGGCGCTGCGCCTGCCAATGCCGGGGAATTTAATCAAAGCGCTTATAAGTTTTTCTATGGAATCAGTATAACTTGACATATGCGTTAGCCTTCCTTAATCACCTTGCCGCCAAACATCTCTAAGGCGGTTTTGATAAAAGGATTATTTTGGCTATCCTCTTTCTGCTTGAATTCCTGCGAAAGGATAAAATTGGCCTTTAAAGCCGTATTGAACAACTCGGATAAGCTTTTTTCTATAATTGCCTTATTTTCTTTTCGTTCCAAAGATTCTTTGTGTAATGAATAATTCTTAGGGAATGCCACCGTAAGGACATTGCCCTGTAATTTCAGAGGTTGGCCTTCATTCAAATATGTGGCTACAGACATTTTAATCCTTCCCAGGTTTTCTATAATCTTCTGCCAGGATTCTTTGATGTTCTCTAGCGATATTGCCTGGCCTGCAGGGCTAGGGTCTTCCTTAACTTCAGGGTTTTTGGCTTCCTCTTGAGCCGGTTTCTCTATTGTGCCCGCATGCTTTGGCACTGACGCAAAGCCTTTTTTGTCATGCGATAATCTGACCAGGCTTATCTCTAACGGAATACGCAACGATTCCAAACGCTTGGATATCTCCTGCGTAGCTACCAGTACATTGAAAGCGGTGAATATCTCTTCCATGGTGAAAGATTGGCTCTGGGATAATAATCTTTCGCAGCTCTCCGTTGGAAGGTCTATTAATTTTGAATCTCCGTGCGTAACTTTGGCAATCATGAGGTTACGAAAATGCTCGATAAAATTGGTCAAAAGTACGCTGACATCTTTACCTTCATCTATAAGGTTATTTAATAATCTCAACGTGCCTTTGGTATCCTTTTGAATTATTTTCTCCGTTATCTCAAACAATGCATCCTGTTGGACTAATCCCAATACAGAGACAACGTCCTTTAAGGATATCTTATCGTTAGAAAAGGAGGCTAACTGGTCTAAAATTGATTCTGCGTCTCTTAAAGACCCATCACTACTCTTGGCAATGGCAGATAAAACTTCCTTATCTACGCTTATATTTTCCTTCCTGGTAATTAGTTCTAACTGAGTAATCATCTCCATTACCGGTATGCGCCGGAAATCAAAACGCTGGCACCTTGAGAGGATAGTCGGTATAACTTTATGAGGCTGGGTAGTGGCAAAAATAAATTTAACGAACTCGGGCGGCTCCTCTAAGGTTTTCAGCAGGGCATTAAAGGCTTCAGTAGTAAGCATGTGCACTTCATCAATTATGTATACCTTGAACTTGCCTTGAGTAGGCGCAAATTTTACATTTTCGCGCAAATTCCTGATTTCATCAATACCGCGGTTTGATGCGCCGTCTATTTCTATTACATCAAATGAACGGCCGGAGCTTATTTCTTTACACAGGACACATTTCTGGCAGGGAGTTATAGTGGGCCCTTCTTTGCAATTTAATGCCTTGGCTAAAATCCTGGCAGTGGAAGTCTTGCCTATCCCCCGGGGCCCGGCAAATAGATAGGCATGGGCGAGCCTGTTTTTGGCAATAGCGCTCTTCAGGGTACTTACAACGTGATTCTGGCCGATTATATCGTCAAAATTCTGCGGCCGCCATTTTAAAGCAAAAACAGTGTATGACAACGATTATATCCTTTCTAACAGGCACTCCGCTCGCTGCTCGGCTTGTCGCCTCGCGACGCTCGCTTGAGTGCCGCTGAATTTTTTGCCTTGTCGGCAATCCGCTGAACATGCACTTAGCTCGCTATTTTGCTTGTCGCAAAATAACGCTCGCTAAGTGCCGTTTGATTTTTCCTTGTCGGCAATCCGCTGAACATGCACTTAGCTCGCTATTTTGCTTGTCGCAAAATAACGCTCGCTAAGTGCCGTTTGATTTTTCCTTGTCGGAAAAATCAAACGGAGAGGCTGGGATTTGAACCCAGGGGCCCAGTTTCCCAGGCCAACTCATTAGCAGTGAGTTGCTTTCGACCACTCAGCCACCTCTCCAAAAAATTTTATCCTCTCTTCTTTTTAAAAAATTCTTTTAGCAAAAGGCTGCTTTCTTTTCCCAGGATTCCTGATTTGGCTTTTATGCGGTGGTTTAATTTTTTATGATTTATTATATTTAATACAGAACCACAGGCTCCGGTTTTGGGGTCTTTTGCACCGAAATATAAATTCTGGATACGGGAGAGCACTAATGCGCCGGCACACATACTACATGGTTCAATTGTAACATATAAAGAAGCCCCGTTCAACCACTTTGTCCTTAAGAAATTAGCGGCGGAGGTTAAGGCAAGCATCTCTGCATGGGCAGTGGGATCGCCAAGACGTTCTACTTGATTATGGCCGCGGGCAATAATCTTATCTTTATATACCACTACTGCTCCGACGGGAACTTCGTCTTCTTCAAAGGCCTTCTGCGCTTCTTTCAAGGCCTCTCGCATGTATTTAACGTGTTTATCTAGCACATAGAAAGTGCGCCTGGGAGGAGTCGAACCTCCAACCTTCGGCTCCGTAGGCCGTCGCTCTATCCATTGAGCCACAGGCGCATATAATTTCCGGAAAGATTAAGCACAACTAAAAATTTTAAATCATCTAATTCTACCATAGATTGTAGATAAAGGAAATTAGAAAAATCGCCCTATTGCGGGGAGGCTTCAAGAAGGAAAAGAGAGTTTTTTTATTGTGACGTAAGTGATGCCAAGAATCCCTGCTTCAATTATTATTGTCGCAATTGCTGCGCCAACAGAAGAAAAAGAATATATTAAAAGAAACATCAATGGTAACCCTACCAGCGCCATGACTATGTGAATCCTGGAGTAAATATGCGTTTTCCCGCAGACTAAAAGAAACTGCACGCGAAACGCATTGGAGATAACACAAAATACTGCGATAAGCAAAAGCCTTAAGCACAGTACTGTTTCAGGGTATTTTACCCCGCAGACGATTCTTACGATTAAAGGCGCAAAAATAAAGATTAGGGGCAGGCAGATTAAGGCAATATTAATGGTAACTTGCTGAATCTTTTGCATAAGCTCCAGCGCCTTCATTTTATTTTTATGGAATATTTTACTTAAACGCGGAAAGACTGCCTGGGAAAAAGAAGCAAGGGGAAATGTCTGTGCAAGGTTAGCTATCTTTTCCGCAATGGAATATAGCCCTGTGGTAGTGTTACTGGTAAGAAGCCCGATAGTGAATATGCGCGTGTTTGTATAGGCATTGATAGCTACATTAGAAATGAAAATATCCCACCCGGCCTTCAACTGCTGCCGGATATTTGTATATCCGGGAAATTTAAACGATACGCCGAATCTCTTAAAGACAACCCGTAACCCCAATACGCCGGTTGCCAGAAATACACAGGATGTGATAATGGGAACCATCAGATAATCCTGCCTATCCCTTACGAAAAAAAATATAGAAAGCACGTAAATAATACACCCGATAATGTTCAGGTGGGCAATGTGTTTCATCCTCTCCATGCCCTGAAAAAACCAGACAGGAAAAATAGTATTTCCTATGACCATACCGAAACTAAGCGCATAGACTAACCAGTCCTGCCTGAACTTGGGGATAAAATAAACAATCATACCCAATGCCAACAGGCTTAAGAGAGCCAGGCTGATTTTTACCGTCATGACTGAAGAAAAAACACTGCAGACTCTTTCATCCTCTTCGCGGCAAAGAGATATTTCCTTTGTAGCAGAGATACTGAATCCGTAATCCGTCAGGATCATAAAATATTGCACAAAGGCCTGGGCAAAAGAAATCAAGCCAAATTTTTCCGGGCCGATTACCCTGAATAGATATGGCAGTATAATAACCGGCAGGAGATATGTTATAGCCTGCAGCACTGAAAGGGAGGCAAAATTGCTCATTACGACCTTGCGCTCCTCAGTCTCTACCATCTTATAAATTTTCTTTATGCGCCTTGTTAAAGAAAACATATATTTAATTTACATTCTCCTTGAGCCTAAGTCAAGAAATATAGTTAGAAATAATGCACATATTTTATTGGGATTTTTCCTTTGTATGATATAATTAAGTGAGGCCATGACTTACGGAATGAAATGAACGTAAGTCATATGGCCGAACTTATATGATAAAATTTCCGCAAAATTTCCTCTGGGGAGCTGCAACAAGCGCTTATCAGGTTGAAGGCAACAATACTAATGCTGACTGGTGGCAGTGGGAAAAGGCTGGGCACAGGGAGAATTCCGGTATGGCCTGCCGCCACTACGAATTTTATGAACAGGATTTTGACCTGGTTAAAAGCTTAAACCATAACGCCCACCGTATCTCTATTGAATGGAGCCGCATAGAGCCCGAAGAAGGAAAATTCTCTCAGGGCGAATTACAGCATTATGTTGACGTTATCCTTTCTTTGAGAGCGCGCAATATTGAGCCGATAGTTACGCTGCACCATTTTACCAACCCGATTTGGTTCAGTAAAGCAGGCGGCTGGGTTGACAGGCGCGCTGCAGAAATATTCCTGCGTTACTGCGATTTTGTAGTCAACGGACTTGCAAAACATGTCCGATACTGGATTACCATAAACGAGCCGAACGTGTATATATCCCATGCGTATATTTTAGGGGTATGGCCTCCGGAAATGAAGTCATACCTGAAAGCAAAGACAGTTGAAAATAATATGCTTTTAGCGCATATCAAAGCTTTTCGCCTGATACATAAAATTTATAAGGAGCTAAACTCACCCAAGCCCAGCGTGAGTATTGCTCAGAATATTATGGCTTTTGTACCCTGCACGCAGGCCTTAAAGAACCATTTCGCTGCCATGCTCAGAAACAGGTGGTATAACTTCGGTTTTCTTGATAAAGCAATACGGCATAAAACCCTGGATTTTATCGGCATTAATTATTATTCGCGGCAACTGGTAGAAGTTAAGCATTGGGGAATCAACAGCCTGGCAGCAGATGTCTGTGAAAAGGGCCATCATCCGGTTAGGAAAAACTCCCTTGGCTGGGATATTTATCCCGAGGGCTTATATGAGCTGCTTTTAAAACTTAAAAACTATCGCCTGCCCATAATTATTACGGAAAACGGCATCTGTACGCAAGATGACCGCCTGCGCTGGGATTACATATATAATCACCTCAAAAACATTCATCTTGCCATAGAGAAAGGCGCTCCGGTGACAGGATATCTTTACTGGTCGCTAATGGATAATTTTGAGTGGGATAAGGGATTCGGGCCAAGATTCGGCTTGATAGATATAGACTATAACAGTTATAAAAGAACTGTCAGGGAAAGCGCAAGGCTTTTTGGTGAAGTCTGCAAAACAGGTATTTTATAAAAATCTTTCGCATAATTATTCCATACCGGGAGGGATTTTTTTCCAGGGATATCCTTGCGAAGCTTCCTTAAAGCCCAAATCGAATAGTTCTTGCATTTCAACAGGATCAAAAAGCTCTTTTGCTTTTGATACATGAGTTGCCGGAATATAGGCAAAATTAAAATCTCCCCTGTTATTCTTAGTAAAAACATATAGCTCGTAAAGATTACCTATACCTTGAGCATTGATGCTGGTATCAACCGCACGTTCAGCGATCGCGGAGAGTTTGTCCGCAACCTCTTTATAAAGAGGATCAACGTAGCCGTTTCTTATCACATAAATTTCGTATCTAATCCTGGAAATATCTAACCCTTTTTCTTTAATGGCTTTGTCAAACCCCTGTAAAACATCATAAAGAAAAAATACCTGCCTGGTTATGCCGCCGTCAACATGCATCTCATCATACATCTCATCATTTACTTCGACATTTAAATATACCGGAGGGAAGGCAACCGGCATAGACGCCGATGCCAATATGATCTTGCGGAATAGCTTCAGGGCATTATCGTCTCCTATGGATGCGATTTTCCCCATATCCCAGATAACAAGCCGCTGCGCATCCAGATTTGTAGTTCCTACATAAAGCCTGCGGCCTTTTGTGTATTCAATAGCTATCTGCTTTAACAGTTCGGCATCAATATAATATTCAATCAGATGCTCTAAGGGTGCGGTGCTGGCAACGGAATTACCAAATAGGATTCCTGTAGGCGGAAACCGTACTCGCATAATATCTTTTGTAGAATATTTCGTGTAGAATTCTTCCAGCTTATAATCATATTTACTTCCTAAGAAAGCAATCGGCGCAATTATGGCTCCGGTGCTTATGCCGGTAACTGCCTTAAAAACCGGGCGGGTGCCTGACTGTGACCATCCATTCAATAATCCGGCTCCGTAAGCGCCCTTATCACCGCCTCCTGAAATAGCAAGCATGGAATAAGTCCGGGTGGCTTTAAAATCAAAAATGGATGGGCTGTCTCTTTGTTCCTGCTCCAACAATTTTAGAAAATCATTCTTGAAACAATCACTCGGGCTGCCGCTCAAAGCCCTGATATCCTGCATACCGAAAATCCTGGCGCTGCCTAATAAATCCGGCGGGATAGGATGCCGCACGCTTGCGCAGCCGGAACAAAGAAAAATACATAGTAACGCCCAATAATAACGCTTTAACATTATATCCTTCAATTCAAATTGGAAGGCCGAGCTATATTTATTTATGTAAAATACTCTCTGCTTCCTGGTAAGACTTATAGGTATGTATAGCTACTCCGGCAGAATAATGAAATAGGCTCATAATATTAAATCCTATATCCTTTCCCTGGTCAGGGATAATCCTTATAACCCTAGAAACACCATGCTTATTGAATAAATCCATTGCCTTTTCAATAAACATTCTTGCGTTCATGTCCATACGTTCTAAAAAAGACAGGTCTGTTAATACAATAAAGCCCTTCTTTAACTTAGGAATGTTCTTCGCAAGCTCAGCATAGAATTGCTCTGCCTGCTGAAGATCAAAGTAGTCCTTAACTGTAATTATTAATTTGTTACCTTTATTGTCTGTGCTTAAGCTGAACATATATTTTATGTCAACTCATCCAAACTCCAAACAAAAGCCTTAACGCCTTCTTTGCCCAATTTCTTGCGTAATTCCTTCACGCAGGAAACAAGTTGTTTTGCTTCATTCTCCTGGCAAGCCGCATATAAAATATTGTTTCTGCCGGGCCAGATGTCGTCTCCCAAATGCGTGCCGGAGGTAGCGCCTTTGCCGAAAACTCCTTTTATCTTAGTATAATTCTTCAGCCCGCAGCCATCCAAGGCCTCCATCACGTCATCATCAATTGCTTCATTATAAGTAACCATTACCATCTTCATCATTTCTTTTTGCCTCCATTCTTTCTAATCTTCGCCTCAAACACCGCATAAAGCGTAGGCACAAAGAGCATGGTAATCAATGTAGATAAACTAAGCCCTCCCAGCATGGTAATACCCAAGGGCTGCCAGATTTCCGAACCCTCTCCTGTTGAAAGAGCCAGAGGCAGGAGTCCTGCTAGCGTAGTAATCGTAGTCATTAATACCGGCCTTAATCTGTCTTTGCCTCCAATAGTTACTGCCTCCAGCATTGATAACCCGCGTGCGCGCAGGATATTTATATAGCTTATCAGGACTATGGCATTGTTAACGACTATACCCATAAGCATAATCAAGCCCAGGAAGGTTATAATACTTAAGGTTGTACCGGTTAAGACAAATCCTAAAATGACTCCGGTAAAAGTAAAAGGTATGGAAAACATAACAACAAAAGGATCCAATAAAGACTCAAATTGCGCAGCCATAACCATATAAACTAAGGCAATGCCCAGAATCAGTAAAAGAGTTAAATCCCTGAATGCCTTTCCTTGTTCTTCTGCCTCTCCGCCAAAATTTATTACAATATCCGAAGGTATAGTAATTTTGCGCAGGTCCTTTTTAATATCCTCAATGACATTTCCCATTGAACGCTTGTAAGTGTTGCATTCTACCCTGACCACTCTTTCGCGGTTTTTACGCTCAATATCAATAGGGCCTGCAGTTTCATAAACCCTGGCAACAGTGCCTAATTTAATCTGTTTTCCCGTAAAAGGAGAAACTATAGAGAGGTTTTCCACGTCTTCTGGTTTTGCGCGGAAGCGTTCTTCCAGGCGCACATATATATCGTAGGTTTCTCCTTTTTCGCGGTATTTAGTGGCAGTTGCACCCTCCACAAAAGTCTTTACGCTATCGGCAATAGTGCGCATATTCAGGCCTAAAGCCGCTGCTTTCTCCCGGTACACTTCCACTCTTAATTCCGGCCGGTTCAATTCGCGGGAAATGCTTACATCTGTTGCCCCCGGGGTTTTTTCCATAATTTCTTTTATTTTTTGCGCCAAGGCATCAGTGTCTTCAAAAGAATGGCCGATAATTTCAACCTGAATCTGTTTGCCTGACATGCCGGTGATTATTCTACCGATGGGGTTTCCTGTAGAGATGTCTGTTTTTAATACGCCCGGAATTTGCCTAATTCTTTTTCTGATGATTTGGGCTATTTCTTTAACAGAACGCTTTCTTTCGGTCTTTGGCACAAGCTTTGCCCCACCTGTAGTAATATGGCTTCCGGATTGACCTCCCATAACCGTACCAATGCCTGTGCTTTGCCCGCTTCTTACATACATAAATTTCTCTTCAGGTACCTCCTCTTTGAAAATTTTTTCTATTTTTGCGGCAATTTTGTCGGTCTCTTCCACGCGCGTGCCTATGGGCAGATTTACGGTGGAGCGCAAGTCTCCTGAATCTTCTTCGGGTATAAATTCATTTCCCACAAATCTGGTTAAAAATAAACTGAAAATAAATGCCACCGAAAACCCGAAGATAACTATTTTTTTATGTCCCAGGCACCAGGCCAAAGACTTACCATAGAATTCTTCCCAGGATTTAAACCAATGTTCGGAAATCTGGTAAAATTTATTAAACCATCTAAATTTACTTTGGGCCTGGGCATTATTGGCTCTCATCCATTTGGAGCAAAGCATCGGGGTAAATGTCGCGGCAGTAAAAAGCGAAGCTAAAAGCGTGACTGTTACAATGATTGCCAATTCTCCAAACATTATTCCTACCACACCAGTAATAAAAAGCATGGGCAGGAATACCACTACCGTAGTAAGAGTAGACGCCCCAATGGCAAGAAACATTTCAGACGTCGCAAAAATTGAGGCTTCCTGCGGCCGCTGGCCTTTTTCTAAATGGCGATAGACGTTATCCACTACGACAATCGCATTATCCACGACCATTCCTATAGCAATAGTTAAAGAAGAAAGGCTGATGGTATTTATGGTCTTGCCGCTTAAGAAAAGATAGATAAAGGCAATAAGGAGTGAAAAGGGGATGGTCAGGGCGATGATTAAGCTGGGTAAAAATTGGCGCAGGAAAAACCAGACTACCAGGATAACCAGAACTCCTCCTGTCCAAATCGTAGACTTAAGCGAATCAAGAGAGTTGATAATGTCCTGGGAAAGATCCATAACCAGGTACATTTTTATATCTTTAGGAAGAATTTTTTGCAATTCATCTAATTTCTTTTTAACGAGGGTTGTTACTTGTACGGTATTAGTGCCGGTCTGTTTTTGAACCATCAGCATAAGGCCTTGGCTACCATTAATACGCACAATCTGAGTTACCTCTTTAAAACTATCCTCTACCCGCGCAACATCCTTTAAATAAACAAGGTTGCCGTTACGTTTGCCTAAGATAACCGAATTTATCTCATCAGGAGTAGCAAATTCTCCGGGCACGCGCAGAAGATAATCCGTAAAACCAGATTTTATGCTGCCTGCCGGCTGGGTAACATTCTCCTTGGCTAAAACATCTTTGACGTCAAGTATGGAAAAACCGTATCCTTCAAGCTTATGCCTGTCTATCCAAATATTAATCTGGCGCTCTAAACCTCCCTGCAGTTGCACTGTGCCTACCCCGGGAATCTGCCTTAAAGGGTCCCCCACTTTTTTATCAATCATATCAAAAAGCTCAGGGTAGCTCTGCTCTGCGGTAATGCCTACAAAAAGGATAGGAATCATTGCGGTGTTAAACTTAAAGATGAAAGGGGTATCCATCTCATCGGGAATATCAGGAAGGTAGCGTTTGGTTTGCTCAATGCGGTCGCGGATATCATTTGAAGCCTCATCAAGGTTAGTGCCCCAGATAAACTTAAGCGTAAGTACTGAAAGCCCCTCAAGCGAACGCGAAGTAATTTTTTCAAGTCCCGGGGTAGTTGCCAACTGATTTTCTAACGGTTCACTTACCTTTATTTCTACATCTTCTGGGCTGGCGCCCGCATAGGTAGATATAACGGAAATCGCCGGAGGCTCAATCTCTGGCATAGAATCTATCCCTAATCTGGTTAAGCTGTATAATGCCAGGATAATAATTGCCGAAAAAATCATTATATTCGTAACCGGCTTTTTTACGCCAAATTCTGGTAGATTCATTCTATTTTCCTCCCTCAATGGTAACAGGAGCGCCGTTGTATAATTGCTGCTGGCCCATCACTACTACCAAATCCCCTTCCTTTAAACCCTCTAATACTTCATAGCGAGCTGCCTGGCGTATCCCTAATTTGATATTTTTCTGAGATGCCATATTGCGATTGACCACATACACGTAAATCCCGGGCGCCTTACCCATAATCGCCTCTTTGACAATCACCGGTACGCCTTTGTGTTCCTCAATCGCTAATTCTACCTGGGCAAACATACCGGACTTTAAGGCATGTTCCGGATTGGAAATAATTATTTCTATGGGCGCAGTGCGCGTCTCTAAGTCCAACACAGGACTTATCCGCGAAACCTTCCCCGTAAACTTTTCTTTAGGATAGGCCTGCACAAAAACTTGCGCGGTTTGGCCGAGGGAGATTCTCGGCAGATATTGTTCCGGTATATCAAGGTCTATTTTTACTTTATCCATATGCACTGCTAAGGCAACCGGAGTCTGGGGCGCGACCTGTGTTCCGATGTCCACGTAAACCCTACCGATAATTCCGCTCATAGGGCTTTCTACCGGCGCCTTTTCAAATTTGAACCCCACTTCATCGCGGTCAATATAAGCGATAATATCCCCCTTGGCCACGGAATCGCCTTCGTTCTTAAGCTTCTCGATTATCTTGCCGCTTACCTTAGGGTATACAATGGCTTCATCCTCTGCCTTAATATCTCCTACATAATCCAGGGTATTCTGTATATCTTTAAGCTCAACCCGCATAACCCTGACAGGGATGGCCTCTTTTTCTTCTTTTGCTTTATCTAAAGCCGGACCGCATCCGGCAATGGCAAAAGAAAAAACCAACCCTAATCCTATGTATAAATATAAAGATAAGCGCAACTTAATTTTGTTTGTCATTTCTTCACTCCTCTAATTTTACATCATTCTTCACTAAGGTTAAACCTTCAGATTTATCCAGATTAATGAGCGCTATATTGTATTCAATCAATGCGTTGACATAGTCAAGCTCAGCCCGTGCTAATTTATCCTGATAATCCAACATATCATGAGTAGAAACCTGTCCTGCGGAGTAACGTTCCTGCTGCGCTTCGTAATTTTGGGTCTCTTTTTCCTTGGAAAATTTAGCCACATCTACATGTTGCTTCCTTGCTTTAACTAATCTGACCTTATCCCTTACTTCCAGAATAATATTCTGTTCTAATCTTTTAAAGCTCAATAAGGCCTGGGCTTTTTCTAAGCCTCTCTGGTCGTATTTGGCGCGCTCAGCACCCCCCCAGGGTACGGTAAATTTAACTCCTACGCTCCAATCGGGATAGTCAGAATTGATTTTTCCTATTGCGCTCTGATAATCTTTTCCCAGGCCGTTTAAACCAAAACTGCCGGTTAAATCTACGGTCGGCAAAAGTTCGTTTTCTGCAACTTTGATCTTGATATCCCGGCTTTTCAAATCTATTTTCGCAGAGTAGTAATCTGGCCTGTATTCAAAAGCATCTTTTAGACTTTTTAATAAATCTACCTCTTCAACCTTAAATTCCGGCTTATCTATCAATTCAATCTCGGCATTCCAGACTTCAGGGTCATCCACTAAATTAGTAATAAGCTTGAGGTCGTCTTCTGCTTTGTTCATCAGCGCATCAGCTGCAATCACTGCTTTTTCTCTTTGCGCTGCGGCAGCTTCTGTTTCCAGCAAATCAACCGAACTAATAAGCCCTTTCTGGTAACGGGCTTTGTTTATCTTCAGTAAATTCTGGGCGCGTTCCAGGGATAATCTGGCAATGGCGTAAGCTTCCAGATAGTAGATATAATTGTAGTAAGCTGTTTTTGACTTGCTGATAGTATCCATAACCGTATCTTTAAAAGACGCAACGGATTGTAGTCTATTATTCTGGGCGACTATAATATCCGCTTTATTTACCAGAATGCCAAACCCCCTAAAAAGCGGCTGGGTTATTGTAATCTTGGGCTCTGTCGCAAAATAAGGGTTAAAAATCTGGTAGGACGAATCACTTTTATATTTTTGATTAAGAAATTCTACATTGTATTCTGTCCCGGTTACCAATTTTCCCGAGACCCCCGCATTAATATTGGTATCCTGTGAATTAAATTGAGCCGCTCCTTGTAATGCCGAGGATGAAATTTCTGTATTATCATGAAGGCTGGCATCAACGTTAAGAGTAGGCTCAAAATCCGCCTTGGCTATTCTTACGTCATCCTCTTTTAACTTAGGCTCTATGCGCTGGATAAGAATCTCGGAATTATTCTTCAGGGCATAAAGGACGCAGTCCACCAAACCGATTTTTAACACCTTATCCTGAGACCCTGAGGCTATAAAAAAGGCCTTTTCTACTTCCCGTGCCCTTTCAGCATCAGACATTGTTTCTTTTTTATTAGTGGCGGCAAAAGAAATGTTTCCTGCGGCCAGTAAATTTATTAAGAAAACGGTTATGATAATTTTCATCAATTTCATTATTTTGCTTTTGCTCCATTAAAAAACATATCCAGGATAAAGCCAGACATATCCTTAAGGGTTTTGCCATTGCCGGAAGGCTTTGCGCCAGAAGAAGTTCTTATAGATTCTTTCCTGAGCCAGGGGAAAATCACTGCATTTAACATCGAGGCCAGAATATAAGCCATTTTTTGGGCCGGGAAGTCATTTCTAACAACTCCCTCTACCTGTGCTGCCTTTATTATAGAAGCGATGTAATCAAGGTAATTCAGAAATTTTTCCATTGTTTTTTGGGGGATCCTATGCTTGACCGTCCAACTGACGTTACTTCTCTCAGAGAAGTATATCCTGAAAAAATCCTCATTTTTTTCAAAATAAGACAAATGCTCTTCGACAAGGACTTTGATTTTTTCTCTGATATCCTTGGCCTGCACTACCTTATTTTTTACCGTAAGAATTAACTCCTGGGCTTTCTGCTCAATCAAAGTAGTGTACAATACCTCTTTGTCTTTAAAATAAAGGTATACAGTGCCAACTGCATATTGCGCTTCACTGGCAATATCCTGAATGCTTGCCTTGTGGTACCCCTTAATGGCGAAAATATGCTCTGCGGCCCTGAGGATATCCTCCCGGCGCAGGCGCCTGTCTCTTTCTTTCCGGCTTAATGCTAGCATTTTCTCTCCCTTTTCTAAAAAGTATAGTCAGAAAATGAATTGGAATTCATAATAGGAATATAACATTCAATTTTTGTTTTGTCAAGGGATTTTTTAATTTGCTGCTGGAAGGGTATAATTGACTTGAAGAAACGAGAAGTTTGGTATGGAAGCTCGCTTTAGTGCCGCTGAATTTTTTGTTGTCGCAAAAGTATTAAGGTGCTAGCGCCGAAACACATTGTTTCGGTGCCGGTTAGCCTTGTCGTTACTTTTCAATGTGCTAGCTCCAAAATACATTATTTTGGAGCCGTAGTTTTGCTGGATTAATCCAGCAAAACTACGGAGAGGGAGGGATTCGAACCCTCGGACCCTTGCGGATCACGTGTACTCCAGACACGCGCGCTCGGCCACTACGCGACCTCTCCAAAAAATTTTAATGTAAAATTTTTTGGATTCTGTAGACACCAATTAGATTAATCTAATTGGTGTCGAAAGAATCTCAAATTTATAGCAATGATACTAAAACACATTGTTTTGGTATACGCTAACTTTCTTTGCGGCGCCAAAACACATTGTTTTGGCATCCGCCAACTTTCTCATTAATGAGAAAGTTGGCGGAAGGAGCAGGATTTGAACCTGCGATCCCTTGCGGGATAACGGTTTTCGAGACCGCCGCATTCGACCACTCTGCCATCCTTCCAATTTGATGCGGGGATAGCGGAATTTGTCTATTCCGTTATACCGCGCTTTTTCAACACTTCCTCTATTCTGGATTGTAAAACCTTGAGCTCAATAGGCTTTACAATATAATCATCGCAATACAAGCCTTCTGCCTTTATCTGGGAAGCGTAGTCTTGCCTGCCGGTAAGTATCACCACAGGAGTATACGAAGTCTCCTTATCCGTACGCAGCCTTCTCAATACTTCAAATCCGTCTATCCCGGGCATGTTTAAATCAAGTATGACTATATGCGGTTTATGCCAGTGGCAAAAGGCAAGCCGCATACCGATATTTCCTTCGCTGGCAACAAGCACTTTATACTTACCGGTCATTTGAAAATATTGTTTTATGAGGTCGCAAATTTCCTTATCATCATCAACCATAAGAATTTTGATTTTCTTCTCCGGCATCGAGATCCTCCTGTAAATCTTTTCAACTGGCGGTGGGGGTGAGATTCGAACTCACGGAGGGGAGAACTCCCCTCAACAGTTTTCAAGACTGCCGCTTTCAACCACTCAGCCACCCCACCGAAATTTATCTTAAGAAAAGCTGATTAAAGACAGCGTAAAATATATCTTTTGCCTGCTGAAATGAATTGTTGAAGTAGCTGACGAAAGAAAATTCAGTAAAGACCAGGTTCAAAACTAAAGCAAGTAATGCCAGGTTTAATACATATAAAAAAGAAAATCCGAAGATGTAATTTGCCTTCAGAAAATCTTCCTGTTTAGAGCGCAGAGATTTTGCACTAAAGACCAGATGTAAGGCTATGCTGAAACTAAAAAAGAATATGAAAAACTTAATTACCTCCTGTGAGCCAAATATCAGGGATAATAACCCATAGGCGGCCAGGAGGATTATTGTATAAATAGGAAACAGATAGGGAGCAACGCGGACCAGTGGTTTAAATAAATTGAAGGTTAATTCCAGGGCCCGCTGGCCTTTTGTGTAAATTATTGCCGGCTCCCAGATGAATAAATAAATTATCAGAAATGTAACCGCTCCCCACCAGAAATAATTTTGCAATACCCTGTCAATCTTTGAAAATTCGCCAATAAAGCTGACTGAAGATGTGTAAACCAGGAAAAGAAGGCATATCCCTAAAACAAGTTTAATTATGCTAAAGATGCGGTCAGAAAAACCGCTCGTTTTAGCAAATGGCCAATTCCCTTTCTGCTGTGATTCTGTATTCTTTTTCTTAGGGGATTCTTTCTTTTCCATCCAAGTAAGGCCTTAGGACTTCGGGTATTATCACTGACCCGTCTTTTTGTTGATAATTTTCTAATATTGCTATCAGCGTACGAGCAAGGGCAACCCCTGAACCGTTTAATGTATGCACGTATTCCGTTTCTCTTTTACCGGTTTCCTTTCTATATTTGATATTTGCCCTGCGTGCCTGAAAGCTCTCAAAATTAGAGCAACTGGATACCTCAAGCCATTTATCCATTCCTGCTGCATAGGCCTCCAAATCATAGCATTTACTTGCGGCAAAGCTAATGTCCTGGGTAGACAAAACTACCAACCTGTAAGGCAGCCCTAATAACTGCAGGACTTCTTCCGCATTCTTTACCAGTTTTTCCAATTCATCATAGGAATCTTGCGGCCTGACAAACTTGACTAATTCTACCTTATCAAATTGGTGTACACGCATAAGGCCTTTGGTATCTTTTCCGTAAGAACCAGCCTCTCTTCTAAAACAGGCAGTATAGGCCGTATAAAAAATGGGCAAATCTTTTTCATCTAATATCTCATCGCGGAATATATTTGTCAGAGGCACTTCTGCGGTAGGTATGAGAAACAAATCATCGTCTTTTAAGCGGTACATATCCTCTTCTAATTTCGGAAGCTGGCCTGTACCGGTCATGGAAGCACGGTTTACTAAAAAGGGCGGGAATATTTCCGTATAGCCGTGTTTGGCGGTATGTAAATCCAGCATAAAATTAAAAAGTGCCCTTTCGAGCTTTGCCCCCCATCCTTTATAGAGCACAAAATTTGAAGCGGTAATTTTGCTGGCGCACCCAAAATCAATAAGGCCTAAATGCTGGCTAAGTTCAATATGGGTGACTGCAGGAAAATCAAATTTTGGCACATCTCCCCATGAACGCACAATCTGATTAGAAGATGCGTCCCCCCGCGGAATGGATACGTGTGGTATATTGGGGATAGTCAATAATATCTTATTTAATTCGGTGTCTATTTCTTTTAATTTGCCCTCCAAGTCATCTATCCGGTTAGAAATCTCTTTCATTGAAACAATCTTTGGTTTGGCATCGCGTTTTTCTTTTAATAAAAGAGAAATCTCCGCATTGGCCTTATTCTTTTGCTCCCTTAATCCCTCCAGCTCACTTAAGTTCTTGCGCCTGGCATTGTCGAGCTCAATAAAGGCGTCTAATTTCAAGTTTATGCCGCGGTCTTGAATGGATTTCTTTACTAAATCCGCATTTTCCCGAATAAATTTTATATCAAGCATTTATTCCCCCGTTGCCTTATATTGTTTAAGTACCCCCTGGATAATATTTGCTGCTGTTTCAGCGTCTTTTAAACCATAGAATATAATCTCTGCCTTTTCAAAGCCAGGCACACCCACGCTCCCCGTCCCAGGAGTAAATATTTTCAGGGAATAGAGTCCGATGAATCGCTCAATTATATTCTGGTTAATTTCTACATCGGTTATCTTATAATAAGGAACGCTTCTTATGCGTCTTACAAAGATACCGCCTTCAAAAATACATCTTTGATTTGTAATATAGTAAAGATATGTTTTCTTTAATGCCTTGTAGTAAAAGAGTGCCGCGATAAAGGCCAGAGGAATAAATAATTTAAGTAATGGCGGCAACAAATATAAAGGCGGTTCTTTATGGCCTTTTATTGCGCAGGAAAATATACCCCCGAAAAACAAAGTACACCATAAAATGATAAAACTTATTATAAGGCATACCGGGATTACCTTGGTAAAAATCCACATAAAAAATATTTTACCTTCTGCCCTGCCTTCAAATAGAATTTGCTCTCCCTCTTGCAATTTTATCTGCATCCTAACTCTCCTTCCTGTCCCACTGTCCCTTTCAACTTAGAAACAGTTTCTGATTTGAAGGGGAAAGTGGGATGCAAGATTATCCTTTGATTACGCCAACCGGTTTCATCCTGCAGACACGCTTGGAAACTCCGGCATTATGCACCACATCCACCACATCGTTGACATCTTTATACGCCTGGGGCGCTTCCTCTACGATTGTCCCCCTTCCGGAGGCCTTAACTATTATACCCTTAGCTTCCAATTCTTTCAATAAAACACCTAGATTTATTGACTTTGCAGCGGCAGTGCGGGATTTTAGGCGTCCTGCTCCATGGCATGTAGAGCCGAATGTCTCCTCCATTGCCTTTTGGGTCCCGGCCAAAAGATAAGAATTCCTACCCATATCTCCCGGGATAATCACAGGCTGCCCGATTTTCTTATACCTTTCCGGCAAGGCAGGATGCCCCGGAGGAAAAGCCCTGGTTGCGCCTTTTCTGTGTATACATAAACCCTTTTCTTTGCCATCAATAACATGCTTTTCTATCTTTGCGATATTGTGGGCTACATCATAAATCAAAGACATCCCCATTTTCTGCCAGGAGAGGGAAAAAATCTTTTCAAACACCATGCGCGTAAGATGCATCAGGCATTGCCGGTTTGCCCAGGCATAATTTGCAGCGCATTTCATTGCGGAAAGATATGCTTTGCCTTCCGCAGAATTAACCGGCGCGCAAGCAAGCTGGCGGTCCGGTACGTTGATATTGTATTTCTGCAGGCAATGCTGCATGCTCTTGACATAATCCTCACAGACCTGATAACCCAATCCGCGCGAACCGGAATGAATCATCACCGTAACCTGGCCTAAATTCAAATCCAATTCGTCGCAAATATCCCTATCGTAAAGCTGGTCAATTACCTGAACCTCTAAAAAGTGATTCCCCGAACCTAAAGTCCCTGACTGCGCTTTTCCCCTTTCATAGGCCCTTTCAGAGACGGCTTGCGGGTCTGCACCCTGTATTGCGCCGTTTTCTTCGGTACACTCTAAATCTTCTTGTGTCCCGTAACCTTTGCCTACTGCCCATTTTGAACCTTTAACCAGAATTTCTTTTTCTTCTTTTGCGCTTACTCTTATGTCTCCTTTGGAGCCGACACCGGCAGGGATATCCGAAAACAACGCATAAACTAAATCTTTCAATTTATCTTTTATATCTTCGTATTGAAAATTAGTTTTTAAAAGCCTGACCCCGCAGTTAATATCAAATCCTACTCCTCCGGGAGACACTACCCCTGAATTCTCAGGGTCGGTAGCTGCTACTCCGCCGATACAAAAACCATAACCCCAGTGAATGTCGGGCATGGCAAATGAAGCATTTACAATCCCGGGGAGAAATGCCACGTTAGCCACCTGTTCCAGTGCCTTATCCTGCCGGATATCTTTTAATAACTTCTCATCGGCATAAATAATCCCGGGCACGCGCATCCCCGGCTTGTATGACCTGGGGATTCTCCAGCGAAAATCATCGATTTTCTCTAACGCTACCTCTCGGGTTTCATACATCAAAAATCACCTCTGCCTGCCAGCCTGATTCATTCTTCTCTATATGCAACTCATGATAAGTAGCTGCTTTAATCTCGGAATTTATTTTATAATTCTTTATATCCGAACATGAAGCGACCGCCTCCAGGTTATTTTCAGTTAATTTACTAATCTGGAAACCGTCAAAGATTAACCCCTTGGCTGCTGACAGAGATATCACTTCATTCAGCCAGTTAACGAAAAGCTCCGGCAGATTATCTGCTTTTTGTTTAATTATTATTTTTTTGTGTTTTATATCTTTATTTCTTAGCTTTTCTGATGAAATCTCAAAAATCGCCAAGGCCGTATTTTTGAATAAATCGTTTAAATCCCTGCCCCTAACCCTGACGGCTAAATCCGCAGTATGCTCGATAAGTTCGTAATTTTTCATTAAATAAAATGGCGAGAAAGTTTATGGGCCATGTAGGAGTCGAACCTGTCGCTCACTTACGTTCGCTCCTTAAGAGTGGGCAAGCCCCCTCTTAATATTCTCCCCCATTCGCGGGGGACATCTCTTTTCCCCCGCACCCCCTTAGGTTCGTCTCCTAAGGTAATTTATGGGCCATGAAGGAGTCGAACCTTCGACCTTGACATTAAGAGTGTCCTGCTCTGCCAATTGAGCTAATGGCCCGCCTAAATTTATTAGAAGATATTCTATCTTAAAATATAATGCTTTTCAATATAGGAATTAATCTCTATAAAACGGAAGAAAAAAATCAATTACATTCAATATAATTAATGCGATTAACCCAAGACAACTGGCTTTAAACAGGGCATCAGAAAATAAATTGGCCTTCTTTAAAATTTCTATCTCTTCAACATAAATCACCTCGCAGGCGCCAGCACCGTTGTCAGACCTAGAGGTGCTTGTATTCCATTGTATCTGCTCAGGATAATCTTTCCCCATGGCCTTAGCTTCAACATTTACCAATTTGCCTTTAATCCTTATCTGGTCACCCCTGAGAAGACTGTTTATCTTCCTTTCCAATCCCCTGTCATTTACTAACAAATGGTTATTCGACATTTCGCCCATACTAAAATCTACTTCACCGTCCCACTGTACCCAGCACCAACGGCAATCCTGTGAAAATTTAATCCTTCTATCCTTATAAACTTTATTAGCTACATTACTGCCCCAAATCAGGCATAAATCCACGGGAAAAATACTGTCGTATTTATAGATACTAAATAGCTTATAATCCATCTTACCGATAATTAAAGCGTTTATCTCATAGCTATAAAGCGGTTTAAGATGGTATTCGTAGTTATTTTTGCTAAATTCTATTTCTTCCCTATTATTTAATGTGTACTGCACGGGCTGATTCAGAAGTCCAGGCGCAACTTCGTTAACATTTCTAAAATTATTACGGCTAAAAAAGGTAAAAATACAAAGCAAAAAAAGAGGTAAAAATAAATATTTATTGAATCTTTGCAAAATATGCATAGTTTAATGCGCCTGGCAGGAGTTGAACCTGCAACGCCTAGCTCCGAAGGCTAGCGCTCTATCCAATTGAGCTACAGGCGCAATATAAAATTTTCAAAATAACAACGAGGCTCGGGATCGAGTCAAAAATTTAACGAGGGACTCGAAGGCAAACGCTCCCTGCCTGTCGCCTGCCTGACGGCAGTCAGGGCAGGCAGGTATCCAGCTGAGCTACAGGCGCCGATTAGATTATCTCGCACTTCTCCCCTAAAATTCCCCTAATTTTATCAAGCTTGCCCTTATCTACCGGCATTAGTCCTGGTTCGCAGGTGCTGCGGACCGGAGAATTCAGTTGAATTTTATCCGGATTTATTCTATCTACGACTTCTTTTAGTTTCCTGATTTGCCTTAAATCGTCGTTTACACCTGCCACCAGCATTATCTCCAGCCAAATTTTACCACTGAATTCTTTTCTCAAACTTACTAAACCATCGATAACCTGGCCTATCTTTATATTTTGATGCGGCCGGTCAATTTGCTGGAAAATTTCGGGGATTACCGTATCCAGGGAAGGCACTATTAAATCAGCCGTTTTTAATTCAAGGCGTAACTGCGGATCGCTTAGTAATGAGGCATTGGTAATGACTGCTATCCGGCAAGAGGCGGACTTCTTTATTTCTCTAATTAATTCGCCTATTTTAATATTTAATGTAGGTTCGCCGGAGCCGGAAATGGTAACATAATCCAACTCCTTGGTTCCCCCGGGATTATTCTGCAGCCACGATTTAAATTCATTAAGAATATCTTCTATTTTTATGAACTCTTGCCTTTGCGGGGTTAAATCCACTGTCTTGCCTAACTGGCAATAAATGCAGTCAAAATCGCAGATTTTATAAGGGGTAAGGCTCAACCCTAAGGATAAGCCCAATCTGCGTGATTTTACCGGCCCATATATGTATTTCATCCTTCGAATCCTTTCAGCCGCTTAGGATGGCACTCCAGCGAAGTCGGGGTGCCATGGCTTCATTATACCATAACCCAAGCTTCGCTAGGCAAAATAAAACCCCACCTTCTTAAAAATTTCTAACAATTAATAGAAAGGTGGGGCTAGTTTATTTTATTTCTATAACAGAGTTCTGTGACCCGAAGGAATTGCCAACGTGAGAGTTACAGCGAGGATCGTTCATCCATGACCCGTCTACAATAAATTTGTATTCGTGCCTGCCGGGTGTTAATTTCGTTTTAACTGTCCAATTGCCGTTGGAATCTTTTTTTGCAGAAAGAGTCCTGGTATTCCAATTATTAAAACTGCCTGCGAGACTGACCCGTTTTGCCTGCGGCGCATAGAGCTTAAACTCTGCTGTCTTTGCTGCAGCTATCCTTGCCATAGCTACCTCCTTTTTGGTATTACTATTTATACACTTTAACTAAAGCCCTGTCAAGAATTAATTCGCCAGCAAAATCGCCAGCGAATTATCCCGCCGTTGGCGGGATAACATTCACTATACCGCAACCACAGAAATGCTTTTTTTATCGGCCAATGCCAAACTCTCTCTCTTGTCTATAAAAATTGTCTTATCTGCCTCGATAGCAAGGCTCTTTGCGCCTGCCCTTACCAGATTTTTTATAGTATTCAGCCCTACAACCGGTATATCAAAACGCATATCCTGTTTTGGCTTGCTCACTTTCACTACTGTTATACCGTCGGTAATTCTTCCTGCCCGCTTAATGAGGTTATCCGTTCCCTCCAATGCCTCAACCGCTACTATTGCCTTGTCTTTTACCGCCACTGTCTGGCCTATATCCAGGCAAGCAACAGCCTTGGCTAAATCCAAACCGAAATAAATATCTTCCCATATCCTAAAGTCCGGTTCTAGCCTAGTAAGCGTGCCTTTCTTGGGAAGGAAATCCTGAATAAATGCGGTAGAGTCTATCAATTGAAAACCCGATTCTTTTAACTTTAAGGCTATCGCTCCGAATATAGTATCTGCTTTTTTATCTTTTAAGGAAGAGATTAATTGCTGCAATTGCGCGTCCCTGCCTATCTCTTTACTGAATAACCGGCGAGGGCTGATTTGCCCTGCCATAATTATTTTCTCTACGCCTTCTTTTTTAAATATATCAAAGAGAAGGCTGAATTCGCCTAATCCTATCCAGTAAATTTTATCTACAAATTTCTTTAATTTTACAGAGGTGTCTCCCTTTATGGCTACGGCCACGATATAATAATTTTTTTTCTTTGCAGCCTCAGAGAAAATAAAAGGGAATTTTCTGTTTCCTGCGATTAAGCCTATTTTTTCCATATTAAATTTCAGGGACGGCTCTTTTAGGAGAACCGTCCCTGTTTCCCGGTAACAAAACCTATTTCCGGCAAGAATGGGATATGCCGCGCTGCGAATTCTTTATAAAATTAACGAGATAGGAAACTTCCTTAGTCTGCTTTACTTCTTTCTCAACTTTCTCCAGGGAGTGCTTTATGGAAAACCCTGAATTGAACAGTATTTTGAATGCGCAGTCGAGCTCTTTTATCGACTCCCTTGAAAGCTTTTCTCGCCTTAATCCTATCAAATTAAGGCCGTATACCCGCGCAGGATGGCCGTCGCATGTAGAATAAGGGGGTATATCCTGAACTACCTTGGAACAGCCGCCAATAATAGAAAGCCTGCCAATTCTGACGAATTGATGTATTGCAACTAACCCTCCGACCACTGCTTTATCTTCAATGGTTACATGTCCGGCAAGGGTGCCGTTATTTGCAATTATGCAGTGATTGCCTACTATGCAATCATGTGCAATATGCGAATAGGCCATAAACAAATTGTTATTGCCGACAATTGTCTTGCCGTTATCCCCGGTACCGGGATTAAATGTGCAGTATTCCCGGATAATATTATTATTGCCTATCTCTAGGAAAACGTTTTCGCCTTTAAATTTCAGGTCTTGAGGCCGGCTCCCGATAACTGCGCCCGTAAAAATCTCACAGCCGCGTCCAATACTGGTGTTGCCTTCAATCAGGCAATTCGCGCCTATCTTTGCCTGGGGGCCGACTGTTACATTATCTCCAACTATAGAATAAGGACCGATTACAATATCTCCGGCTAGTTTTGCTTTCTTAGAAACTATCGCTGTAGGATGTATTTTCATCGTCATTAACCTTCAACAAGCGCAAACATCAGATCAGCCTCCGCAACTATCTTACCACAAACCAATGCCTTTGCGTGCACCTGTCCGGTCCTTGATTTTATCTTTCCTGCTTCCACCATCAGCACAAGCTGGTCTCCGGGGACTACGGTCTTACGAAATTTTATATTGTCAGCTGCCAGGAAAAAGGCAAGTTTCCCGCGATTCTCTTCCGGAGCAAGCATCATCACCCCGCCTACCTGTGCCATGGCCTCTACAATCAGCACCCCAGGCATAACAGGCCTGTCCGGGAAATGCCCTTTAAAAAAATAATCATTTATAGTTACATTCTTGATGCCGGTAGCGCGCCTGCCTTTTTCTAATGAAATTACTTTGTCTACGAATAAAAATGGTTCGCGATGCGGCAGTATCTTCTTGATAGTGCTGATATCAAGCTCTTCTCCTTCCATCGGATGATAACCTGCCCCTACCCCTCCCATTGAATACCTCTGCCTCTGTTCGCTTATCTTCCTGGCAATTTTTAAATTTAACGAATGGCCGCTCCTTAAAGCGATGATGTGGCCTTTTATAGGACAGCCGACAAGATATAAATCACCGATTAAATCCAATATTTTATGGCGGATGAATTCATTTTGATAACGCAATTTGTTGTTTATAACTCCGTTTTTACCTATGACCAGGGTATTATCGTAATTTGCACCGCGGCCTAAACCCTGGCGCTGCAATTCAGCTGCCTCTTCCTGAAGGCAGAAAGTGCGCGCAGACGCAATCTCTTTTTTAAATACCTCGGAATCGAGATTTAATTCTAAGAATTCGGTCTCTAAGAGCTGATGATTGTAATTCAGGGTGTAGGAAATTTTGAATTCCGAAAAAGGCAACGCAATAATAGAAGAGCCGTCTTCTTCCTGAAAGATGGGTTCTTTAATTGAATAATACTGGCGGTCTTTTTCCTGTTCTTTGATTCCTGCCTCATTCAGTATTTCAAAGAAATTTAAGCTGCTTCCATCCATGCCGGGCACTTCATCATTGTCAATCTCAATATAGATATTATCTATACCCGTCCCGGCTAATGCCGCCATTAGATGCTCAATAGTATGAATTTCCGCTTGGCCGTTCCCCACAGAAGAGCGCCGCCAAGAACGCGACGGAGAAAGCAAATAATCTACCGACGCCTTAATTACCGGCTTATCAGGCAAATCTATCCTTATAAAATTAATCCCGCTATCCTCGGGCGCGGGCTTAAAGGTTAAATTAACCTTATTTGCCGTATGCAGGCCCATTCCCTTTAAACTCAATTCCCTCTGAATTGTCCTTTGTTTACTCATATTTTGTAGGACCGCCTGCCTGACGGCAGTCAGGGCAGGTAGGCTTTCTATTTATCTTTCAGCCTGTCTTCTAATTCCTGTATTTTTTTCTTTAATTCTGCGATGGTGGCGTATAGCTTGGGGAGATTCTGCACACAGGCATTTACTCGTTTTGCGGTATCGTGGCGCCGCGCAGGATAACCGGAAACAGTAGTATTGGGGGGCACGGACTTGGTAACGCCTGCCTGGGCTGCTACAATTGCGCCGTCTCCGACTGTAATATGCCCCACTAATCCTGCCTGGCCAGCCAAGGTTACTCCTCGTCCGATATTTGTGCTCCCGGAAATCCCTGCCTGTGCTACGATGATAGAATTTTCGCCTATCACCACATTATGGGCGATTTGCACAAGGTTGTCTATCTTGGTGCCGTTACCGATAACCGTCTTATCAAAACGCGCACGGTCAATAGTAACATTTGCACCAATCTCCACGTCATCGCCTATCTCCACCGTTCCTATTTGTGGGATTTTATGATGCAGCCCTTTTATATTAGCGAAGCCAAAACCGTCAGAACCTATGACTGTGCCGCTGTGGATAATTACGCGACAGCCGATAGTTATGCGTTCGCGGATAGAAACATGAGGGTAGATTATCGTATTACTGCCTATTTTGGTATGATGGCCGATGAAACAACCTGCATAGATTATCGTTTCATCGCCTAAGCAGACTTCGTCTTCTACAACCGCATAAGGGCCAATAGCAATACCCTTTCCAAGCGATACACCCTTGCCCACTATTGCGCTAGGATGTATGCCTTTGGGATGACCTATTCCATTTGGTGCAATCAGGGAAACTATCTTTGCAAATGCCAAAGATGGATTGTCCGTGCGGATAATGGG
>Ga0265297_10003233_pt1 | contig 30073 bp, 35 predicted proteins | sample Munlanlwell13791_FD_192502 | JGI IMG/M metagenome (GOLD analysis project Ga0265297, IMG submission 192502) | Leachate microbial communities from a municipal landfill in Southern Ontario, Canada - Leachate well 137-91 | ecosystem: Engineered > Solid waste > Landfill > Unclassified | place...
GGAACTATCTTCGAAACGCCGCATTCCACCGCCTTTTGGACCACGACCTCGAAATTCTCCTTCTTTATTATCGAAGCGAAAAGAACGATCCTTTTATCAAGCTCCCTCTCCGGAGAGGATACCTCGGTGATGTCGACGACCGCCCCGCCGTTACCGAAAGAACTTATCTTCGCGGTCGCCTCCCGTCCGGCGCCGTCACCCAAGATCACAACATCCCCCGCCTTCAGGCGGAGAACATTTTTCATCTGCTCCGCCATGTCAGGAGCGACTGATAATCTCTTCTTCGACAGATCGAAATCGCCGATGAAGCGGTGGGTCTTCATAAGTGTGGAATATAGAATAAAAAGACCGGAGCAACAAGCTCCGGCTCTTTTTTCCTATTTCTTACCGCATTCGATCGCCATGAAGAGGGGTATCTCTTTTCTGGCCCTATCCTCCATGGCGGCGCGGGGTCCGGGTTGGCTTTTCTTGCCGGAGTTCCATTCTTCCAGGCGCGAGACGCAGAAGCCCGCCTTCGAAAGCAGTTTGAAATAATACTGAAGAGGGCGATGGAAAGAGGCCGTCGTCTCTTTTTTCTTCTCTCCCGGGTGCATGTCTATCGCAACTTTCGTCTCCGAAAGATAACGATCGATCCTGCGATATTGCACTTTCAGAACATCATCGAATCCCCAAGAAGAGTTCTTCGGAACCCTGAAGCAGGGATGATTGATCACCATATAAAAACTTCCTCCGGCACGGATAACGCGGGAACATTCTTTGAACACGCCTTGGACATTCTCCATGTTCTGGACGGCAAGCACCATTGCGGCCTTATCGAATGAGAGATCATCCAGAGAACGCAGATCATCCGCCGAAGAGACGCGGAAGTCCATCTTCGGTGACGCTTTTTTGGCAATGGCGATGAGTTCCGGAGAGATATCAATGCCCGTAACCTCGGCACCCGAAGCGCTCCACTCGCGGCTCATAAACCCTTCTCCGCAGGCAAGGTCCAAAACGCGTTCTCCCCGTTTGACGCCCATCATCCTCGAAAGATTAGGGAGTATCAGATCGCGTTGATAACTCCCCTCTCCTTGAACAACATCCTTATACCAATCGGCGACCGGCCCCCATGAGGTGCTTTTGTTCACGGACATTATAAAGATGTTTCTTCACCATCCGTCGAGATAATGACCTTCGAGATACCGGGGAACTGCATGATCATCTCCGTCAACTGGCGACGAACCGCCGCGGAAGAACAGACCGGCCCGTTCTTCAATATCTCGGCATTAAAGTCGACATAGATAGCACCCTCTCTCAACTCAAGAGAGCGGATCTTCGAGGTAGATGGAATGGCGGTAGCAAGACCGGACTCGACCTCCGCGGGCGAAGGACCTTTGATCATCTCCTCGATGCCCGACCGGACGGCCGACTTCGAGGCGTCGATCAGACGGTCGACCGAAACGACCGAACCGCACTGTCCGTTCTTCACAAAATAGACCTTGATCCTGGAAGAGAGACCTCCGGCATAACGGAGAGGCACGGAGATGTTCCCGGTCTTCGTTCCGTCGACCGAAAGATGGAAAAGTTCGGCATCCAACATATCGCCGTCGATGATATCAAGCGAGGAAGAAAGATTGATCGAGAAGGAAAAAGAGCCGTACCGCGAGACCGTGGATACCGGGGAGCTTCCTTCAAAATAAACCGATCCCGTTCGGCGGTTCTTCACTGCAAGGGAAACGCTTCCCTTCTCCGATCTGGAAGAGCCATCGATCTTAAAGAGAAGCCCTACCGGATCATCTTTCGACGGAGAAAAAACGATAATATCGGGAGAAGAGATAACTCTTATCTCCTCGGCCGCGCCATCGCTCCCCTTGACCGACACGCGGACCCCGCGGGAAAGATACGCCAACGCGACAGCATTTCCCGATTCATCGAATATCCGCGTTCCGGAAAGACGGACCCTGAACTCACCCTCGATGGCGGAGATGGAAAGCATGTCCGTGGAGATGGATGATACATCACCCTCTTTCATGAAAGATCCGTCGGTCGATACCTCGGTGATAGCCGGGATCTCTTCCGTAACGACGGGGGTCGGATCTTCAATATCGCGAGGCGAAGTGAAGAAAGCTATGCTCACCGCCATACCGGCGATGACAAGCCCGAGAACGACCAGTGTTTTGATCAGATCCTTGTTCATTGATATGCCTAGCGGATCTCGTAGGTCATCATGACGGAAACCGTGACCGTTTCCGATCCGGGCTCGATGACGGGAGAAGGAGCGTAGCTCGCTTCGGCGACGCCGATATCCTTCGAGAGAGATGAGCGATAGATGGGATAATATCCCCCGTTCTCGCTTATCGAAAGAAGTCTTCCAACCCTGAATCCGGCGGCGGAAGCGACCGAATCGGCTTGTTCCATGGCTTTCGCGATAGCTTCATTTCTTGCCTTTCCGGTGACCGAGGTCGGATCATCTATGGCAAAAGAAAGTTGCGACACCGAGTTGGCGCCGTTGCTGACCACTCCCGAGAGTATGTCTCCCACCTTCGAAAAATCCCTGACCTTAACACTCGAAGAGGAGGTGACCGTATAACCGACTATCTGTGGAGGAGGACAGATCCTTCCATCCGAATAGACGCCGTAGCAGTTGGATGTCTCATAACGAGGAGACACCTGATAAGCGGATGTCTTTATGTCCTTCGATTCGATGCCGTTCGCCTTAACGAACTCGACGGCCTTGTTCACCTTTTCCGTATTTTCTTCCTGCAGGGCGGCAAGATCCTTTCCTCCCTCGGTTATGACAGAGAAGGAAAACTCGGCGACATCCGGAACGGCTATCTCCTCTCCTTCGGCGGAGACCGTGAAGCTTCTGAATGAAGAAGGTTCTATCGATTTGGAGAAAGAATCCGCATAGCTCAATGCCGACCATCCCAACATGACGCCCAATATGACGCCCGCGATACCCAAACCATTCTTGATATATTTATTCATTTATATGGAACTTTATATTGCGACGCCTTTAATTATAGCAGAATCTCCGTACCGACCGAATCCCGGATCCCGGGATACCCTATCGCCCTTTAACAAGGCCCCGGAATACCAATAACAAGCCGAAGATCGCCGTTCCGCAGAGAACGATGGTCGGTCCAGCCGGAAGGTCGAACCGGTAGGAGACGGTCATCCCTCCGATCATCATCATCTCCGAGATGATGATCGAAATGATGGAAAGGCTTTTGAACGAAGGACTTATCATCTTCGCCGCCGAAACGGGGATGATGAGGGCGGCGGAAACAAGGACGATACCCAAAACCTTTATACCGAGAACTACCGTGACGGCGACGAACACATAAAGAAGAAGTTTATAGATGTCCGGATTGATCCCCGAAACCTTGGCGAGGTCCTCGTCTATCGAAAGAAGAAGAAGCTTCTTTCGCCAGGCAAAGATGACCGAGCCGACAACAATGGCGGCAACACCCATGAAAATAATTTCCGTGCGGCCGATCGCGAGGATATTACCGAAGAGAAAACTTATAAGTTCGGGTTGATAGCCTTTCCGGAGACCGATCATCAGCGCTCCGAGGGCCATCCCCGAGGTGAATATGATGCCGATCACGGCATCACCCGAAAGGCGCGCCCTGCTCTCCAAAAAATAGATAGCGACCGCGAATATGGCACCCGCTATCACGGCGGTCACAAGCGGATCGGTGCCGAACACTATGCCCGCGGCAACGCCGGCCAAAGAGGCATGGGCGATCCCATCCCCGAAGAAAGACATCTTACGAAGGACGACGAATATCCCGATATAGGCGAGCACCGCCCCAAGGATGATCCCGGCTATCAAAGCCCTCTGCATAAAGGGATATTGGAACATTTCGATGAATGTATTCATATGATCATTTATTGTGATCGTGGTGATGCTCACGGATGCCGACCTCCCGGCCGTACAATTTCTCGATCGTCTCCGGAGTCAGGGCCTCGTCCGGCTTCCCGTAACAGACCATGTTCCTGTTGAGACATACTATCCTATCGGCGAACTTATAGACGGCATTTATCTCGTGGGAGATCATTACGATGGTCATCCCGTATCGGGAACGGGCGATCTCTATCATCTCGTAGAAATCTTTGACCCCTTCGACATCTATCCCGCTCGTCGCCTCATCCAAAAGAAGAAGTTTGGGACGGTCCATCACCGCCCTCGCCACCAACACCCTTTGCATCTCTCCTCCGGAAAGAGACCCTATCTGCCTGTCATGCAACCGCTCGAGGCCGAACTCCTTGAGGATGCCCATCTTATCGCTCTCTCCTTTCGCCGTAAGGGAGATGAACTCATGGACGGTTATCGGAAAACTCCTGTCAAAAGAAAACCTTTGAGGAACATAGCCGATCTTTCCGACCGAAAGCGATCGTTCCTCGCCGAATATCTCTATCTTTCCGCTCGAAGGAACAAGTCCCAGGATGGCCTTTATCAACATGGTCTTACCTGCGCCGTTCGGTCCGATCAAGGCGATGATCTCCTTTTCGGAAGCCGAGAAATCAACGCCGCTCAATATGACATTGCCGCCCAGTTTGACCCCGACATTTTGAAGATTCAATATTTCCATCATTTTGATAACGCCCGATCGATGATCTTCGCGTTCTCGACCATCGTATCGATATATGACGCATCAGGAGAAGACCCGCTCTCCGGATAAAGCACATAAAGCTCAAGACCAAGGTCGGAGACGAACGATCTTATCGAAGCGTCGGAGAATGACGGCTCGGAAAATATGACCTTGATATCCTTCTCGCGGACAAGGTCGAATAAAGCTTTCAAATGCGATGATGACGGTTCTTTCCCCGGAGCCGGCTCGAAGGAGGCGGCGATCACAAGGCCGTATTCATCGACCAGATAACTCCAAGCGTTATGGAAAGCTATGATATTCTTGCCCGAATGAGGGGCGAGGATCGTTCTTATCTCCTCTTCGGCCGCGTCGGCCCTCTCGACGAAAGATGCGAGATTATCATTGAAATATCCGACGCCTTCCGGATCGAGGCGTGACAACTCGGCGGCGATCGTCGAGGCCATCACTTTCGCATTCTTCATCGTCGTCCAATAATGGGGATCGCCTTCACCCCCTTCCTCCTCTCCCTCCCCTATCGATGTGACGGAATAATCCCTGATATCGATACCTCTCCTTAATACTATTTTCTCCGCGCCGACGCTGTCCGATATGGCGTCTATCCAATCATCCACCCCTCCTATCTTGAAGACGGCCTTCGCTCCGTTCATTTCTTTGGCCTTGTCGGGAGTGACCTCGAATGTATGAGGAGAAGCTCCCGCGGGAAGGATACGAACGACATCGATCCGCTCACCGGCGATATTTTTCGCGATGTCGTATACCGGAAAGAACGAGGCGGCCACCTTGATCCCGCCCGTGTCGGAAAAAGGACCGCAGCATATGTCGCGAACACCGATCAGGGCCGCCGAGAGAAATATCAAAAGAAGAGCGATGGCGGACACCGCAAAGACTTTCGCCATATAGATGGCCCATTCCTTCCAAAGCCCGCCGTCCATCATGATGGTCGAATTATATCACTATCTCCAATCGATATGCAGGTGGGGAAAAACCTTCTTTAACTCACCGGCTATCGCGGAAGCGGAAAGGCGCTCTTCGGAGACGATCTCATCAAGGGTCTTGTCGAGGCGGATGTTCTGGATAAAATACTTCTCGCCATCATGGAGGTATCCGGCGATGGACACGAAATCATCCATCGAATGGACTCCCGGAAAAACGGTGGTGCGAAACTCATGATCGATCCCGGAACCGGATATCAGAGAAAGGGACTTTTTCACCTTCTCGGCCGCCGCGGCCGCATGAAGCGAACGGATGGCTCGCGGATAATTTTCCCAGGCCGCCTTTATATCCATGGCGATATAATCGACGAGATCCAGGGAAAGGAGATTGGCGATCATCTCCGGAGACGATCCGTTCGTATCCAGTTTAACCGCCAGGCCGAGGCTCCTTATCTTCCGGATGAATTCCGGTAGGTCGGACCGGCCCGTAGGCTCCCCTCCCGTCACGCAAACCCCCTCCAACATCTTCAAGTTATCCGAGAGGAAATTAAGGACATCGCTCTCCAATATCATCCCATTCCCGGAAGGCGGTATCAGCTCCGGGTTATGACAGAACGGGCACAAAAAATCGCAGCCTTGAGCGAATACGACGGCTGCGATCTTTCCCGGAAAATCTATAAGGCTTAATTTTTGGATACCTCCGATAAGCATGGGATTTTCCCGGCCTATTGTTTATCGGATACCGAATATTCCTTTCTGTCGCCGAACTCCGCTTGCTTTCCCTTGTTCCAATGATTAACGGGGCGATAATATCCGACGACGCGCGACCAGATCTCGCATTCCTTTCCGCAGTCGGGGCATTTTTCGATCTCTCCGAAGAGATACCCGTGGTCCGGACAGACACTGAAGGTCGGAGTAATGGTTATGTAAGGAAGCTTATAGTTCTCTGCTATCTTCTTCACAAGGCTGCGGCAGGTCTTCCAATCCTTTATTCTTTCTCCGAGGAAGATGTGAGTTACGGTTCCGCCGGTGTATTTGGTCTGAAGCTCATCCTGGTGATCGAGCGCCATCAGAGGGTCCTCCGTGTAGTTCACGGGTAGATGGGTCGAGTTCGTGTAATAAGGCGCTTCCGAAGTGCCGGCTTGGATGATACCCGGGAACTGCGAAGCATCTTCTTTGGCAAAGCGGTAAGTGGCGCCCTCGGCCGGAGTAGCTTCAAGATTATACAGATTGCCGGTTTCTTCCTGATATTCGGAAAGTTTTCCGCGCATGAAATCAAGTACCTCGAGCGCAAACTTCTTGGATTCCGGATCGGCGATATCATGCCCCAAGAAGTTGAGACAGGCCTCGTTCATGCCGTTGATGCCGATCGTCGAAAAATGATTATGCAGAGTACCGAGATAACGCTTGGTGAAGGGAAGAAGCCCCCTCTCCATGTTCTCGGAGACGATCTTCCTCTTCATTTCAAGCGATTGTTTGGAGAGGTCCATAAGGCGCTCCACCCTGTCGAAAAACTCCTTCTTGCTTTTCGATATGTATCCGATACGGGGAAGGTTCAGTGTGACGACACCTATCGATCCGGTAAGTTCTCCCGAACCGAAGAGTCCTCCTTGTCTCGCCCTCAATTCCTTAAGGTCGAGCTGAAGACGACAGCACATGCTTCTGACATCCGAGGGATTCAGGTTGGAATTGATGAAATTCTGGAAATAAGGAATACCGAACTTCGAGGCCATCTCGAAGAGCATTTCGGCATTCTCATTCTCCCAATTGAAATCCTTGGTTATGTTATAGGTGGGTATCGGGAACGAGAAAGCGCGTCCGTTCCTGTCGCCCTCGGTCATGACTTCGATGAACACCTTGTTTATCATGTCCATCTCCTTCTGACATTCCCCGTAGGTGAACGGCAAAGCTTCGCCGCCGATGACAGGATGCCTTTCCTTCATATCTTCAGGACAAACCCAATCGAGCGTGATGTTCACGAAGGGAGTCTGCGTCCCCCATCTGGTCGGAGTGTTCAATCCGAAGACGAACGACTGGACGCATTGTTTGACCTTCTTATATTCCAGGCCATCCTTCTTGATATAAGGAGCGAGATAGGTATCGAACGAAGAGAATGCCTGCGCGCCCGCCCACTCGTTCTGTAAGGTGCCCAAAAAATTGACCATCTGGTTCACCGCCGTTTCGAGATGTTTCGGCGGCTTCGATTCTATCTTTCCGGGAACGCCGTTCAGCCCTTCCTCCAAGAGCTGACGAAGGCTCCATCCGGCGCAATATCCGGCAAAGAAATCGAGATCATGGATATGGAAGTCGCCGGATCGATGAGCCTCCCTTATATCTTCCGTATAGACATTATTCAACCAATAGTTCGCGACGATCTTACCCGCGATACGGATGATCATTCCTCCGAGAGAATAACCGAGGTTGGCGTTCTCTTTAACGCGCCAATCCGCCTGATCGACATATTCATTGATCGTCTCCTCAACCTCGATGACGGCGCCTTTTACGGCTCTCACCTGCGAACGCTTCTCCCTGTAGACAATGTAGGCCCTGGCGGTCTTAAAATACCCCGAGCTCATAAGCGAGAACTCGACGATATCCTGTATCTCCTCAACGGCGATCTCCGCCTTGAACTTCTCGGCCTTGCCGATGTAGTGGGTAACTATCTCCGTGATCTTTCTGGCTTCCGAGGCGTTCAGCTCGCCCGTAGCCTCGGCCGCCTTCATTATCGCCGCATAGATGCGACCCTTATCGAACTCCGCCTTTGTTCCGTCTCTTTTTATTACTGTCATGGGAGTGAGTGCTTGTTTGTTAACCTTATTTTAGCTCTCATAGGGACAATGGCACAAAAAACGAAAAAGACAGGTGTAGAGCGGACATTGGACAAACAAATAAAAAATGACCGTGGGTTATCCACAGCCATTTTAAATGGGATTATAGATGAGCCGAAATATCAAGCTTCCTTCCCTGACATGATCTCGAGTATCTCAACCAAGCTTTTGTCGAGATAATTTCCATCCGCCGCGATGATGACCGACCCTCTTGCGGATGAAGGAATGCTTTCGATCGTATTTGATGCCGCGAATTTCGGGACAAGAACATATATTTTCCCCGAAAAACCGCCCCCTATCGTTTCAGACATCTTTCTTCCAAGCTCGGCGAAGAATTCGGACTTTTCCTTCTCGCCGACCTGCTCCAAAACGGACCCCATACCCAAAGAACGACCTCCGGCATTCGTCGTGAACCTGGTCTCCTTGTCCGAATAATGTATCTCGGGCGCCTTGATACGGAACACATCCGACAATATGCCGTTCTCTCCCGAAAGAACGCGCGCTTCCATCCCTCCACAGATGATGATGAACGCTTTTCCGTCATCAAACCGGGGAAGGCCTTCCGGTATCTGTATTTCTTCCGTCATTTGAATGTTGCGGTGATTGATTCGACCTTTCCATTATACATGAGGCATCACGCGGATGCCTTCTGCGGCATGACGAGCGCGGCCAGAAAATAAGCGATCGTGCCGGGAAAGATACCTGTTAAAAAAGTGATGACGATGTAGATGACGCGCATAAGAACAGGGTCGGTTCCGAAATAATCCCCCATTCCGGAGAGAACTCCCAAGAAAACTTTGTCCGACGCGTTCCTTGTAAGCTTTTTCATGATAATGAAATTAAAACACAGGTCGGCCTTGTAATTAAGTGTTTAACAGGCGAGAATAGCCATAATGTTGATAGATGAGGCCAAAATAAGGGTAAAAGCCGGAAACGGAGGCAAGGGAGCCATCGCGTTCAATAAGAACATGATGTCCTTGGGTCCGGCCGGAGGAAGCGGAGGCCGTGGCGCCGATGTCTATTTTGAGGGCGTCTCCGATATCGGAGCGCTGAACCAGTTCCGTTTCAAGAAAGAACTTATCGCCCCGAACGGAATGGATGGAAGAGGGCAATTCATGGACGGACATGACGGCAAGGACCTTATCCTTCTCGTTCCCGTAGGAACGGTGGCAAAGAGGCCCGGATCGACCGAAGAGATAGAAGTGACGAAGATCGGAGAAAGAGTGTTGATCGCCAAAGGCGGAAGAGGTGGAAAAGGAAACTTTCTTTTCCGGTCACCCGTAAGAACAAGCCCGAAGATCGCCCAACCGGGAATACCGGGAGAAGATATCGAACTGGACCTGGAGCTCAAGATGATAGCGGATGTCGGACTCGTCGGATTGCCGAACGCCGGCAAATCAAGTCTTTTGAACGAGCTTACCCGCGCAGGCGCGAAGGTCGGCAACTACGCTTTCACCACCTTGGAGCCCAACCTCGGAACCTATTACGACCTCATTATCTCAGATATCCCGGGACTGATCGAAGGAGCCTCTTCCGGAAAGGGTCTTGGAGCGAAATTCCTCCGTCATATCGAAAGAACTCGGGTCATATTCCATTTGGTATCGGCCGGATCCGACGACCCCGTCTCCGACTACAAGACGATCAGGAACGAGCTGGGAAGTCATAGCCGAAAGATGCTCGATAAACAGGAATATGTATTCCTGTCCAAAACCGATTCCGTTTCCGCGGAAGAAGTGAAGAAAAAGATCGGAGACCTAAAAAAGGCGGGCATATCCGCCCGCCCGATATCGATACACGATGCGGACGCGATAGATGAAGTGAAGAAGATATTGAACGGAATAGCCGAAGAAAAAAGAGAGTTCTAAAAACCCCGCCTGTACCGCGGGGTTTCAGGTTCGGGATATTATTTACAGAATGGGCGGAGCATATAGATGATGGCTCCCCATCCGATCGTGGCCACCAGGAATCCGGCGATGAAACCGGCGAGGGAAGAAGCTATGGTATGACCTATCCTTACGCCGAATTTCTTATCTTCGGTGCAGACCAATTCTTCGGGAATATTGTTGCCGTTATGATTATGCATCTTGTGTTTTCTTGTTTTTCTGATTATATCATATGCGATGCGCCAAGATCCCCCGAAAAATAAAAAACTCATCATCCATACCTGCTGCGCGATATGCGGATCGGAGATAGCGGATGCGCTGAAGAAAGGATATGAGCCGGAGATATTCTTCTATAATCCGAACATATACGACCCCGAAGAGTATGAAAGAAGAAGGGATTCGGCCGAGAAACTGGCCGAGGATATCGGCATACCTTTCTCTGAAGGGCCATACGACAGAAGCGGATGGTCGGCTTCTTGCGGCACGATGCCCGACGACCCGGAGGGAGGAAAAAGATGCGAAGAGTGCTTCAAGTTAAGGCTTAGGCGAACGGCGGAGGAGGCGCGCAAAAGGGGTTTCGAGATGTTCACCACAACCCTCGCGGCAAGCCCATACAAGAACGAGGAATTTGTCGGTAATGTCGGCCAAGAAGAAGCGGAAAGAGAGAAGTTGACCTTCATCGATCCGCTCTCGGGAAGAGAAAAGAAGGAAGCCTGGAAAAAGGCCGTGGAGACCGCAAAGAGATCCGGATACTACCGGCAAAAATATTGCGGCTGCGAGTTCAGCGACTACCGGAAGAAGGGCGCCGAGTGATCCGTCCGCCCTCCGCATATATCCCCTCCTTGATAAGTCGGGATATTTTTTCTTTATCCCCTTTGTTGTATTTACCGACCGACCCGTCCGATCGGATGACCCTGTGGCACGGAACAGCCGGATCACGATTCGCCTTCATAATGCTCCCCACGGCCCTTCCCGCGCCGGGATGACTCGCCCTCATGGCCACCTCTCCGTACGACAATACCTCCCCTTCGGGTATATTTTTAACCACTTCCGACACTTTTTCCTTAAACGGAGACATAGGAGATCATTATACAAAAAAGACGCCCATCGGGGGGACGCCATTTTTATTGCAGTTCTTCGCTGTTCTTACGAAGGGTGATATGGACTATCTCGGGATTCGATAAAAACCTGACGGGAAGGAAAAATGTGCCGACACCCGTCGAAACGATCATCTTTGAACCGTTCTCGCTGACCACGCCGCGGCAATGCCTGGAACTGAACCCGTGCTCAAAACCCAACACTTTGGAAAATGGAGATGGAAGGACGGACCTTAAAAATTTAAAGCCGCCGTTCAGTAGGGACCCGAACATTCCGATGGGAGCGACCTGGCCGCCATGAGTATGACCGGAAAGGATGAAATCAACAGCCCCCTCGGACATCGTGCTTATGAATGACGGATTATGGGAAACGAGCATGACGAAATCATCTTCGGTCGTCTCTTCAAGAGTGGGAGCGACATCCTGCGGAATGCCGGAAGTGACATCCGAAACGCCACCGATCCTTATCTTCTCCTCGCCGATATGGACCCAGCATCCCCTGTTCTCAAGATTTTTTATGCCGGCGTCCCTCATGCCTTTTCGGGTAAGATCGGCTCCGTAATCGCAATCATGATTGCCGAGAACGCCGAAAGTGGCGATACTCGGCCTGAACCTCTTGAACTCCTTGAACACCGGCAGAATGCGGTCGGGATCGCGAGTGATATAGTCTCCCCCCAATATGACCATATCCGGACGAAGGCGATTGATCTTCTTAACCAACCCCTTCACGCGGCGGATGGAAAAACTGGGACTGCAATGGATGTCCGAAATAAAAATAACCGTCTTGCCGTCGAAGGAAGCGGGTATCTTTCTGCTCTTCAGTTCAAACTGTCTGATCTTCAGCCAATAGGGTTCAAAAAGACTATAAACCGCTACGGCCGTAATGGCTGTTTCTATCATTTTAGGCGCGGCTGACATCGAGCGTCGGCCGCAATCTTTGGGCGACGGGAAACACCCCGCAGGCCCCATTCTATCTCATTTAAGGTCTAATTGCCAGCCGGCGATCACTCATATCTGAGGGCCTCTATCGGGTGTTTGGCCGCGGCTTGGCGGGCCGGATAAAGGCCGAAGACCACCCCGACAAGGGATGATACGGCGATCCCGACAACGGCGGCAGAAACGGGGAAAGAAAATCCCCAATCGGTACCCATGACCTTGGTAAGAACGACCGAAGCAAGCAGGGATAACAGCGCTCCGAAGATTATACCGATAACCCCTCCCGCCGCAGTAAGCATCATCGACTCCACTAAGAACTGGGAGAGGATATCCCTATCGGTGGCTCCGACCGCTTTTCTCAATCCTATCTCCCTGGTACGCTCAGTGACCGAGACGATCATGATGTTCATGATGCCTATACCGCCGACAACGAGAGAAATGGCGGCGACGGCAACAAGAAGGGCCGTAAGGGCGCCCATTATGGATTTCACCATATCCATGGCCTCCGTCTGGGTATGCACCCTGAAATCGTCCTTATCTCCATAACCGATGTCATGGGATTCCCTCATGGTCGCCTTGATGTCATCAACCGTCCCGAGGACGGTCGCTTCCGATCGGGACTGGGCTATTATCTCGTGGAAATAATCGATGCCCATCAGATACTTTTGAGCGGTGGTATAGGGAATGGCGACAACATCATCGACATTCAACATGCCCACCTGACCTTTCTTTCCGATGACGCCGACAACCCTGAATGTTTTATCCTTTATCTTTATCTTCTCACCTACGGCGTCCGAAAATCCGAACAACCTTTCCTTGATAGCGGACCCGAGGACAACCACGGCCGCCTGTCCTTTCACATCATCTTCCGTGAAATTGACCCCTTCCGATGTCTGGATGTCGAATATGGGAAGCAGATCTTCCGATACGCCCATAATGCTCGTCTTCTTGCTTTCGGTATCATAAGAGACCGTAAGGGTCTGCATGACGATCGGGGTGACGGAAACAAGGTCCGGAACATTGCTCTTGTTCAATATCGCCTTAAGATCCTTCTCCTTGAGGGAATCCATGAACAAGGAAGAAAAGTCCGCGAGGTTCGTGGAATCGGTTCCCGGCTCGATGGCGATCGTCCTCGATCCCATTCCCTGGACCTGTTTCAGGATGATCCCCTCCGCCCCTTTTCCGAGAGCCATGATCATGATGATGGCCGCCACACCTATCACGATACCCAGGATGGTCAAAGCCGAGCGGGACCTGTTGGTCAAAAGTCCGCCGGAGGAAAGCTTTATGAGCTGTTTTATGGACATGGTCTATTTAAGAAAATCCGAAGCCTTATGACGGTTACTGACCTTGAAATCGCGGTCGACGACCCCGTCCTTTATATGGATGATGCGCTCGGCGTTCTCCGCCGTATATGTTTCGTGAGTGATCAGTATGACCGTGATCCCCTTGTCTTCGTTCAATCCCTGGATTATCTCCATGACGGCCTGACCGGACTTGGAATCCAAGTTACCGGTCGGCTCATCGGCGAAGATGATCTTCGGATCGTTCACCAGGGCGCGGGCGATGGCCACCCTCTGTTTCTCTCCTCCCGAGAGATGGACCGCATCATGGTCCTCGCGGTGGGAAAGACCGACAGCCGCGATCGCGGCCCTCGCCTTCTTATCCCATTGCGATTCTTTGACATCCGAATAGACGAGCGGGAGCTTCACATTATCAAGGACGCTGGTTCTCGGAAGAAGATGGAACGACTGGAACACGAAGCCGAGTTTTTCGTTCCTTATCCTCGCAAGCTCCTCGTCCGAATGTTCGTCCATCGTCTTTCCGTCGAAACGAAATATGCCGGATGACGGCCTATCCAAAAAACCGAGGATGTGGAGAAGGGTCGATTTTCCCGAACCCGAAGGACCCATGATCGCGACGAATTCTCCTTCATCTATATCGAAAGAGACATCCTTCAGCGCATCAGTCCTCTCCTCGCCTTCCCCATAATGCTTTCCTATTTTTTCTACTTCAATAAGGGCCATTTATCACTTCACGAGACTTGTTATAACTTCCTCCCCTTCGGCAAGGCCTTCGATAACTTCGATGACACCTCCTATCCCACGAAGGCCGACCTGTACCTCTCTTTCTTCGACGATCTTATCTTTAAGCACCTTCACTATCTTTCTTCCCTCCTCATTGGCCACGGAACGCTGCGGAACGACGAGAACGCCATCCTTGCGAGCCGTCATGATATCGAGGTTGGCGGTCATTCCCGATCTTATGCGCTCATCATCATCGATGAACTCGAATACCGCCTTGTATGTCGTAACCCCCTCGATCACCGCCTCTCCCGGATCCACCGAGATGAGCCTGGCTCTGAAGAAAGTGTCGCTTCCGTAAGCATCCAAGGTGACCATGCTTTCATCACCCGCCTTTACCTTCGCTATGTCCGCTTCCGGAATGTTCGCCTCTATCTGAAAGTTCTTATCCGAGATGACCGAAACGACGGGAGAATTTCCCTGCGTTATCTCGCCGACCCTGCCGTCCTGCCTCCCGATGACGCCGGTTATCGGAGACCTTATCTCGCCTTTCGCGATCTGCGCCCTTATCGATGAAATGGAAGCCTTGGCCCCATCAACCTTCGATTCCTGGGAGATCACCTCCTCGGCGGTCGATCCGGAAATAAGAAGAGCAAGTTGTTGTTCGGCTATGATCAGATTGGAAGCGGCCGTCCGATAGGCACCCTCGGCCGTTTGAAGGGCCGATGTCGCGAGACCGACGGCCGAACGGGCCGAAGACACGGAAGATTTCCATCCGTCGATGGTCGTCTGGGAAAAACCGGAATTGATGGTGAGATCGTTCACAGCGAGGGAAAGCTCATCGAGGAAAGACCTTAAGCTTTCCATGACGCTACCGCTTTCTCCACTCAATGTGAAGATATCCGATCCGGAGGCGAGAATATCGCCATTCCATCCCATCATCGCCGATTCAAGGGATACTCTTCCTTTTCTGATCGATTCATCCAACTTCGAGTTATTGACCTGAAAGTGAAGATGGGGGTCGCTCGTACGGGCTCCCAAAAAAAGACTGTCGGCCTTGTTCCTCAAGGCATCGTCCGCTTTCGCATAGGCATCGTCGATCGCGCTGTCCAATCCGCTTTCCGCAACCGCAGCCGAAGAGCTCGCGCTTGCAACTTTCGTTCTCTGTATCTCGATCTCTTCGGGGCGCGACCCGCGGACTATCTCCGACAGTTTCGCCTCCTCCGACCTCAAGTTCGCCTCGGCCTGAGAAAGGCCGGCGGCAAGTTCCGAATTATCAAGGCTCATTATCAATTCCCCCGCCGAGACCTTCGATCCGGAATACGCCCTTATCGAAGCTATCCTTCCCGATCGCTCAAAAGCGAGACTGACATTGTCGGCAGCACGGACCTTTCCGGTGACACTCACTTCCTGAACGACATCGGCGCGCTTAACGACGGCCGTATCATACGCGGATGGCTTCGGTCTAAAAACGGATATGAGGACGATGATCGCGATAACCGAACAGACGGCGATGATGATCTTCGTCCTTCTCTTCATCTTTATTCTTATCTTCTTCAACATATCAGTTCTGATCTTCTTTTTTTGCGGATTCTTTCCGAACGACGGACCAATGATAGAAATAGAGAGGAATACCTATAAATATGAATGCGAGGCTTTGGGCCGCATCCCTGGCCCTCTGTTCCCCGATATAATCCCTCGAAGCTTCCGCCTCTCGGTTGGCCTCGTAGTCAGCGAGCCATCTTTCGATGGATTCTTTGTCCGCTTCCGAAAGCCCTTCTTTTTCCGTAAGTTCCTTAATATCGACGGGAGAGAACGGGGCATACACCGCCTTCTGCGCCAGTCTGTTGCCCTCGTCGGCCTTGGTAAAGACAAAAGCCCTCAACCCCATATCAACCAGCCTTACGCCTCCTATAACGATGAGGCAAAGGCCGATAAGAGAGAAAAGATACAAATAAACCGTTCTGACAATGGAAGGTGTTTTCATCCGACAAATTATCGTTCTTTGGGACCCAAAAATCAATCCGCCTGTGGCGAGTTTTTTCGGCGGCCGACCTAGTTGATATATGTCAGGCGGACCACTAAAACATTTCCCTCACCCGTCTTCAGTCCCTCCACCGAAACGCGGTCCCCGGCTTCGAATGATGATATCTCGCAGATATCCTCTCCGCACCGGCTTTCGTCCGAAAAAATGAGCGCGGTCGTGAGCGCGGGGCTTCCCGGCTCTTCGTATACCAATCTCCAACCTATTCCGGCAGCCGTAAGATTACCTATCTTAACGAAGTCCGCTTCCGAGACACCCACCTCCGCGATATCGGGCGGAACACCTTTCTTCTCCATCCTCATCGATATGGCGAACATGATGAGCGACGCGACGACGACAGAGACGGTCGCGAGCACAAGGAAGAATATGACCAGCTTTCTCATGTCTTTTAATTATATCATCAGATATTCTCCTCGCGTCGGCCGAACTTCAGGTCATACTTCTTTCTCCGATATATATGGGATATCAAGCGGTTCAACGACCAGGCAATGAGAATGACGAGGGAGAAATAAAAGGCGCCGATAAAAGTGACCTTCGGCACCTCGTTCTTGGACAGGTATCCGATAATGCCCGACACCACGCCGAGGCTTGTGATCAACTGAAGGGACTGTATCCCCCGCGCGGCGCTCTGATTCTTTATCTCCTGAAGGTTTTGGATGGATGAATTAAGATACTCCGAGGTCATCTTCCATATCTCCTTTATGTAGTCGAGGGTATCGATGAGCGTCTCGAACTTGAACTGGAAGAATTCCGAAAGATACGCCTCGACGCTCATACCCTTAGCTATCGCGCTCCTCGTCCTCACATAGGCGCCCATCTGATTGATGCGATTTGATATCAATCCGATCGTCTTTTGATAACCGTCGAGCTTTCCTCTTATCTCATCGACATCCTTTCCGGATATATTCTTCTTTTCCTTGATGTCGGATATCTCCTCCCATATCGATCTATGGATGTTCAGATATTTTTCGAGATGATCCTTAAACTCCCTGAAGAATACCAAGTTCTCTATGACGGGGCGCGCGGAAGAGGCGGAGCGGGCTGATGTCATCACGAAGATATGAAGAGGTGTCTTCACGACGGATATTCCATCCGAAACGATCCTCGAATATACCGGACCGAAAGACCCGTCCGGAGAGAATCGCGCGGGATCGGATGATATCCCCGAGATGACCGTTGGATGCACCGTCCTGATATTCGCAAGAACCTTCGGCGTAGGAGCTCCAAGGGAGAATATGAAAGAGAGGGCGGGATTCAATGACGAATTCCAATATTCCTCGAGCTTCATCTTCTCGTCATTGACGGAAGAGATGTCGCTCACCTCCGATTCAAGGATATAAAGGCCATCCTCGTAATATCTCATTAAGATGCCATCCTCCGTCCTTCCTGAAACATACTCGAGATAACCGGACTCCCGGGAAATATCGGTCATACCGACCTTCCTACGCATCCTTTCCAGCTCGCCCTTATCAAGATCGAGCTTCGATGAGCCTGACGACAGAAAGTCGAAGACCTCGCTCAAGTGGAGCGTCGTCCGCTGATACCAACCACCGAACGATACCGTCATCTTTCCGGACGACCCCTCGTTAGCCGGCGATCTTTTCTTTTTTACCATGGGTTTTCGTATCATATTATTTCATCATTTCCGACCTTCTTTCCTCCATCTTCAGTCCGAGCTCATACAAACGCTGCAATCCGTTCTCTAAAAGGAAATAGTGTCTGATGTAGGCGGCGAACAGAATAAGTAGCACCACGCTAACGGAGACCGTTTCCCACCTCGGCGCGATCATGACGAGCGCAAAGGATATCAACAAGAAAAGGCCGACGAACATGGTGACGATAAGATGGGCCGATCTTTCCCATTGGATGACCGAAACTTCCGCCCGATGGAAACGCAACGCATCATCCCAGTCGATGTCGCCCTCCTTCTCTATCATCTTTTTCGCCCAAGCCTCCCGTCGCAGAAGATATGAGATCATAGACCTATTTTAACACGGCGGGCCCGGATCATCTTTCCGAGCATAATTCTTTGAGCATGGATATGTCCTCCGCCGAAAGCTCAAGGGACTGCTCCCCTATCTTCGGATACATTATCGATGCGGGGTCCGAGGCGTGACCGAGACCCAAGGCGTGCCCCATCTCATGGGCCAACACTATGACCAATTCGCGATAATCGTAGAACTGATAGACATCGATCTTACGAACACCGTTCTTTACACTGTAGAGACCGGTCACAAACTCATCCCTGTCCCCTTGTATCCTGTTATAGGACGAGGCATCTTCGTTCAGTCCGGCCGCGATCCGGCTCAATATTCCGCCGACGGTATTCACCTTCCCCGCTTCGAGATTATACGCATCCGTTCTTTCCTCGAGTACGGCGAACGCCTCCTTGGCCACGACCTCCCTCATCGATATCTGGTTGTATAATATGCGGACATCGTCATATTCCTTGACGAGCCTGTCGTACTCCTTCTTCGGAGCCCCTCCTCTCTCGTTCCAGTACGCAACATCCTCCTCATATTCCTTCTTACGCAAATTATAAAGACCTATCGTCGAATTAAGTTCCTCGACGAGGGATTCGTATTCCTCCTTTGCGCGAAGATAGGCCCCCTCGACCGGAAGCAGAAGGGATATCATGGATTCGTATTCGGCTTTAAGCGCGTCGAATTTCTCCCTTTGGGTCTCGATCGATCCCAGTAATTCCTTAAGGCGGTTCGTCTCCTCCTGTCTTTCATCAAAAATAAGATTTATAGCAACCTCACCGCCGTCTTTCCGTATGAAGAGATCATCACCCGAACCCTTCTCCCATATGCCTTCAGCCTCACGAACGGCGTCCGCGAAAACCGACGGAGATACGCCAAAAGAAGCATCGACGACACCTTCCTCGTAAGAGACGGAAAGGGACCGACAACCGGTGACCGAGAAAGATACAAGCGAAGGCCTGGAAGACAGGTCCCTTGCTATATCCGCCACCCTCGTCGAGATCGTCCCGGCTCCCGCCGCAAAAACGATCAGGATAAGGAAGAGAACGGATACATATATGATTACCTTTCTTTTATGGTTCACTTTGATGATATTCTATACCGCTTTGCGGATCCTGATAAATAAGATGGATGCGGATGCGGGCCGATCATTCGGCGATACTTATCGGGCCATCGCCCGACCGGACGAAAAAACGATATTCCGGAACCGGATAAATGGCCGCGAACTCGCGGAGGCGGGACATCACTCCGACCGGACGGGAATAACAGATGTTAGGCTTGAACTTTTTCGTGATAGCCTGGACGACGCAACCGAAGACGGATATGGAAGGATTCCGCTCCGCGCGCATGAGATCGATATAAGGTATTTCCCCGGGATCGAAGCCCATCAGCTCCGTGGCAATGATGTCGGCGGAAAGAGGATCGGCACTCGCAACGACAAGTCCCATATCGATAGGACTCCCCTCGACCGGCCCGTTGCCCTCCATGGCGTGGACGCCGTCTATCACGGCAAGATCGGGATACATCGCCCTCGAGCCGCAGTAAAGATTGAAATTGATCATCGCGGCAACATCGCCGTATATGGCATTTTCCGCGCCGGACCCATCTTTCGTCCGGGCGTGAAAAAATATCTTATGGGCTTTATCGGCGCAACCGACGGCCACATTCTTAAGAGAGAGCGTGTTCGCGAAGATATTGTGCGTCTTCATCTTGGCGAGCGAGACGAGAAACTCCGACCCAAGCGGAGGATGATAATAATTCACCTCCTTTTCCCCTCCTATCGTCCTTGCCGTGAAGACCGGAGATGATGGATGGTCGGAAAGATCGTCGACCTTCAAACGAGGATATTCCTTCATGAGCGAAGAATGATCGGCCTGCTTCAAAAACCTTTTATCCGGAGCCGCATCCGCCAAAAGAAAATCAAAATCGCCGATCTCCTTGAAAAAATCGATGGTCGCCCTTATCGTCTCGAGCTTCGTTATCGAAAGCCAATCGGACCGAAAATTGACCCAGTTGGGTTTCAGAAATATAACGCGCGGGTCGCGCGCGGAGACAGCCGCACGGATATCGTCCCCTATCATGCGAAGAGCCTCGAAGGTGGCTCCGTATTCATTGCCTTTCTTTATGGCGACACGGGTTTTCTCCATCACTGTTAATTATAACTCTCCGAAGGCAAACCCGGTAAACAGGGGCCAACAAACCAAAAACCGACATGGAGCGAAACAAAAACCGCCCGAAGGCGGTTTTTTAAGACACATCGCTCACCCACTGAATCCACCGGCCTGCAATCTCCAAAGACGACTGTACATTCCGTCATCCTTGGCCGAAAGACTTTCATGATCCCCTTCTTCCACTATCTTTCCGTCGCTTACGGCTATGATCCTATCCATCTTCTTCACGGTCGAAAGACGGTGGGCTATCACGATGACGGTCTTTCCCTTCATCAGCCTATCCAACGCGTCCTGAATAAGGCTTTCCGATCCGGAATCGAGGCTCGAGGTGGCCTCATCAAGGATAAGGATGGGCGCGTTCCTCAATATGGCCCTTGCGATCGCGACCCTTTGCCGTTCCCCACCCGAGAGCTTTATGCCGCGCTCGCCCACAAATGTTCCGTATTTTTCGGGAGACGCCTCAATGAACTCGTGGCAATGGGCGGCCTTCGAAGCTTCGATAACCTCCTCGTCGGTCGCCTTCGGACAACCATAACGGATGTTATCCATCAAGGTGCGATGGAAAAGGATGGGGTCCTGGGGAACAAGACTGATGTTCTTCCACAAGCTTTCCTGTGTAACCTGTGAGATATCCCGGCCATCTATCTCGATCTTCCCTCCCGTCACATCGTGCATCCTCATAAGGAGCTTCACGACCGTCGTTTTGCCGGCTCCCGAAGGTCCGATAAGAGCCACCTTCTCTCCCGGAGCGATCAACAGATCGAACGCGGAAAGTATCCGTCTCGAATCTCCGTATCCGAAATCGACATTCTTGAAATCAATGCCTCCGTTTTTAACGACAAGTTCTTTCGCTCCGTCGACATCTTTTATCTCGTGAGGGGTCTTCAATATCTCCGTCATCTCCGAAGCATCGGAAAGAGATTCATAAAAACGGCGGATAACGCGACCGAAGCCCCATACCTTATCGAAGATATTTCCCAGATACGATTGAATAAGCACAAAGTCGCCGATAGTGAGAGCATTATCCTTCCAAAGAAGGATGGCGATGTAGAGCATTCCGACCGTGAGAACGGCCATAAGAAATCCCTGAATGGCCTCGAACACGCTCGCCAGATTCCAGCTCAATTTGCGTATGGAGCGAAGATCTTCGGTAGCCTTCGTAAATCCCTCGACCTCGCGCTCATATCCGTTCATGAGCTTCACATTGGCATTATTCGTGATGGTGTCGGCAAGAAGACCGCTAGAAAAAGTTTCCGCCTCGTTCCTTTTGATGTCGTATTTAAGTTTGAACCTGGAAAACGCAAGGCTCACGAATATGTAGAATGTCATCCAACCGACGACCCCTATCCCCAACAGAGGACTTATCCCCCAAAGGATGAACAGGATGGCTGTGGCGCTCACGACGAGAGGAAGAAGTTCCCAAAGGATATTGTCGGCGATCGTCTCGAAGGCGGTCGAAAAGCTCTTCACCCGCTTGACCATCGATCCGACGAAATTATTGTTGAAATAGGAGAAAGAATGCTTATGGAGATACGCGAAGCATTTTTCCGTAAGGTCGGCCATGACCCTCGTCTCAAACCCGATTATCGTGAATGTCGAAACACGCCAAGAGAACCATTCCCCGAGCTTCAGGATGGCTATCATGATAAGCGCCGATCCGAGGGCCGAGAACATCTCGCCTCTAGCTCCGGTACCCGTGAGGATATTGAAAAAGTCCTTGAAATACAGCGGTATGACTATTCCGAAGATGGAAGCGGCCACTATGGACAGCGAAATGACGGCGAGGCGGCCCTTATACTTCGAAGACGCCTCCCAATAAAATGCGAGGGTTTCTTTGGAATTTCCCTTTTTTCGGTTCTTTTCAGTCATGGTCAATCGGTCCCGCCACCGCTCTGAAACCGCCCACTGCCCGCTGAAAAAGCGGATGAAGACGGCGTACCGCGGAGGCAAGCCATATACTATATCGTTTTTGACGGAATAAAGTTACCTACCGGACCGAAGCAACAAAAAACCGCCCTTTTCAAGGGGTGGCTTTTATTGCTTGTCCTATTTAAGCCCGAAAACCGTCCTGACGGTCACCATGACCTCTTTCTCCTCCGTCGAAGTGTCATATGCGCCGTAATCGGAGATGGAGTCGATCGAGTTAACGGCCGTCACCTGGGTAACCCCGACCGAGGTCGATTTTAAAGATCCCACTTTTTGTCCGCCGCTTTCGGCGATCCTATCCGCCCGAGCGCGGGCATCCTTCACCGCCTCCCCGAGAAGCTCGATGCGGGAGTCGGCAAGCTTCGTGTAGTAATACTCCGGCGCCTGCGGCGAGAATATGACGCCGTTATCTATGACATATTTGGTATTGCCCGCAAGCCCCTTTATCTTTGCGATATCATTCGATTGAAGCTCCACGGTCTGTTGCAGAAGATATTCTTCCGGAGCATTCTCCTTTCCGTAATAATAATTCTTGTCGACGAACACGGGAGATATGACCAATGTCGACTCATCGACATCGTTATTGCGGAAGAATGTCTTTACGACCGAAAGGTCCCTTTCCATGCCGGCGTAGCCGCCCTTCAGATCGGCAACGGGGACGGTGCGCGAAAACCTCATCGTCCACTTGACGAGATCGGCCGAAACGCGGGTCTTCGCCGACCCGGTGACGACAAGGGTATTATCGAGCGCCTTTATCTTATAAATGACACCCGAAACGATACCTGCGGCGACAACGAGGCTTATGCCCATTATCATCGCGGAAAAAAGAACGGTCTTCTTTTCCATAATAAGTTAATTATAACACCTGTGCCCCCGCTCGGAGAAGGATGAGTTATCCACCATCCGAACAAGTTCCTCTGGCGAACGAGCTATCCTTTCCGCTCCCGATGCGATGAGCGACCTCTCACTGCCGAATCCCCACGAGACACCTATCGGATGGATACCCGCTTTCACGGCAGCCGCCATATCCCTCGGCTCATCACCCACATAAAAACTGTTCCGCGGTTCCGCTTTCATAGCTTTAACGACCCTTTTAAGTTTAGCTGCCTTTCCGAACAGATCTTTTTCCGGAAAGATGCCGGAGAAATATCCGGCGAGCCCGCCCAAGGCTTTCTTCACCGACTCTTCGGTGTTCGAGGTGACCACCGCAATCATTACGCCGCTTTCCCCGAACTTTCTTATCACGCCATCAATGTCACCGACCAGTTTCACCGACCCCGATCGTTCGGCGAACATCTCCGACCCTCTTTTCAGTATGCGAACGAGGTCGATGGCCGAAAGACCGCGCTTCTTCATAAGGGCAAGCACTCCCTCCTCGCGATAAACTTCCATATCACCATCACTGATCGGATCCGCGCCGACCTCCGCCGCATAACGATTACCTATCTCCACGATGACATCCTTGGTGTCGGCCAGCGTTCCGTCAAAATCGAAGATGAAAAGAGGCTTCTGCATATGAATGAAATGTTATCAGGAATACACTTTTCTTTGAATTGACATACTCTAATCTTCGTGTTATCTTCCACGAGTTCCTAAAAGTACATTTCAAAAGGAGGGATGACCCATGTTATCCGAATGGATCAATGAACTGCTTAAAAAGATCGAGGCTTTGACCGACATCGATGTCGCGAAGATCGGCATCTCGTTACCGAAACCCGAAAAAGGAAGCACTCGCGCAGGCAAGGTGCCCGACGACCTGCAAAAGACATGGACCTATATCGAGACCATCAGAAAAGAAATGGAAACGATCATAACCGACCACAGACCTCTATGCAGTGGAGGCGGCCCCGAGTGTCGCAATGTCCACGAAAAGTTCTTCGCTCTCCAAAAAGAGGAGAAGATCATCGAAGATATCTTCTGGATGCTTCTCATAAAGGAGATAAAGGCCGAAGGAGGCAGCATGTCGATATGTAAAAATTTCGAGGTATACACTTCGAAAGAATACGGTCACTGCGTATTTCCCGACATCACCTTTGTAATAAGAAGGTAATAACCCACCCGCCCCCATATGGGCGGGTTTTTTATAATGAACCGCGATCGCGTTTGCTTCCATCCGCCAAAAGCCTTATATATTGAATATCAATGAGACTCGTCCCATATCAAGAAATAGCGGCGGAGAAGATAAAAAGGCAGCAGTCCATACCGAGCCTTGAGCTACACGCCTCCGGACACTGCATCCATGTCGGAAAGATATCCCCGGGATGCCGTGGCTGCTTTACTCCGGAGATAAGCATGGGGATCCAGGTCGGGGCAAAGTGCATGATGAAGTGTCCCTACTGCTACTACGACCCGGCAAGAGGAGAACAGAGTCGGGTGGAAATGGACAGCCAATTGGCCGATCTTTTCGCCAGAGGGCTTGCGCCGAATTGGAACCCGATAATATTCGCCCTTCAAAGCACCGGAGAGACGCTTCTTTATATGGATGAGCTTGAAAAGTTCGTGAAGGTGATAAAGGAGATGGAGCCGAGAAAGAAAAGGAACTTCTACCTGTATCTCTATACGAACGGACTTTTAGCCAATAAAGAAAATTTGAACCGCCTGAAGGAGTGGGGCGTGGCCGAACTGCGGTTCCATCTTTCCGCTTCCGATTTCTCGGAGGAAGCTTATAAAAACCTCGAGACGGCCATATCTATGGGATTTACCGGAACAGTGGAACTTCCTTCACTTCCTCACAACAAGGAAAAGATAATGAGAATGCTTCCGCGGATAAACGACCTGGGCGTGAAACATCTCGACCTCGTCGAATGCCAGATAACGCCATGGAACCGGGAAGCGATGCACCGCATGTATCCCGACGGACGATGTTATCAGGACTACTTCATTCATTTTTATGACGAAGGCCTGGTATATGATGTGATCGAAGAAAAGATAGGCAAGGGATACGGTTTTTCCGTCATAGATTGCAACTCGGGAGTCGAGCGCTCCCGTCACGGTCCGGGAAAGAGGGTCATGTTCGACATGAAGTCGGCCGACGGTATGTGCGCGGAATGGAACTACTACGGAGCCGAAGCGAAACAGAAACCCCAACCTTATTCGACCGAAAGAAGATGATATCAAAAGACCCCGCCTGCAGGCGGGGTCTTTTATCCGTATCCGATCAGACTTCGGCGAACGCCACCACATAATTGTGGCCGTATTTTTTGGCACACTTCGGGCAGGTCGTGTAATAGAAATAATATTTCTTGGCCTGTTTCCCCTTTCCGGCAAGGAACACATCCATTTCTTCCATCCACTTCGGAACGAGATTATACGGCCCGTCGAACACCTTGCTCACGAATGTGCCGGATATCTTCGCCATTTCCGATCCGGGAACATCCTTCGTCACGCTCACATACATCTCGCACTTCCAAGGAGACGGATCAAAAGCAAGCATCAGCATCTCCTTCGGAGGGACGGCGGCATTCGTCGCCTCCATCTTCTTGAACATCCCGGATATGACCGCTCCCATATTAAGCGGCATATGGAACAATTGGCGGATCACCCCTTTCATGAAAAGCTTATCCTCCCAAACGCTCACCTTATCGTCCCAAAGCGACGGATCAAACTCGGGACAGCATGTTTCTGTCATTATTTGATTATATCGCGGCCCTTGAATCCCGCCACCTCCTCGCGAGTAAGGGTCCGGTGCTCGCCGATATTCAGTTTCCCCAAAGTGATATGCGCCACCCTCACCCTTTTTAATTTAACGACCGTAAGACGCATGAATTCGCACATGCGGCGGATCTGATGTTTTCTTCCTTCTCGGATCACGATGCGGAAGATATGAGGACTCACCACTCTGACCTTCGCCGGAAGAGTGGGTCCGTCGTCCAGTGTGATGCCCGCCTCGAACAGGCGCTTCATCCTCGTCGGAATATCCTCCCTCACGACCACTTCGTATTCCTTCTCCGTGGTATGCTCATCTCCCGTAACGGCCCTCGTCACCGCGCCATCGTTCGAAAGAAGGATCAACCCCTCACTCTCCTTATCGAGCCTGCCCACGATGTTCAACTGAAGGAATTGGGGATACATATCGAAGATAGTCTTCCCTTCGGAAGGAACTCTCGATGAGACAACTCCCCTCGGTTTATACAGGGCAACCGTCGTTTTCTCCCCCATCGCCTTTTCGCCTCCCTTCAATAACTTCACCACATCCACATCCGGGTCTATTTGGACGCCCATCTCCCGGACCGTTTTCCCGTTCACCGAAATAAGGCCCTTTCTGATAAGGTCCTCCGCCTCGCGCCTGGAGCAGATCCCCTGCTCAGAGAGGTATTTCTGGATGCGAAGTTTCATCGCAGAGGAGTATAACCGTATTGCCGGTAAATATCCATTTCCCCCGACATCATAAAAAAGAGGGGAAATGCTCCCCTCTTCATGAAATTATTTTCGCCACGGCGGCGAACACCTGATCCTCTCGCGAACCGGAGATGGTCTCGCTCTCCAAAAGACCGCGAAATCTCCTTCCGAACGGGTGACCAAGCTCAACGGTTATCCTTTTGTCCACTTCCGTGAACAAGGAACGGGATTCGACCCCTACTCTTTCCACAAGTTTCACGAGGTCCATGCCGTCCGTTTTTTCATATGGTCCCTCGATCCATACGGCGAAATACCTGGTATAGATCGTCGACTGATAGCCATGGAACACAAGGTAAAGACCGGCGGAACCTCTGACAACGCAGGCTTCGCGTATCCGCCACGACCCCTCGTCCGAAGCATGGGAGAAGATAAAACCTTTCTCCGGAACGAAATTCTCCGTGACACTGATGACCGACCTTGCACCTTCGTAGGCCTTCTTGGTATACACTCCCGTCATCTTGTAGCCTATCGGCTTCGGCGGATTTCCCGCGCTTTCCGCAGCCTTCCTTTGGACCGAACATGTTATGCAGAAGTATGCCGATCCGCCTTCCGGAACGGGTGGCCCGTCGTACTTTGAGCAGTTCCCCGTGTATCCGCAGTCGGAGCAACTGATGTTTTGGACATCTTTCCTTTCGATATCCGTCATGCAAAAACACCTCCTTTTAAAATATTAAGCACCTGTCCTTAAGGGACAGTTATAGAATGCCCGCCTCAAAAAATCAAACCCGTCATTTTATCTCCCTGATGCAGAAGTACGCTCCGGAAAGCTTGTTCTCCGACTAGACCGGGCATTTCGGGCATATACAAAGCCTCACCTCGTCCATCTCGCACGACGACGGCGTTCTCGCGCAGAAGGTCATCTCTCCGTTCTTCCTGTTGCATTCATAGTAGAGAGAACACTCCCTGCAGATGCACTTATCGAAGTTCTCCGCATTGTTTTTCGGTTTCATCATCGAAAATATCTATTCTTCGACCGTCACTGTACCCCTCATCGACGGATGGACGCTGCAAAAATAGGCGAACGATCCGACCTCATCGAACGAGAACCTGTATGTCCCGCCCTGTCCGAACAGAGGCGATTTCAATTCGGGAAGTTTTCCGTCGGTACCGACGACATCATGGACAACGAGGTCCGTATTGGTCCACACGACCACCGTTCCTTTTTTGACGGTGAGCGAAGCGGGCAGAAAGGCGAAGTTGCCGATCGTGACCGCTACCTCCTCCGGCTCAGGAACGGTGACCTCTTCCGAAACCATGACGCCGGCGTTCGGCGTATTGATACCTATCTCCGTAGAAGTGACTGTCGGCTGTTCCTCCATTCCGGAAAGATAATAATAAATACTGGCTGAAAGGGCGATCACCAATACCACTATGATCGCCACCCACATCTTTTTATTGTTCATGTTATTTGTTCATATCGATGCCTTTATCTTCATGACGCCTGTTCCATTCCTCTATTCCCCCTTCGAGATGATCTATGTCGTATCCTTTGGAGCGAAGCTCTCGGGCAACCACCTCGCATCGACCCCCTGTCCGACAAAAGACGACCATCGGCGCTCCCCTTGCAAGATCACCATGCGAAGCCTGCGCGAACATCTTACCCATCGGAATGTTCTCCGATCCCTCTATTTTCTCTCCCGACGCATATTCATCCGCCTCCCTCACATCGATGAGCTTTATCTTATCGCCCCTCGATATCCTCTTTTCAAGTTCCTCGGCTTTCATATGTCTTGTGATATAAACGACCTTTTATCCGTCATAGGTTGTTCTTAAGGAATGACCTCGTCTTATTCCACGCATCCTCCGTCTCTTCCGGAGAGTAGTTATTACCGGTCGGATTCGCAAAAGCATGGCCGACCCCCGGATAGATATATATCTCATTCACGACGCCCGCTTCGACGAGGCCGCTCCTGAAGGCTTCAACCGTCGCAACCGGGATGGAAGCATCCTCTTCGCCGAACACTCCGAGTACCGGCCAAGATATCTTCTTCAGCTCGTTCGCGTCCGTTACGAGTTGTCCGTAATAGATGACCGTCGCATCAAGCTCTTCGCCGGAAAGCGCCAGCTCAAGCGACTTTCCGCCGCCGAAGCACCAGCCGAGCGAAGCGATCTTTAAAGCCCCTTTATCGCGAAGATAAGCGACGGCGGAACGCATGTTATCGACAGCCTCTTCTTTCACGACCCGGCGAACAAGTTCCTGCGAACGATCGGGAGTGGTCGCAACCTCTCCTTTATAAAGATCGACGGCGAGCACCATGTATCCTTCCTTTGCCAATTCCCTGGCCTCATTCCTTATGCTGTCGTTCAATCCCCACCACTCATGGACCATCACGACGCCGGGATATTCCCCATCATCCGCCGGCCGGACGAAAAATCCGCTCACTCCGTCAAAATATGTCGCTTCTTCTTCCCGGATATCGGCCGCTCCTTTCTCTTTATTAAAATCGACGCGCGCATCGGACCAATATAAGATGCCTATCGTGACCGCCGTGATCGCAGCCACGATGAGCAATATTCTTTTGTTAACCATGACCTTTTAATTATATCAAAACGATCCGCCGGTGATGATCGAAGCGTTGATGTACGGAAGATGGACGCCCATATCCATGACATCGTTCCGCATCACATTTATCTTTCCGCCATCTCCTTCCCCGAAGATCGTCCTCAATTCCTCCATCGATTTTTCGATGGACCACATCTTTTTCGAGAAATCGAATATCTTCTTCCGATCGATGCATTCCGGATCCCCGTACATGGTGTCCAGTTCTTTGACCACCTCGGCGAACTCCGTGGCGGAATGGGCGGTGATGCAATTCAAGAACTGGCCATGCTCACCGGCCTTACTGTCCATAACGACAGGTATGCACCCGTTCGCCAGCGCCTCTCCGACAACGAGACTGATGCACTCGCTTATGGAAGGAAGAAGGAGATACTTGGTCGAGCGGAGGTACGAATACATATCATCGATCTTCGCGTTGCCTATCTGTTCTTCCGCAAAATCCCCGATATCGTAATCCGGGGCGACATGGGTAAGAAAAGCCATATCCAACTTTATTCCGTTCTCCTCCATCTCCCGCCTTACATGGGGATGGAATTTTTCCTTCAGCCATCTGCCCGAGAAGACGAATTTGTGCGGGCGATCGACATTGAACTCATCATCACCGAAGGCGTACGGATAAGTTAAGGGGAGCATGATGTTCGCGTTATCGTTACGGAACAGATATTGATACTGATGAGGATAGTTAAGGCTCAAT
>Ga0265297_10003234_pt1 | contig 30070 bp, 30 predicted proteins | sample Munlanlwell13791_FD_192502 | JGI IMG/M metagenome (GOLD analysis project Ga0265297, IMG submission 192502) | Leachate microbial communities from a municipal landfill in Southern Ontario, Canada - Leachate well 137-91 | ecosystem: Engineered > Solid waste > Landfill > Unclassified | place...
AGCAGCTGGTGGAAAGCGTCTTCGGAATTCCGGCCGACGTGCAGCACTTCACCCGGCCGGCCGTTGATCATGGTAACCAGCTCATGGGTCACCAGGTCGATCTCCGGACGATCGACCAGAACCTTCATGACCTTGGCCAATTTATCCGGCCGCCAGGAATCGTCGGAATCAAGGTATGCTACATATTCACCGCGGGCAAGTTTGGTCCCGGTGTTGCGCGGCCCGGCGACTGAACCGGTATCGGCCTGGTAATGATAGCGCAATTTATCCCAGGCCAGCTTTTGCACCGTTTCTTTGGTGTTATCGGTCGAACCGTTGTCGATCACGATCACTTCGTAATCCGGATAAGTCTGCGCTTTGACCGAGCCGAGGCAGTCAGGGAGGAAATGAGCGTGGTTGTGGGCGGCAATGACGACCGAAACCTTCGGGATCATTGCCCCAATTCCTTGAACATCACTTTGACGTAGCGTTCGATCGCTTCTTCCCAGGCAGGGAGAGGCGCCAACCCAAGGTATTTCAAATTCCAGTTATGGAGGATCTCGCAATTGGGAACGTTCGCTTTTCGGGGGAAAGCGCTGGAATCGACCGCTTCGACCGTCGTTTTCAGGCCGCAGCTGTTCACGATCTGCCGGACGTAGTCGGCCCGGCTCCCGCCGCCGGAATTGGTCACGTGGTAAAGGCCGGTCTCGCCGGTCTTAATTATCTCGTCGATCTTGGGGACCAGGTCCTCGACCAGGGTCGGCGTCCCGAACTTGTCGCCGGCCGATTTCAGGACCGGGGCCTTCTGCGCCTCCAGGTAGCGCTGGTAAACAAAATTCTTCTTGTGCTTCACGCTCCCACCGAAGAGCCAGCCGGGACGGATGGCGTAGGTTCGGGGATTTTCCCGCAGGGCCAGGACCTCCCCTTCGTACTTCGAGCGGGCGTAAACGGTCTTTAACACTACCGGATCGTATTCGGAATACGGTTTCACTTCGTCGCCGAAATAACCGCAGGAGCTGATGTAGATCAGTTCCGTTTTTTGTTTGGCGCAGGCCCTGGCCAGCTTCGCCGACGACCAGCTGTTCAGCTTATATGCCAGTTCCGGATCGTTCTCGCTGGCGTCAACATGGAGACAAGCGGTGTGAAAGACATAATCGGGCTTAAAAGCGGCAAGCGCGTCGGCGACCGCTTTCCCGTCCATAACATCGAGCTCGGCGTGGGTCGGCGCTTTGACCTCCGCCCCATTGGCGCGGTAATAACTTTCCAGCGCCGTCGCCAGCATCCCTTTGCCCCCGGTAATTAAAACCTTCTTCATCGGTGGACCAGGCTCCAGTCGTATTTGATATGGCTCTTGAGCGGATCGTAGCGGAGCATTTCGTTCGCTTCATGCGGCTCGGTGGCGCAATTGGCGACGATCGCCGGCTTCACGCCGATCGTTTTGTAGCCGTTGACCACGCCGACCGGGATCCGGACCAGCTGGTAGTTATCTTCGCCGGTAAAAATCTCCATCAGTTCGCCGTAGGTCTTGGAATCTTTCCGTTCATCGTACATTACCAGCTTGATCATCCCCTGGATGACGGCATAAAACTGGGTCTGCTTGGTGTGGAGATGCCAGCCTTTTATCACCCCGGGATAAGCGACGGAAAAATAAACTTCGCCGAATTTCTCGAAGTGCGGGTCAGTCGTTCGGAGCATGTGCATGATCATCCCCCGCTCGTCCGGAATCTTTTTCAACGGAATAATTTTAACTCCTTCGATCATGATTTCCTCCTTATTTTTTCGTCCAATAAAAATCTTTATCGAGCCGCCCTTCTTTCTGCAACAGGGCCAGGTGCTTGAGTCGGATGAACTTCTCCCCTTCAAAAGCCTTGAGGTCAAGGTGGTTCCGCTGGTAGGCGGCGTATAGCTCTTCGACCCCTTTCAAAACGTTCCAGGTCGGCTTGAAGTAATCTTTTAAAACAGTGTTGATCTTGGTGAAATCGACTTTATAGGTCCGGGTATCGGCCCCGTGCTCGCCGGTATATTCGACGCTGCAGCCGGGAATGACCTTTTTGACCGCGTCGGCCAGGTCTTTGACCTGGTAATTCTCGCTGTTCTGGCCAACGTTGAAGACCTGGTTGTGGACCAGTTCTTTGGGCGCCTTCAGGGCGGCGATAAAGGCGCGGCTGAAATCCTGGATGTGGATCAGCGGCCGCCAGGGAGAGCCGTCGCTCATGATCTTGATCTTCTTGGCGGTGTAACCCCAGGCGGTCAGATTATTGACGACCAGATCGAGACGGAGAAGCGGCGAAGCGCCGTAAACGGTGGCGTTCCGCATGAAGACCGGGGAAAAATTATCATCAGCCAGCGGCGCGACCCCTTGCTCGGTCCCGATCTTCGATTTAGCGTAAGCGGTCACCGGATTGAGGGCCCCGGTCTCGTCGATCGCCTTCCCCTCTTCCGCGATCCCGTAAACACTGCAGGAAGAAGCAAAAACGAACCGTTTAACTCCGGCCTGCTTGGCCAGCTGGGCGCATTGGACCGAAGCGTCAAGGTTAATTACCTCGGTAATTCCCGGGTTCAGTTCGCCGATCGGATCGTTGGAGAGGCCGGCCAGGTGGATAACGGCGTCAATTCCCTGGAAATCGGCCGCTTCAATCTGGCGGATATCTTTGACGATCTGCCGGACCTTGGTCTTTCTTTTTTCAAACTCGCAGTCGTCAAAATAATTCGAGTCGAGGCCAACGACCTCAAACCCCTGCTCCAGGAGCATCGGACACATAACGTTGCCAATGTAGCCATTGTTGCCGGTAACCAGTACTTTCATTACCATTTCCTCCAAAACGCTTTATTATTCTGCCACAGGTTGTTCAAGTGCTCCGTTTCCCGGACCGTGTCCATGCACTCCCATGATCCCTTGTGGTCGTAAACCATCAACTGCTTTTCTTCGGCCAGTTTTTCCAGCGCCCCCATTTCAAAGTCACAGTTTTCCTCGGTCGTCAGGTAATCGAAGATCTTCCGGTTGAGGACAAAATAACCGCCGTTGATCAAACCGGCCGAGGCCTGGGGCTTTTCGGTAAATTTCTTCACCTGGCCGTTCTCAACGATCAAGTCGCCAAAACGGGAAGGCGGGCGGACGCCGGTCAACGTCCCAATTTTACCATGTTTTTTATGAAAGGCGATCAGGTCGTTAACCTCGACATCGGCGATCCCGTCACCGTAGGTCAGCAGGAACTGGTCGCCGTCAATGTACTTCTCGATCTGCTTGATCCTGGCTCCTTTCAGGGAGTTAAGCCCGGTGTCGACCAGGGTCACTTTCCAGTCGACTTCATCGGCCTGGTTGTGGTAGGTCACTTCACGCTTACCGTCGAGCTTGATGGTAAAATCGTTCATCAGGACGTTGTAGTGGTAGAAATAATCCTTGATCATCCCCCCTTTGTAGCCGAGACAGAGAACGAATTCGTTGAAGCCGTAGTGGGCGTACCCTTTCATGATATGCCAGAGGATCGGCCGGCCGCCGATCTCGACGAGCGGCTTGGGCCGCACTTCGGTCTCTTCCCTCATCCGGGTCCCTTTGCCGCCGCACAGGATCACGACTTTCGGTTTGGACATGGTTGTTCCTCCTATAAGTTATAGATATCCGGTTTATACCGGTCGAGATTTTTAGCGATAAAATCGATCGTCTCTTTCAGCCCGTTTTCCAGCGAAGTTTTTGGCTGCCAGCCAGTAAGCTCCAGCGCTTTTTTATTGTTACTGATCAGCTTCATGACCTCGCTTTTTTCCGGCCGGACCCTTTGTTCATCGCTGATAATTTCGACTTTTGTCCCCATTAAACCAATGATCATTTCAGCTAATTCCCCGACCGTCACTCCGCTCCCCACGCCCAAATTGATCACTTCACCGTTGCTTTTTTCGCTCTCGGCAATTTTGACGAAACCTTCAGCCGTATCTTTAACGTAGGTCAGGTCGCGGACCGGGGTCAGCGAACCGAGCTTGATCTTTTTCGCCCCCGCCGCGATCTGGCTAATGATCGTCGGAATGACCGCCCGGGCCGATTGCCGCGGGCCGTAAGTGTTGAACGGCCGGCAAGTCGCCACCGGCAGGTTGAAGGAACGATAGAAGCTTTCGGCGATCATGTCGGCCCCGATCTTGGAGGCCGAGTAAGGCGACTGCCCCTGGAGCGGATGCTTTTCGTCGATTGGGACGTAAATAGCGGTCCCATAAGTTTCGCTGGTCGAAGTGTGGACGAACTTGGTAACTTTTTGGTCGCGCGCCGCCTGCAAGACGTTCAACGTCCCCATGACGTTGGTGGAAACGTACGATTCGGGGGAATAATAAGAATACGGGATGGCGATCAGCGCCGCCAGATGGAAAACAACGTCGACGTCTTTCATCGCCTGCCGGACGTTGTACGCTTCGCAGATGTTGCCGGTAAAGATCTCGACCTTAGCCAGTTCCGCTTTCGGCAAGGTTTCGAGCCAGCCCCAGTTATTGAATGAATTGTAAAGGACAAAGGCCCGGACATCGGCTCCCAGCCCTACTAACTTTTCGACCAAATGACTGCCGATAAAACCTTCCGACCCGGTCACCAATACTTTTTTTCCTTTTAAATTCATCGTCCTTGCTCCTTTTATTCGTATTTTAACAGGTCGCTGACCAGGCTCTTGGGGAGCCGGACCAGCCGGTCGAGGATGATCAGGTCATAGATCGAATTGACCATCCGGGAATCGTGAAAATCCAACTCGCAGTAACCGATCTTCGCCTCCGGTCCGCCGCGCCATTTGCCGTTCTTAAGATTATAGGCGTAGATCCCGCCGAGCTCTTCGAACTTCTTGACCGCCCGCTGCCTAGTCGTCCGTTCTTTATCGATCATTAGCTTAAGGCCGTTCGGCCCCTCTTCCCAAAAATAATTCTGATGGCCAAAGAGCGGAATGACCAGGTCGTTTTTTTCCGCCTGATCGAGAAATTGCTGGATCAGTTCACGGCTTTTAAACGGCGCGTTCGGATAAAGGTTGAGCAGATAATCAAATTCCTCCCCTTTGGCCTGGAAATGAGCCAGCATTTCTTCGATGATCGGCACCATGACGGTATTTTCCGCCGCTAGCTGTCCGGAGCGGAGAAAGGGAACTTCCACGCCGAGCGAGCGGCAATAGTCGGCGATCGTTTGGTCTTCGGTCGAAACGACCAGCCGGTCGATAAAATCGCACGCTTGGGCCGCCTTGATCGTGTAATAGATCAGCGGCTTTCCTCCCAGTTCGCGCAGGTTCATCTGTTTTAACCCGTCATGTCCGCCGCGGGCCGGGATCAAGGCGATTACTTTTTTTCCTTTGTACATTATTTGATCCGTCCTTCGCTTTTAAGGAGATCGGCCAGCCCGGCCGCGAAATCGTAGCGCGGCTCCCAGTTAAGTTCCCGGCGGGCCCGGGTTATATCGGCGACCGTGTCCATGATCTCGTTCTTCCGGGTCGTCCCGGCCGATTCGACCGGTTTCCGGCGGCCGGCAAGCTTGAAGACCAGCTCCACCGCTTCGCCGACCGAGTAAGAGGCCCCGCACCCCAGATTATAGGTCCGCGCGCCGGGAGTGGTCGACAGGCAGGCACGCCACATCGCTTCGACCACGTCCTTTATATATATGTAATCCCGCTTCGGCTTAAGGTCGGCCACTTTGATCGCCGGGGAATCAGAATAAAGCTGGGCGATGATCGAAGGAAGGAGGAACCGGGGGCTCTGTCCCGGCCCGTAAACATTAAAATTCCGCAGGATGGAAGCGGCCAGGCCGAAATCTTCGCTGTAGGCGGCGACCAGTTGTTCGGCCATGAGTTTGCTCCGGCCATATGGGTTATTGATCATGACCGGGTGGGCTTCGTCGATCGGCAGGGTTTGCGGCTGGCCGTAAACGTACGAGCTGGAATAAATTATCCGCTTTACTTTGTTAAGACGGCAATATTCCAGGAGGTTCAAGGTGCCAAGCAAATTGTCCCGGTAGATCGGATATGGCTGTTCAAAGGCGGTCTGGACGTTAGTGTTAGCGGCCAGATGAACGACGATCTCCGCCGGCGGCAGGGCCAGCGTCTGTTTCTGGTCGAGTAAGTCGTGGCCTAAAGAGAGGTCGCATTCAATGATCTCAACCGCTTCCGTGCGGAGGCGTTCGATCAACGCCCGGCCGATAAAGCCGGCGGAACCGGTGATCAATATTTTATTTGCCATTTTCAATTTTCTCCAATAGATCGATCGCTTTTTCGTAATCCTCGGCCCGGCCGATATCGAACCAGAACCCCTGGATCTTATGGGTGATAACCTTCTTCCCTTCAACGGTCAAGAGCTTAATGACCTCGGGAAAATCGATCCGCTGGCCATTGATATATTTGAAGACTTCAGGAGACAAAATGTTGATCCCGGCGCTGATCAGGTAATTCTCGATCGGTTTTTCCGTCACGCCGCTGAATTCGCCGTTCGGCCCGCTCTCCACCACGCCGTACGGGACCTGCATGGCGTAATCTTTGACCCCCAGGGTCAAAGCGGCCCCCGCTTTTTCGTGGCCGGCCGCCAGCGCGGCAACGTCGACCCGGTTGATGATGTCGGCGTTAATGACCAGGAATGAACCGGTCAAAAGGTCGCGGATCTTGTGGATCCCGCCGATCGTCCCGGACTTGGCGTCTTCCTTGACCAGCTTGATCGTCACGCCGTACTTCTTTTGGTAATCAAGGCAGACCTGGAACTTTTCGTGCTGATAAAAGACCAGGATAAAGATCTCTTTGATCCCCTGCTCCGCCAGGCCGCGGATGATATATTCGATCACCGTGTAATCGCGGAGCGGCAGGAGCGGCTTGGGGATCGCGTAAGTTAACGGCCGCAAACGGACCCCCTCTCCACCGGCCATAATAACCGCTTGTTTGATCATTTTATTTTCCTCGGATGGCTGGGACCGGTCTTATATTCCAGCCCATATTTGGCGGCGATCCGGCGGCCGGTCGCTTCGACCAGCTCGGTGTTATCGCTCATGCTCGCGCCATGGACCCGGTATTCAAAGAGCGGCTCGGCCAGATGCCGGCCAACGATCTTATTTTTCATCAGCCGGAGAATGAGCTCGTAGCTCTCCAAGGTCGGTAAACTTTCGTCATACAAGCCGACCCGGTCGAACAGGGAACGCCGGAACATCGTCCCGCCGCTTAAAAAATCCCCCCGGCCCAGCAGTTCGTTGCGGTCGAAGGCGGGAAGTGTTTTACGGATTTTCTCGCCGGTCTCTTCCATTAAGTAATTATAGTCGGGATAAACGAAATCGACCGGCTCTTGGTCCAAAACGGCCGCTTCCTTAGCCAGGATCCCGGGATAAAATTGATCGTCGGCGTCGAGCCGGATCACGTATTCTCCTCCGGCATTTTTAACGCCGAGATTGCTGGCGTTCGCTAACCCTTTCCCCTCCTGCTTGATGATCTTAACCTGACCGTCATAACCGGCTAATATTTCCTCGGTCTTGTCCCCTGACGGACGGTAAACGACCAGGACCTCAAAATCCGGGTAAGCCTGCGCTAAGGCGCTATCGAGCGCCCCTTTCAGGTATTGTCCGTAATTATAACTGGTTATGATAACGCTGACCTTCACTTAGATCATGCTCCAATTTAAGATCTCGTCCTCGTTAATATTGACCTTGGCTTCGCGTCCGACGATCTGTTCCAGGAAACGGGGATAGATCCCGGTCCCGGGCCGCTTGCAGGCAAGCATCGACGCGGTGATCTTGGTCCCTTTTTTGATCGGCTTGATCGCGACGATACTTTTCCGCGCTAAGGCGTGCGCCTTGGCTTCCGCTTCGTAATAACCGCTTAGAGAGGTGCCGATCGCCGATTCGACCCGGCGAACATCCTTCATGAAACCGGGCAGTTCTTCCGCGCTTAAAGAAAGCCCGTGGTCGGGACTGTCGGGGAGACTTTTATCGACGGTGTAATGTTTCTCGATCGACCGCGCCCCCATGGCGACCGCCGCCAGCGGGATCAGGCCCCCTAAAGTGTGGTCGGAATAACCGACCGGGATCTCCGGGAAGATCTGCTTTAAGCGGAGCATCTTGGCCAGGTTGGCGTCTTTATCCTTGCAAGGATAGCTTAAAACACAGTGTTGAAGAGCGACCTGCTTGTTCCCGGTCTGAAAGATCGTCTGCAGGGCGTCTTCCACTTCGCCAATGGTGCAGGCCCCGGTCGAGAGGATGATCGGCTTGCCGGTCTCGGCGACCAGCCGGATCAACGGCAGATTGGGAACTTCGGCCGAAGCGATCTTGTAAAAATCGACGTCGAGCTTGATCAGGAACTTCGCGCTCTCCATGTCAAAAGGAGAGGAAGAAAAAGCGATCTTCAGTTTTTTGGCGTATGCTTTCAGTTCGAAGTAAGCCTCCTTGGGGAGCGAGTCGACTTTCTTGAACATGTCGTATTGGCTGCCGCCGCCGTCGGTATCGAGCTTTGAATCCCAGTAGCGGGGCGCTTTCCGGGTGCTGATCCCCCCGGCGGTGTAAGTCTGGAACTTGATCGCGTCGGCCCCACCGTCTTTAGCGGTCTTGATGAGGTCTTTCGCCCGCTGGACGTCATTATTATGGTTAACGCCGGCGTCGAGCAGGATCACGCAGTGGTGATCTCCCCCCAGTTTAACGCCGTTCCCAAGATTGATCGCTCTTTCCATATTAGCCTCCTATTTGAACTTGATCTGGTTTTTTATTTCCGCCGCCGCGACCGGATCGTTTACGACCCGGGGATAGTCCGTTAAAGTCTTGCAGTACGCGACGACTTCTTGCAGGGATGGGACCCGGCCAAAGTGGTCAAAGATCTTTTGGATAAAGACCAGGTCCGATTCGTAATCGACGGTCAGCCGTAATTCCGGAAAGCGGTGCTCCGGTTTCACTTCGTAAAGAGTATTTTTAATGAACGGAGCCATTTCAAAGAAGTAGGTCATGTATTCGGTCAGATCGTGCGAGAGGGTCCGGCGGCTAAGTTCGCGAAGCGCTTCGGTCCTGATCACTTCGCAGGCGGTCCCAAGCGGCACCCCCATTTGGCGGGAATAATCACCCTGGTTCGCTTTCAGGTAATCGAAACATTCGCGCATGGTCAGGAAATCGGTCAGCGGGTTATCGCCGGTGATCCGGACGACGTATTCGGACGGGACCAGCTTCGTCGCGCCGAGAAACCGGTCGAGAACATTTTTGACTTCTCCGCGGTAACACTTCACCTTTTTGGTCCGGCAAAACGCTTCGACTTTGTCGTCCGAAGGGTTAACGGTCGTGCAAATAATAAAATCGTCCAGCTCTTTGGTTGCCAGCAGGCGGTCAACTAATACTTCTAAAAGCGGTTTGCCGGCCAGCGGACGGAAAGCTTTCCCCGGCAAACGGGTCGATTCGGTCCGGACCGCGACTAAACCAACTATCTCTTTCATCGCAAATTCTCCTTCAAAATAATTTCTCCTGCCTTAAGGCCATGCTTTAACGCCCGCCCGGCGAGTTTGGCCTCGTTCCGGTGGAACGGCCGGTCAGTCGCCTTAAAATCGATCCGCAGGAACTGAATGTCATTCACCGCTAGTTTTTCGCCCGCTTTCAGGTCGCGTCCGGCCACCGCGCAGCGCCGGTATTTTTTCCGGTATTCCTGCTCCAAATCGCTGAGCGAATAATTCGACTTACCCAGGGCGGCCGCGGTCATTTCCAGGTCCGCTTTGAGCTGGTCGAGTTCCGCCGGATCAAAGGCCGATTGCCAATCGTATTTTGTCTTTAAATCCTTTAGGAAAACGTGTTTTTCTATTGTACACGCCCCTTTCAGTAATGCCAAGCAGGGTAAGGTCCGGGCAAATTGGGTCTCCCGGCCAACGTGGTCCATGTAACCGACCGCGCAGCGGTAACGTTCTTTTAAAAAGGTCAGGCGGTTGAGATTGGCTTCCTCGGCCGGGGTCGGAAAGCTTTGAAACCCGACCATCAGACAAACGGTCCGCCCTTTGGCCAGTTTCATGACCCGGTCGATCTCCGGCAAGGTCGCGCCGCCGGTCGAGAGCATCAGCGGCAATTTGGCTTTGACGATCTTGGCGATCAGCGCCAGGTTGTCGAAATCCATGGCATGGATCTTCACGAAGTCGACCCGGCATTTGAGGGCCAGGGCGAGCGGTTCTTCGCCGTAAACGTCAAAGGCGGCTTTTTTACCGGCCGCTTTCACTTTACGGATCAATTCAACCCAAAGTTCAGTCTTAAATTCCAACTCTTTAAAGATCTGATACTGGCTGTGCCGGGCAGAGATGAATTCCGCGGCGATGATCGGCTGGAACTTGACCGCGTCGGCCCGCGACTTGAGCAGCTGGGCCAATAACTGCCGCAAATACTTTTCGTCCCCGCCGTGGCAATTGGCGACTTCGGCGATCAGACCTGGAAATTTGAACTTCATAGGTAGTTGACCTCACAACCGACGCAGGCGGCGACGTCGTCATAGCGATGCTTTAAATGGAGCTCCCGGATCGCGTTCAGTTTTGCTCCCCGCCAGATCTCGGCTAGCGGTGTTTCTTTGGCGTTGCCGATGGGGCTGCGCATGTGATGGTCGCCGCAACACATCAGGACCGTCCCGTCCCAGAGGACGACCATTCTCTGCCAGAGCTGGGAACAAGGAAACCGTTCGCCGAATTTCTGCACCCGCCCCTTCTCCCCGACCCGGTTCTCGCCGCTCCGGTAGCGGGAAAAGCCGATCCGGTTAGCTTTGTTCTCCCAAAACTTAATGTAATCGAGCGCTTCCTGCTGGTTATCGGCCATGTAAACCATCTGGACCTGGACGCTGGGAAGTTTGCGGCCGAGAGAGTTGCGGATCTCAATAAACTTCTCGATCTTGGGAATCGTCTGATCGTAAGTCGTTCCCCGGCGAATACCATTGTAAACCTCGGGGGTGACGCCATCGACCGAAAACTTGATCCGGTCGAGCCCCGCTTCGATCAATCCCCGGGAAAGCTCATCGGTTAAAAGGGCGCCGTTGCTGTTGAACTGAACTTCCAAGACCCCCGCCTCTTTCGCCAAACGGACAAATTCAACGATCTTCGGATGCATCAGCGGCTCACCCCGAAAATTAAATTTGACCGACGGCAGGAAATGCTGTTTAACTTCACTCAAGACTTTTTTGTAGAGCTCAAGGTCCATATAGCCGCTCTCCATTTTGCCGAACGGGATCTGGCACATGGTACAGCGGAGGTTGCAGGTGTTCGACGTTTCCAGATCGAGATGGAGCGGGAAATCACCGACGATATGCTCCTTGGGGTTTTGCTGCCAGGCGGCCCGGTAAGCGGCAAATTTCTCCCCCATCAGCTTATTGGCATCCTCGACCCGATCGGTCCCCAGGACCTCAAAAAAATCCGGACTGACCCTATTGATCCGTGACGCGTCAATTTTATCGAGCATAACTACTCCTTTTCTCCGTGAACAAATTTAATTTTTCCGGCGTAATCTCACCCAAGTAACGCTTAACAAAGTCCGCCCCTTGGCTCGTCAATTCCAACCGTTGTTCGCTCTCCAAAGCTAAGAGCCGGGCGACTTTACTTAAAAGTTCAGCCGGAGAAGCGGCTTCGCTCTTCCCCCGAAAGCCAAACAATGGGTCAAAGCTCAACCAGTCGTCAAACCGAAGATGAACGACCGGCCGGCCAAGCGCCAGCGCTTCCAACCCAACCGCGCTTAGATCATACAGTACTACCGCCGCTTCCGTCAGGTCGGTCAACAGGTCGGAGTTCGAAACAACGAAAGGGACTTTCCCGCTCAATGGCGAGGCGGGATGAGGCCGCACCACAACCTGATAATCGGTCTGCCGGAAAGCCTGGGTTAGCCAGTCGATCATCAGTCCGGCCCGCGGCTGGCAGCCGAGGACCGCCAGGATCTTTTTTCCGCCGGCCGGCAGCAGAGCCGTTCCGGTCTTAAAACGGAGCGCGCAGCCGACCTTGATCTTTTCCCGGTCGTAACGCCCCTTATTGATCAGAAAATCGGCAGTCACTTCCCCCAACGTAACGATCCGGTCAGGGAGCGGAACGATCTTTTGCTCCGCCGGGCCCAAATAGACATTGGTCAGGGCCGGATAGAGGGCGCTGTGCTGATAACCGACCGTCGTTGCCTTGGCGGCGTACCGTTTGATCGCCAGGAGCGACATTTTTTCCCAGGGATAATTCTCATGGGTCAGGATATAACGTTCGACCGCGACTTTTTCCGCCAGCCGCCGGGCGTAATAATAGTAGATCGAGTTGTTTAAAGTCTGGCCTTGTTCATGCTCTTGCCGTAAAGTCGCGTTAAGCAGCGCGCCAATCTCTTTACCGTTGAAAAAGATCGGGCCTTTGATCTGGACCAGGCTGCGATCTTCTAATACCGCCCGTAAAGGGTCAAAGATTTTCAGGAATGTTTCCTGGGCCAGAAGCGGGACCGGGCTCTTGGCCATCGCCTTGACGGTCCGCCAATAGTTACCGAGCACTCCGCCGACGATCAACAAGTGGCGATCTTTCAAATACTCCGGTAACGCGCCAAAATAGTTATCAACAAAGGGTTGGCGGACGACGCTTCGCTCGAGGAGCCAGGTCCGCAAGACTGTCACGCCACTCCGGTCAATCGTTTTAATTTTGCGCGCCAGATAAAATCTGGCGATCATGGTTTTAACTATTTCTTTAGCCACAAAAAGCGAGCGATTCTTCTGCCGGACCAGCCAGCTTTTTACCGGCCGGAGCAGCTTGGCGAATCGAGCTTCAATTATCGTTACCGGGAGCGACTGCGCCCGGCAATAAGCGACCAGCGCCGCCCGGAGCGCTAGTGACGGGGCGCAAACGATCAGCGACCGCCGCCGCTTCAACTCTTCGGTGATCAGGTCGAAACTGACCAGGTCGTCGAAAAAAGCGGAACTGTAATAATCTTTGGAAGCAAGCGGATAGCGCCACCAGGCATCGGACTGGTAATCGCGGCTCAATTCGCCGATCAACTTCACGTATTCGCGCAGATAAGCTTCGCCGTCGACCCGATTCGCCAGGAAAAGCTCGCCGGTCCCGCCGGGTTTAAGCCGATTAAGGTTATCGATGATCGTTAAACCCATTGGCTCTCCTTTACTATTTTGTCGCTCCCCCAGGCTTTGGCGTATTGCTCATCGGCATAAGCCAGCGCCGCTTGACGATTAGCCCCCTGGTTCAGTTTCTCCAGTAAATTTTCCAGATAAGTTGCCATCCGCTTGGCCGCCTGGCCGTCTTGAAACGGCTCTTTCTCTTTCAGGTTGGGGATCAGGTCCGCTCGGCCGATCGCCGCGCTCGGATCGCAGCGGACCAAGTCGATCGCCGACATTAAAGCGGCGAGGTCGTCAAAGACCAGCTGCCCTTTCCCCCACTGATATTCTTCGTATGAAAAAAGTTTTTCCAGGTCGAGGTAAACGACCCGCGAACCGGCCAAAAAACATTCCAGCGCGGTCGTCCCCCCAAGCAGCAGGGTGATCGTAATATCAGCCGCTTGCGACGGCTCGGCCGGATAGCTCTCCGTCCCGTATTGGCCTTCGAGAAAGACGCAGCGACCGGTCGCTTTGGCCTGGTCGACCAGAGCGGCAATTTCCGGCAACCGTTTAAGGAGAGTTTTAGGACGCTTAGGACTGCAGATCAAACCAAGGGAATTATCCGCCATGACTGCGCTAAGAAGTTTTTTATAGACCTGGAGGCTCCGGCTGTTGGGAATAACGCTCAAACTGTCGTCAGAAGAGTTTTCATCGAAGTAGCAAATTATAAACTGCGCCCCTTTAGCTTGCAGTTTTTTCCTTAGCTCACCGCCCTTGGTCCGCGCGGCGGGAAAGGAATAGTCGGTCGGATAACCGGCATAGAGGTAACGCCCGCAGCGTGAACCGACCGCCCGCTGGCGCGCCAGATAATACGGCCCAAAAAGGAACAGGAGATCGGCCCCCGACGCCAGGATCGGGTTGGGGAGCGGCCAGTTGGAGTTCTGGTAACTGACCCCGACCCCGCCATTGGCAGCGACGGCCAGATGCCGCGCGATCCGGTAAGGATCAAAATCAACGAAGTCGACGTTCACTTTGATCCCCTGCTGGAGATAAAAATCATGATAACGGGCGTATTCGGAGATAAAACGGAGCGACCAGACCAGATAATTTAAAGAACGCAGTCCCCCGCCGTAACGGAGATAATAATAGATCGTTTTGACCATCGGCTTACTTTGCCTGATAAAGTCGAGCGACGGACGGTGAACCGGGACTTCAGCGGTCGCCGCCGCTTTCGCCGTCAGGGTCGCCGCTTTGATCTTCCGGCTGGTCAGCTCTTCCGCCATCGCCCCGGTCACCGGCAGATCTTCCCGTTCAAAATAGAGCAGTGCTTTTTCGCCGGGAAATTGCAGGAGCCAGGGGAAATCGGAACGCTTATCGGCCGCGAAAGCAAAGCCCTTTAACGTATATAAATTACCGAGCAACCCATTTCCCAGCTGCCGGATCGGTTTCAAATTCAGCAACGCGGCCAACCACCCCTTAACAAAGCGCCAGATTATAGCGCCGAGTTTCGCTCCCTGGGTGAAAAGATCGGCCAAAGAATATCGGCTGACCACTTTGATCCCGTACTTTTTTGCGGCGTAATCCGCTAAGACGGGAACAAATGGCGACCAAGGGAGAAAATAGACGAACGTTCGCGCCTCCTTCTTGGCCAGCCAGGCCAACGCTTTTAGGACCATGACCTGCCGTTCAAGAAAATTGTTGGCGTTCTTCTTGAAGAAAAGGGCCGTTTTCTCCGGTTCGCCAAAAAGCGCGCCAAACCGTTTCACGAATTCATTCCGGCCGATCTCTTTTTCCACTTCATTGATAACGGCTAACAGATCGTGCTGATAAACCGCCGGGAAAGACGAACCGCCATCCGCTTCCATTAATTCGTAAAAATGGAAGTCTAACGGCCGCAAACGGCTTTCCAGCTTCAAGGTTTTAATTAATTTTCGCCCCAGTCTGGTCACGCGGAAGTAACTCGCTTCTCCTTGGGTGAAGAACAAAGCGATGATCCCCCAACTATTTAGCTGATAGTAACAATTGTTCAATGACTTTTATCCTTTGAAAACAACCGGATCGTATTATTAATGTAAACGTCCTTTTCTTCATACGGGACGGGGAATTGCCGGCAGCCATCGCCGAACACTTTGCTCATAACCATCTTCAGCCCGACCCGTTCAAAAGAGCGCTGGAAATCCCGCGGGTAAGCGAGAAAACTCCCTTCGTTCTCCAGGATCAGGACCAGTTTTTTGCTAACCCGGTTCATCTCTTTGAAAATATAATTGTATTTCGGGTGGATATTGACCAGGACCGAATGGCAAAAGACCAGATCGTATTCGGCGGTCGGCAGTTTCCGGATCTCCAGCGGCGCGCTCCCGACGATCAGCTTGCTCTCCCGGGCCATTTCCGGAAAAACAGTCTTGGACATTTCGACCGCTTTGGCGCCGATCTCGATCCCGGTCAGGTTTTTGAAACCAAGCTTGTGGAGATAATTGAGCGACCGCCCGACGTTACAGCCAAGCTCCAGGATCCGGCTGTCTTTATTTAAATACGGCAAGACCTCTTTAAAGAGTTCGATCAGGGAATTGTCTTCTTTAATGTAGGTCTCGGGATTATCGCAGCTCCCCTCGGTCCCCTGTTTTTGCCAGCGGAGCCTGGTCGCGTAATCGGAGACCGCCAGCGGCGGCTGCACCCCGATCGTCGAGAGGAAGGAAGCCAGCCGCAAATATTGGAATTTCGCGCGGCTATTACTCAACGTAAACTCAATTACTTTGCGCCGCAGGGCGAGAAGCAACCTGAAAACGCGATCCAAATATAAAGCTCTAGCGATTTTCTTTATCATTTTTCTCACCAGGCGCTCCAGCCGCCATCGACGCTTAAAACTTCGCCGGTCACGTAATCGGACATCGATGAAGCCAGATACAGACAGGCCTTTGCCACGTCGCCAGCTTTCCCCCACTTCTTTTGCGGCGTCCGTTCTATTGTAAAATCGTAGAGTTCGGCCTTCTTTTTAAAATTCTCGGTATAGGAGGTTTCGCAAAAACCGGGAGCGATCGCGTTAACGTTAACGCGATGTTCCGCCCATTCGACCGCCAGGCATTTAGTCAGGGTAATGATCCCCCCTTTAGAGGCGCCGTAAGCGGAAAGGTCCGGCAACCCAAGGGTCCCGATGATCGAAGCAAGATTGACGATCTTGCCTGATTTTTGCTTAACCATCTGCCGGCCAACTTCGCGGCAGAGCAAATAAACACTGCCAAGATTGGTCCCGATAACTTTCTGCCACTCTTCGGTCCCGATCTCCAAAAACGGTTTACGGAAACGCATCCCGGCGTTGTTGACCAGGACGTCAAAACGGCCGAACTTGGCCAGGCTCTTGGCAATGAAATCGACGACTGTTTTCTCATCACCAACATCGCCGGCATAGGTCAAAACCCGGTCATCGGTAAAGCCCGCTTCCTTTTTCAAATCGGCCAGGTCGGCTGGGTCGCGCGAGATCAGGGCGAGCATCGCTCCTTCACGGTAAAAAAGCTTCGCCGTTTCCAGGCCGATCCCTTTCCCCGCTCCGGTCACAACGCAAACCTTATCTTTCAACAGTTCTTTTTCCATATTCCACTCCTATTTAATGATCGTTTGAAACGCTTGCTCGATCAAAGTGAACGGCACATCGTTGTAAACGGCGCTCCGGCCGATCTCCTTGGCCAAGATCATTCTAATTACATGATCCTTCCGTTTCTTGTCTTTCTTGACGTTGCGGAGACATTCTTCGATCAACGCCCCCCGCTCAAAGCCGATCTTGGTTGAATCGACGGCGACCGGCAGCTGATATTGTTCGAAGATCTTTTGCTGGGCCGCGGCCGCCCCGGCCGTTAAACCCAGGTGGCGCTGGGCAAGATAAGCGGCCGCCATGATCCCCAGCGCGACCCCCTCGCCATGCCGGTATGTATCCCCTTTTTCGGTCACGGTCGAAACTTCGATCGCGTGGCCGAGAGTGTGCCCGTAATTAAGTTTCAGCCGCGTCCCCCCTTCATGGACATCGCCGGTCACGTGCTCGATCTTGATCTCGATCGACCGGTCGATCACCTTCAGCAGGTCGGCCTCCTCTTTTTTCAGGATCGAGTTTCCCCGCTCCAGAAGGAACTGGAAAAATTCAGCATCCGCGATGATCGCGCATTTGATCGCCTCGGCCAGGCCGGCCCGGTAATCACGGAGCGGCAAAGCATCGATAAAATCAAGGTCGACCAAATTAACGATCGGATGGTAATAACTGCCGATGGCGTTGATCGTTTTACGGAAATTTATGGCGACCTTTCCCCCCAGGCTGCTGTCGATCATTGCCATCAGGGTCGTCGGGATATGGACTAAATTAAGCCCGCGCAAATAAGTACTGGCGACAAAGCCCCCCAGGTCGCCAACCACCCCGCCGCCGACCGCGATCAGCGTCGAATCACGGGAAAAGTCCTGGCTTTCCAGAAGACCGTAGATCTTGAGCGCTTCGTTGATGTTCTTGTTGACCTTCCCCCCCTCGAGCGGATGCAGGAGGACGCGGAAACCGGCGGCCCGCAGGCTGGCGGCCAGTTTATCGTTGATCGACGCTTCGAAAAAATTATCGTAAACGATCAAAACATCGCGATTCTTGGTCCGCTCGGCCAAGAGTCCGGCCAGCTCGGTCAGGACCCCCCGGCCGATCAGGAGCGGATAACGCGACCGATCAAAAACGACTTCTTTTTTTATCAATATGCTCATTTTAGTGGTTGAAAAAAGCCGGCGTTGACTAGCAGCTCGGCGATCTCAAAATCTTCCGGCGTGTCAATGTCGTGCCCCTCGAAATGATCGATGTTCTTAATGAACGGCTTATCGCCGATCCGGCGGCGGCGGCTCTGAAACAGGTCCCGCCGAAAGACGTACAGGGACGATTGTTCGATCACGACCGGATCGATGTCCTGGGTCCGCGGCGTCGGCAGATCCAGCGAATAATTAAGCGGCTTCCCCCTGAACCAGGCAAATTTCTTGAAAGCGTAAGCGGTAAAAGCGGAATCGTACCCGCCGGAGACCACTTTATCGATACATTCGGCGATCGTCGCCGGCTTAAGGAACGGTGAAGTGATATGAAGCAGGACAATAATGTCGGCGTCAGAAAGCTTCAAGAATTCACCGATGATATCCTGGATCGTCGCGGTCTGGGTATCAAGCGATTTCGGCCTTTCAAGAAAGGTGTATTTCAAGTCGGCTTCGATATACTTCGTAATGCTCGGTTCCGAAGCGAAAAGGACCAGCTCGTTTAACGCTTTAACTTTATTCAACGCCCGCAGGGAATAATTGATCAGCGGCACTCCCCCCAGCGGTTTGACGTTTTTCGACGGGACCCGTTCACTGTTCAATCGTGATGGAACAAAGGCAATGATTTTCATAAAGCTCCTTTCCCGCTTAGCGCGGACTTCACGTATTGGTACAAATTAGTTTCGTAATTATCATTGTATTTATAATTTGAAAAGTTAAGCTCTTTTTTAAAGTTCCTGATCGCGTTAGCCAGCTGACCGGCTTGCTCGACATAAACGACCGGCTGGTCGATCTCGCCGCCAAGGTAAACCGGCAGTTTAAAGTGATTATAACGCCCCCACTTGTCGAAAAGGATGACCGGCCGTTCATTGAGGAGTGCTTCATCCAGGGCGGTCGATGAGTAACTGACCAGAATATCGGTCGCCGCCAGAACGTCGGCAAACTGGCCCTGACGATTAATAATGTACTTCTCTGAAGGCGGTAATAACAATTTAAATTCCTCGTCGCTCAACTCAAAGCCGGGATGGACCCGGATGACCAGCCTGGTATTTTGCAATCGGTCAATTGACCTGACCAGATCCGTCAAGCTGGCGATAAACTCATCAAGAGTTTCTAAAAAATAAAACCGTTCCGCTCCCCGTTTCTTTGAAGTCACCGCGTGAGTAACGATCGTCTCGTCGGCTGGAAGCCCGACTTTATGCTTGGCATTCCGCTTCTCGACCCCGCTAAGATCGGCAAAAACGATCGGCCCAGTCTTCAGTTCGTTCGCCTTAACCCACGGGTATTTATTTTTAAAGTACCTTAGGTGCGCGGCCTGGATCGGAGTTGCCAGCGCGACATCGGTATATTCGCTCAACATAAATCCCCGGCATAATTCGACCAGCTCCATTTCGTGGATTTCGTCGATCGGGACCGGGTGCGCGCCATGGGAAACAAATAGGGCTTTGATCCCAACTTTACTGGACAACTCCCCCGCTCCGTACCAGAACCCGCGGGAAAATGGGGAAATAATCAGCTTTATTCCCAAATCCTTAACCGCGCTTTTCAGAGCCGAGAGCTGGCCGCTAAGTTCGGAAAAATATGGGGCGATCGCGCCACTAACTTTAGTTTCAATGATCGGTCCGAGCGCCACGCCTTTATAATCAAAGACCTTAGTTCCCCGGAAAACCGCCGTCAACTTATCTTTAAGTCCGCCGTCCGACGCGCCACCGTTAAAATCAAACCAAAAATGTTTATTAAAGATCCCATAAATAAAAAGAGTCAGATATTTAAGTGGCGACCGGCTGAATTTTTCCGGACAAGGAGAAAGGAACGCCACTCCCGGGACCTGCTTAAACAACTTTTCTTTCAGTCCGGCAAAGCCGTACCCATTCCCCGGGATCAAGATCAGTTTTTTTCTAAAGAGAGAGCAATACGCCTTGAGCAAGCCCAGCATTAACCAATTCAACCTTGAGGCTTTCGTCTCACCCTTTGAAGCAGCTGCTTCCTGCCTAACGGCAAGATTAGTGAACTTCAACGAATGATTAGCGGCATACGCTTCAACCAAAACGCCTAAATAACGGTCCGCCGGGGTGATCATCGGGCTCCCGGCACGCGGTTCGGTGACCGCGGCATAAAGTTCGACCGGCCCGGCCTGGCGGACGGAATTATCGACGATCTCCACCAGGCTCATTAAATGGAAAAGATAGAAGCGGACGTAAAACTGCAGGTCGGTCAGGTAAACCGAGGAAAAGCCTTGCTGATCGGTATATGGAAAAGAATGGTTGAGCCGATCGACCGCCGGTTGGGCGTTCCGGATCATCGACCGGTGGGAATCGTTGTTAAAGTAAGGGAGAGAATTCTGGTACGCTACCCCCAGCTTTTTCAGATGAGCTTGCAGTTTTAGCTCAAGGGCAACGATAAGAACCTCCCCTGGCTCCTTGACCTGCCGGCAAAAAGCCTCGTATTCCTCAATAAATTCTATAAAGACCAGTTTCTTCATTGGGCGATCGCTAAAAGCGCGTCACTCCTCCCTTTCTTTTCCAATAACTTGCGATAACACTCTTCGACGGCCGCGTAGTCCCGGCTGATCTCAAAGACCGGCCGCTCGATCTGCGGCTTTCCATAGAGGAGCCAGTTGCTTAAGTTAAGAAGCCCGTAACGTTGGGCGTAAACCAGTTTGATCTTCTTAAAACCGGCCGACGTGAACGCTTTTTTCAAGGTTTTCCCGTTAAAGTAATTCAAGTGGGCCCGGATCCAATAAAAGTCGTGGTACTCTTTGGAGTTCGCTAAAAGCTGGTCGTCAACGTTGGGGACTTCGCAAATGAAGGTCCCTTTCGGTTTAAGCAAAGCTTTGATCTGCCGCAGGAAAAAGATCGGATCGGTCGTGTGCTCAAGAACGTGAAAAAGAGTGATCACGTCGTATTGGCCGATAACGTTTGGTCCGGCGGCAACATCGTGTTCCAGGATCGGCGCCGGGGTATGCGCCTGAGCGATCGCCCGGCGTTCCCGCGAGATCTCCAGCCCCTTCACTTTTTTATAGCCGGCGTCATACAGCGCGGCGACAAACAGCCCGTAACCGGCCCCGATATCCAGGATCGAACTTTTCTTAGGAAAAAGCTTTTTGATCAGCGCGACGTGGCGGTCGGTGTCGAATCGCTGGTTAGCCGCCAGTTTCTCGTAATCGATCTCTTTACCGCGGTTTTTATCCTGCTGGTTCCGGTTATAAAATTCTTTTTCGTCCTCATCGGTCGGTTTCGGCAATAACTGGATATGGCCGCATTTTTGGCAGGCGTAGACTTTGAATTTGGTCTGGTCGTCACGAAGAAAATCTTTGACCAGTTCAAATTTCCCGCCGCCGCACAGGTTACACTGGTTCGACTGTTGGTTCGGCAACTTTACCACCCCTTTTAAATAATTTCAGGAGCATCGCGAGCCGGTGCCGGCGAAGAATACCGGCCTGATAACCAATGAACAGGAAAACGCCAAAAAACGCCAGTTTGATCGGGATCAGTAACCAGAACGGATAGTCGATCTTTTGCAAATAGAGGATCGAGGCGGCGGCGCCGTAAACCAGCGCGTAAAGCGGGATTATATTCCCCCATTCATAAGCAACTTTATAAAGGCGCTGGCCGATGACCGCCATCGTCAGGTTCAGGAGCAAATAACTGACCAAAAAGGACAAAGCGCCGCCGATCAGCCCGAACCTGGGGATTAAAACGAGATTGGCCGCCACGTTCGCCAGCGTCCCTAAAACGGTGATCGGAAAGATCAGGTAGGCTTTTTTCGTATAGGCGTACTGCAGTCCGACAAAGATCCCGAAAATATTACTGGCGTAAGCACAGGCGATGAGACTGATCACCGGGATCGCCGCGTAATACGAAGGCGGGGCCATGATCATCACGATCTCCCGGACAAAGATAACCGTCAGCGCTACCGGGATCATCGTCAGATAAAGAAAGACCGTGAACAGCCGCCCGACCGGTTTCGCGGCCGCGTCCCCTTTATCAAAGACCTCTTTGTAAAAAACCGGCTGAAACGCGTTCCAGATCGCCGCCATTAGATTGAAAATTATCTGGCCGATGTTCTGGCCGATATTATAAATACCGACCGCGGAAAGCGAGAGCAGGTTATTGAGCAGGTACTTGTCGAAGAACCGGTTAACAAACCCGGTCAGGACCTTGGGGACCAGCTGCAGGCCGAAAAGCATATTGTCCAGCAACAAGGCGAGATTTAACCGGTAAGAATAACCGCCGTTAAAAACGACAAAAAGGACCAGCAGCAAACAAAGGTTCGCGGTGAAAGTCCCCAACAGCGGCCCCATGAAAGAAAGCTTAAAGGCCCAAACGTAAAGCAGATTGAGCCCGCTGATCATGACGGTTTGGGCGATCATAAAGCCGGCAAAGATCTTGGCCCGCTCCATGCTCTGGAAGATCGTCAGGTAAAAACTATTGATGTAAGCGAGATAGGCGGCCAGGTAAGCGACAAAGATGGCGTTTCCGTAGCCCGCCTTACCAATGATCAAATGAGAGATATTGTCCCGAAGCAGATAGACCCCGATCGAACTGGCGATCAGCATTAAATATAAAAACACCTGCGAGGTCATGATCAGGCCGTTCAACTGCTCTTTGTCCTGGCGGTATTGAAAATAATTCCGCTGGGTAGCGCTGACCAAGCCAAAAGTTAAAAGCCCGACCGCGATCGCCGGAAAGAGATTGGCCATGATGATGATCCCGTAATCGGCCGGCCGCAGTAACCGGGTCATGATCGGGATCGTGATCACGCTCAAGGCGTACCCCACAAAATTTGGGGCGGTATAAATGATTATGTTCCTGATGTTCTTTTCGTTAAGCAACTGACCATTCCTTTTTTAATAGTCCAACGATCAAGCCATCGACTCTTTTATTTTTAAACTGATAGCGCTCTCTTAGGACCGCTTCTGTTTTGAACCCGGCTTTCTTAAAGATCGCGATCGATCCTGGGTTATTGGCGTAAATCCCCGCTTCGATCCGTTTGAGCTTTAATTTTTTAAAACCGTAGGCGACGAGCAACTTGATCGCTTCGGTCCCGATCCCCTTCCCCCAAAAAGCTTTTCGGCCGACGGCGATGCCGATCACCCCGTAGCCGTGCCGCTGATTAAGATCGGAAAAAGAAATATTGCCAACGTGCAAACCAGTCGCCCGGTCAAAGATCCCGAAAAGCAATTTACGGTCGCACCCCGCGAAGGAACGGACATAGCCTTCCACGGTCTTTTTCGTCTGCTTAACGTAACGCGACTCCAAATACTGATTGACCTCGGGATCGTTCAGCCAGTTAACGTAATCGGCGGTAATATCGCCAACCTGAAGTTCCTTTAAATAAATAGTTTTCCCCGAAAGGATCAGCGATTTTTTCATATCATCTCCCAACCGACCGGAGTCCCCTTCTTTAGGTCGCGCTTTACTTTTTTGCCGAGCAGTTCATCGTAATATTTTGGCGCCAGCCCGTAACCCGGCCGGATCACCCGCAGATTCTGTTTATTGAACGCCTCCCCTTTTTTCATGTCCTGGGCGACGTAGAGCGACCGTTTATAGATCAGCGATCTTTTCTCTTCGGCGGTCGGCTCATAGTTCACCTTGCCCAAGGCTTCCCAGGCCCGCCCGCTTTCTTCGACCAGCTGTTTCAATTCGGCCGGCTCGAGCGAAAAAGCGGCGTCCACTCCGCCAGCGGCGCGAGATAAAGTAAAATGCTTCTCAATGACCGTCGCGCCAAGGGCGACCGCGGCGATCGCCGCCCCCAGCCCTAAGGTATGGTCCGAGATCCCCGCCTGGCATTTGAAGGTTTGCCGCAGACTAGGGATCGTTAAAATATTGGAATTTTTTGGGGACGAAGGATAAGAGCTGGTGCATTTGAGCAAGACCAGATCCCGGCAACCGGCCCGGCGGGCGGTCTGAACCGTTTCCTTGAGCTCGGCCAGGGTCGCCAGGCCAGTCGAAAGAATGATCGGTTTTCCGGTCTTGGCGACTTTTTTGATCAGCGGCAAGTCGTTATTTTCGAAAGAAGCGATCTTATAAAATGGGACGTCTAATTCTTCCAAAAAATCGACCGCTGTTTCATCAAACGGGGTGCTAAAGCCGATCATCCCCAGCTTCTTGCAAAGTTTGAAGATCGGTTTGTGCCATTCCCACGGCGTGGCCGCTTTTTGGTAAAGGTCATAAAGCGAAGTCCCGCGCCAGGGACTCTTCTTGTCGCTGATGAAAAATTCCTTCTTGGCCAGGTCCAAGGTCATCGTATCGGCGGTATAGGTTTGGAGCTTTAGGGCGTGAGCCCCCGCTTTGGCCGCCGCCGCAACGATCGCCAGCGCCCGGTCAAGCGACTGGTTATGGTTCCCCGACATTTCCGCGATGACGAACGGCCGGTCTCCGGCCCCGATCTTGAATTTATCAAGGCTCATTAGCTTAGCTCCTTTGCTTTGGCCAGGACCTGAATTTGTTCTCCGGCTTTGTTTTGATAATCAAATAATTCCTTGAAACCAGCCTTCTTGAACGCTTTGATCGAGGCGATATTGTTCGTTTTGGCCCGGGCGAGAAGCAAATCGGTCATTGGGATCGCCGCCAGAACCTTGGCGCCAAATCCCTGGCCCCTCATCTCCGGCGCGAGGTTAATGCCAACTTCCCGGGAAAACTCGTTTAACCGGTCAAATCGCAAAAGGCCGATCTTCCGCCCGCCGGTTTCGGCAATCAACAGTTCGCGGGCCGGGTCGGCCAGCGACTTTTGAAACCATTTTTGATGATCGTCGAAACCGATCTCCGCCGAAGAAAAACTGACCCGCCTAGTCGCCTCGTCGTTGCGCCAGCGATAAACGTCAGCGCAATCGTCCTGGACGGCCGGCCTCATTTTTATTTCAGACATGCTTCAAAACCTCCAGGTCGGCGACAAAATCGTTAAGGCTGGCCGGATCGCTTTTTATCGTCTCCACCGTTATCTTGCTTTCCGCCGGGATCAAGGCCAGTAATTTGGGAAGATCGTAATTCCCCCGGCCGAAATGGCGGTGGGAATCGCGATCGCTTTGGCTGTCCCCGTCGGTCAAATGGAACAACTTTGGCTTAAGGGCGATAAACTCCTTCAGATAAGCGAAAGGTTCCCGGCGCTGGGCGTTGGCCGAACAGATGGCGTGCCCCAGGTCGAGGCAAAAGCCGGCCCCGGTCTCCTTGACGATCAAAGCGATCGCTTCCGGCGAATGGCCGTTGCAGATCTTTTGGCCGTCGACCGTCACGTACGGTTTGTTCTCGATCACGATCCGCCGGTCGGCCAGGAGTTTAAGCTGGCGGACCGTTTCGGCTTCCGTCCCGCCGATCCCCGGATGAAAGATCACTATTTCAGAGCCAAGATCATCGGCAAAGCGGAACGCTTCACCAGCTAGCCGCTGATTATCGGCGGCCGCAAAAGGAACCGCCAGATTTAGCCCATGCCCGTAATGCGGCGCGTGAATAATGACCGGCACCCCTTCATTTTTCAGCTCCAGCCAAATGGGCAAAGTATTTATCGTTTCCGGCACGACATAAAGCTCCAGAAATTGGTAGGTCCCTTTCTGGAAAAGACGCCGCGCTTCCGGCAGGTATTGCCGGTTGGTCGACCATAGTTTCAAGCCGTAGTTAAACATTCTGCTCCTTAGGTTAAGCGTTTGAAACCGGAATGGCAGACCGGCCCTTTTAGATATTTTTTCGGATCGCCGGCCGCCGCTTTGGCCAGGAAAGCAAAAACTTCATCGATCGCCTGGCAATAACCGTCGACCTGTTTTTCCTGATGGGCAAAGGAGGCATAGAAAGCGGTCGTTGCCAGAAAACCAAGTTCCAGCATCCGCTGAGTATAGAGAGTTTTCATGACCAGCGGTTCAGCGGCCTTGAAAGAGAAATGGCCGAGCGGATCGATCCCGCCGATCTCGATCGGCAGATTATATTTAGCGGCGGCCGCCTGCCAGGCCGCTTTGACCTTTTTCCCCATCTTGATCAGATGGGCCGGCACTTTCTCTTTTTCCAGTTTGGCGATCGTTGCCAGCGCGGCGACTGGCCCCAGTCGTTCGGTCCAGTAAGTACTGCTGATAAAACTATCCTGCGCCCGTTCCATGACCGCCTGGCGGCCAATGATCGCCGCCATTGGATAACCGTTGCTGATCGCTTTGCCGAAGACCGCGATATCCGGCTCCATTCCATAAAGGAGATGCGCTCCGCCGACGTTTAACCGCCAGCCGGAAGTGATCTCGTCCAGAACCAGAACGATCCCCTTCTTGGTCGCGACTTCCCGGACGGTCTGCAAGAATTTTTTATCCGGCTCGTCGTTCCTGATCGTTTCCATCACGATCGTTCCGACTTCATTATCCTCGACCAGTTTCAAAAAGGCTTCGGTATCATTATATTTAAAAGCCAACGCCGTTCCGGCCAGAGCGCGCGGCACGCCAAGCGGATTCAGTCCGGGAAGCAAATGCCCATCCAACGACCGGTCATCAGCCAAGTTCGCCGCCAGGTACCAGTCGTGCCAGCCGTGATAACCGCAAAAAATAACTTTATCTTTTCCCGATTTCGCCCGGCCGATCCTAACCGCGACCCCAACCGCTTCGCCGCCACTCCGGGCGTAACGGACCATTTGCGCCCAGGGATGAAGCTGGACCAACTTTTCCGCCAGTTCAACTTCTTCCGGCGCGTTCAGGGTCGTCATGCTCCCGTTGTCAACCGCCGCTTTGACCGCTTTGTTAACGTCTTGGTCGGCGTAACCGAGGATACAAGCCCCGATCCCCATGTAACTGACGTCGAGATACTTCTTCCCGTCCAAATCCCAAACTTCGCACCCTTGCGCTTTGTCATAATAAGCCGGCCAGAGTTCCGGAAGAAACAGTTCCGGCCGCTTGGAAAGAAGCTGGGTCCCGCCCGGGATCAATTTCTTTGCTTTTTTATATAGATCTTGTGATTTACCCATTGGTTCGCTCCTATTTCTTCAGTTCCGGGAAAAACGCGCCGATCCTGGCTAGAAAATCGCGCGGCTCGACCAGCCGTTTCTGTTCATCCAAAATAATGTGTTTCTTGCCCGACTGAACGATCGAATACAGCGGTTTTTCGGTGAGGTTGGCGCTCTGTTGTTCGCACCCTTTGATCCCGACCTGCATGTTCATTCTGGCGACGTCGGGATTATCGTCCAGCCAGGTATAAACCTCGCGCAAGTCGAGCGGCCGCCCTTTATAAAGCGCTTCGTAAATTTTAGTGATCATCTCGATATCGATCTTTTCATCGATCGTCAGCCGGTATTCCGGCCGGCAAAGGTCAATATCGATCTCGATCCCCTGGGTCTTAAACTCTTCGAGATGCTCTTTGACGTAAAGCGAGATCGCCGCTCCCCGGTAATGCTTATGGACTTCGCGCATCGCGTCGCAGGATAAGAGTTCCGATAAAGTCCCCTGGATCATCGTCATGTTGGCAACATAGACCAGGTCACGGTACTCTTTTTTGAATTCTTGGACAAATCTCGACGCGCTGTCGATATCAAAGATCGGCGAGTCGCAGGTCACCCGGATAAAAGCATCGGCCCCCTCCCGTTCGCATAGCTTAATGTGGCGATCGACGATGTCTTGTTCCGCGCCGGCAAACCAGCCGCAGCCCAGGCTTTCCGCTTCTTCGATCAGCGGCTTATTTTTGGGATCGTTCGAGGTCGCCAAAAACACTCCGTCCAACCCCCGCACCGCTTTCATCCTTTCAACGTGGTGGGCAAAGATCGACTTCCCAGCCATCTTTAAAAGGACCTTCCCCGGCAGACGGGTCGAAGACATCCGGGCCGTGATCGCGCCGATAACTTTTCTGTTGGCCATATTTAGATCCTTTCCCATTTTTTTGCGGCGGCGGCCCGGTCGGCGGCCAGCGCCAGCTTGAGGACGGGGATATTTTTTTCGATTGAGTTGAACGTTTCCCGACCGGCGGCGGCGCAGGCCAGGAAATATTTGATCTCGTCGACGTACATCTGGTTGTATAAGACTTCCAATTCCATTTTCTGCCAGGCCCATTCCGGTTTTTTGACGCTGATCGTGCCGATCCGGCCAAAAGCAAAATCCCAGACTACCGTCCCCGCTTCACTCACCACTTTACAGCGCCGGGAGTAACCATGCTGAAGATAATCCAAATGAATGGTCGCCACCGCGCCGGACTTGAACCTGACGATCAGCTCAACATGGTCTTCGGTGTCCATCTTTAAATTGGAGAGCATCCCTTTGTCGCAAATGACCTCGACCGGTTCGCCAAAGAACCAGACCGCGTAATCGAGCTCGTGGATCGCGTCAAAGATCAGGTTCCCGCCAAGTTTTCGATTCGCCATGTAGTGCTTTTCATAATCTTTTTTCGCAAACGGCAGGAAGAAGCCAAACTCCAGGTTCGCCCAGAGGATCCGTTTGAATTCCGGATCGGTGGTCAGGATTTCGTGGAGGGCGGCAACCGCCGGGTGAAAACGGAGGTTGCAGCCGACCATCGTCACCAGTTTTTTTTCTTTAACCAGGGCCGCCAGTTCCGCCACCCCGTCGAGCGAGATGGCCAGCGGTTTTTCAATGAAGAGATGACAACCGGCGGCGGCGCAAGCCCTAGCCGGTCCCAAATGCTGATTGCTGAAGGTGCAGATGAAGGCGGCTTCCGGCTTAACTTTCGCCAGCGCTTCTTCGAGAGAAAGATAGGTCCCTTTCGTCCGGTCGGCAACTTTTTTTAAATTAGCGGCGTTCAAGTCGACCGCGTAGACCTCGTGTCCCAGTTCGGCCAGATTCTCGATATGCCGAGTACCGATCGAACCGGCGCCGACGACCAAAACCTTCATTTTTTTTCTCCCTGGAGAGCTTTTTGTTCTTTAGCCGCCCGCTTGCGGTAGAAGGCGGTCAAGAATTTCTTGAAGAGCAGTTTGTCGACCGGAAATTTATAGAACATGAAACGGTTGCGAAGCCTGGCGATCGTGATAAAGGCGGTGTTGAGCAGCCGATCGCGCCAATTATCCAGCTGATGGTTGCCGACCCGCGATTCCGATTCCATGTTAAGGTAATAAGCGGCGCTTTCGGAGAATTTACCATTAACCTGCCAGGGGCGGACATATTCTGACGCGGTATACATATCGATGATCGCCCGGCTGGTCCATTCCTTAAAATCTTTCGGTTCGGTCAGATAACCTTCTTTAAGCAGCTGCTGGGTCAATTCGCATTTCGGATACGGCCGAAAGGTCCCGACCCCGCAGGTAAAAAGCGGGTAGCGGCGTAATTTATTGATAAAAGCGACCGTCTGCTTGATGTCGCCAAGCTTTTCGCCCGGGATCTCAAGGATAAAAGATGAACGCGGGATGATGCCGTGTTCATCGCATTTTTTGACCGCGTGTTCCGCCTGTTGCGGAGTAATCCCCTTCTTCATTAATTTCAGAGTGTGAGGGGAACCAGATTCAATTCCCAGGGTCAGCTGGATCAGGCCGGATTCTCTCGCTAAGGCTAGCGTGTCATCGTTAAGCATTGTTTCATTAAAATAATCGACCCGACATTCCCCGTCCCAGGTGATATTTAGGCCAAGCTTGATGATCCCGGCGCAGATCGCCCGGACCCGATCGCAATCGACGAAGAAATTATCGTCCAGGATCTTGAGGTGGGTCAGCCGATATTTTTTGACGATCTGTTCGATCTCGGCCAGGACTTTGGCGGCGCTTTTTTTCCGGTAGCGCCGGTTATCGGCCACGACGTTGATGCAAAACGTGCAACGCGAGGGACAGCCGCGACTGCTTTCGTACGGGAGCCAGCGCATCGGCTGGGGAACGAATTCCGATAGTTTATCGGTGAGATAACTATTAATGAAGGTTTCAATATGCTCGTCGAGGCTGTAATCCGGGAAGGGAAGCTTTTCCATGTCGAGGATCTGTTTCGGGAAGATCTTCTGCTCGATCTTCCTTCCTTCTTTTAAAGCGGTCGCGATCTCCAGAATATGGTCTTCCCCTTCTCCGGCGATCACATAGTCGACGTATTCGCATTTGGCCATTTGTTCCGGAAAAAGGGTACAGTGCCAGCCCCCAACCACGACCGGCGCCTTGGTCTGCTCTTTAATGAACTTAATAACCTCATAAGCGTCGGGTGCCTCCGAGGTTAGGATCGCGACCGCGGCCATCAGCGCCCCTTCCAATTCTTTCTTGATCGTCGCGAGGTGGTCCTTTTCGAAGGCGCAATTGATGATCTTGATCTCAAAACCGGCCGCCTTGAGCTTGGAACCAAGCAGGATCAGGTTAAGGGGAGGATAATTATTGTAGTTATAAACATTCTTAGGCCGGATCAAGACGATCTTATCTGCCATTGACGCACTCCTTTACTAGCGAAATCACGGTTTCGACCTCCTCATCGCTCATCTTAG
>Ga0265297_10003235_pt1 | contig 30068 bp, 26 predicted proteins | sample Munlanlwell13791_FD_192502 | JGI IMG/M metagenome (GOLD analysis project Ga0265297, IMG submission 192502) | Leachate microbial communities from a municipal landfill in Southern Ontario, Canada - Leachate well 137-91 | ecosystem: Engineered > Solid waste > Landfill > Unclassified | place...
ACTTCGAGCATGGACAAGGGGGTTAAATTAATATTTCCATCAGGTCATGGGCAACATAAATGCCGCCAGCGAAGTATTTACTACATTCAGCCATTAGGGCTTCATCACTATCAATGCCGCGATTATGCGCCAAAACAATATTATGAACACAACTGTCAGCAGCGATTTTGGCCGCTTCAGTCGGAGTCAGGGAATTGGGGTTGGGCTCGTCGGCCAAGGTAGATATATTGAGGACTGCCAGATCAGCATTTTCTATCAATTCATGTAGGTGAGGACAATCGCCGCTATCGCCCGGATAGGCAAATACGTCGTCTTGGCATTCTAGCCGGAAACCGACTGGCGGGTTGCCGATGCCGAAATGATTAACAGCCTTGCCAATCACCTTAAACGGCGGAAATTTCACTTCTTTATTGACCATGCTTTTGATCGGGACCTGATAGGTTCTGTGGTCAAAATCAGGCCAGTGGATGGCGACCAGTTTTTTTAGATCTTTGGCGATATTTCCGTAACCGCAGATAGCCAATGGATTGGTTCTGGGCTGTCCGTAATACAATCCTTTGACATGGGGAGCATGTAAGACATTGATCAAATCGCCCATATGGTCGGTATGAGGATGGGAGATAAATACATAATCAATAGTGGTGTAATCGATGCCTAGGTCTACCAGCCGTCGTACTATCCCGGTGCCGCAATCAAAAAGTATCTTACTATCGTCAGCCGTCACTAAAAGCCCGGGGCTAGCCTTCTCTTTGTTGTTGACGTTAACGCCGCTGCCGAGAATGGTAAGTTTTAGATCCATGATATTTACATAATACCATTAAACAGCTAATATAATCTATGTTCTTTGTTTTTTTGTTTTACCGCGAGCACGCGGAAGCGCAGGCGAGATAGGTTTTCTTCCGTGTAGCGAGAGAAAACCGTACATCGAGCCGAGAACCACGTGCGAGCGAGAGGAGGTGTGGCGGAGCTAACGAAATTTTGCCGCTTGCGGCAAAATGAAGTAGGCGGAGCCTACACCGACGAAGGGGCGAGTGGCGGAATTGGTAGACGCGCAGGCTTAAGGAGCCTGTGAGAATTAATTCTCGTGGAGGTTCAAGTCCTCTCTCGCCCACCATAGATTAAGCGATAAACTTTTGCAAAAAGGGAATAAACATGTTTTAATGAAGTCCCTTGGTTTTTAAAATATCAAAAAGGAGAAGGAGGTCGACCATGAAGATTCTGGTGGTAGATGACAGCCTGTTTGACCGCATGGTATTAAAAGACCTCCTAGAAAAATGGGGGTACGAAGTGGTTTTGGCCAGCAGTGGCCAAGAGGCACTCGAGATTCTCAAGGGAGAAGATCCTCCCCGATTACTCATTGTCGATTGGGAGATGCCGGGGATGTCCGGTGTCGAGCTGTGTGCCGCTCTCTCCGAAAGAGACGAAGAATCCGATCAGCCGTTTATTTATCGGATTCTACTCACAGCCAAAGATGACGATGAAGATCTGGCTCGTGCCCTTAGTTATGGGGCACACGATTACCAGGTCAAGCCGGTCAAAGAGGCTCAGATGATAAGCCGGATCAATGTCGGTATCCGTTTTGTCGAGATGCACGACAAGTTGCGCATGTTGGCAATGACGGATGGACTGACCGGTGTATTAAATCGTCGAGCCTTCTATTTCAATCTCAGCAAAGAGATCGCCCGCTGTCGACGTTATGGGGGGATATTTTGTCTCCTTATGCTCGACATTGACCACTTCAAGGATATCAACGACACATACGGACATGATGCTGGAGATGCCGTTCTGAAAGCGTTAACCGAAGAAATCATCCGCATTCTTCGGGCAAGCGACTATCTCGGTCGCTTTGGTGGAGAAGAGTTTACTATCGTCCTCTCCGAGACTAATCTCGAGGGGGCGCTGGTCGTCGCCGAGAGGATCAGGAAGGCATTGGCTGCCCTGACGGTAAAAATCAATGGATCAGAAATCCATTTTACCGTCAGTATCGGTGTCACCGAATTTTGGCCCGAAGACAATGAGGACAGTATTGTCGGAAGGGCCGACAAGGCTCTGTATGCAGCTAAAAACGGAGGAAGAAATAAAGTGCTCCCTGGCTAGAAATGACCATGGAGCACTTTTCATTTTGGATTGAGACCAAAGCGAAATCCGGGTATGATAACCTCATCAGGGCGTGGCGCAGTTGGTAGCGCGCAAGGCTGGGGGTCTTGAGGTCGCGGGTTCAAGTCCCGCCGCCCTGACCAGCCTTCGCTCTACGAGCTACGGCTGGCTTCGCCAGCTAAAGCGAGTAGTTAAGCGAAGTGCTAGTCCTCCGTAGCTCGCCGCAGGCGAGCGGAGGAGGACCATTCTGGGCAAAGCTTCCTCTTCCGCTAACCGTGCTTCGCCATAGCGGCTACGCGACGGCAAGAGCTTCAGAGGACAAGTCGGCTGGCTTCGCCAGATAAAAAGCTTCGCGTCAGCAAATTTCCCTTAATTCTTAATCTTTGTCTTCATTTTTTCGTAGGTTTATTCACTGAGGCGAATTACCATTGTTTGTTATCAGCGCGCAATTAAACAAAATCCCCACCGTTCAGGCAGGGATTTTTATTATTTATCTATTATACTTGTTGCCCGTAACCCGTAACCTGTAGCCCTTCTTATTCTTCCGTATCAATCTGAATCACTTTTGGCTTAGCTTCTTCTTGTTTGGGGATAGTTAGTTTAAGCACCCCGTTTTTTAGTTTGGCCCTGATCTTTTTGCTCTGCACGGTTTGTGGCAGTAGAATTGAGCGGGAAAAATCACCGAAGAAACACTCGCGGTTAAAATACTGCTCTTCCGGCACTTCTTCTTCCAGCCCTCGCTTGCCCTTGATAGTCAGAAGATCGTCAACCAAAATAATCTCTAAATCTTCTTTTTTTACCCCGGCGATCGGCGCAATCACCACTAAGTCATTGTCAGTCTCATAGACATCTACAGCCAGCTGGCCTTCTTCTACGATCGAAGAATCGCTTCCTTCCATATCTTTGCCGACCAGCTTTTTGGCGGCAGAAGTGATGCTACTGACCCGAAATATCGAGTTGCTATCAGACATCTTATTGGTGGGCAGATTCAAATGGCTCTTGTGACCCGGGCTGGGTAGGAGTTGTTGGAGTAGTTGGGGTTGCGGGCTTGGTTGGAGTAGTTGGGGTTGTGGGTTTCTTAGTAGTGGTAGTGGTGCTTGGCGTGGTTGTTTCTGTTTTCTCTTCAGTAGTCGTCTTGGTTTCTTCCCCTGTAGTTTCTGCCGGCACTGCCAGTTTTTCTTCCGGCAAAGCGCGCAGCTGGTCTTCCACCGCCGAGAACAGCTCTATCAGATTATCTTTTGGCTTCTTTCTACCCAAAATCTTATCGAGAAGAGTTTGCTTGTCTGCATCTTCTATTTTCTTGCGCAGTTTCTCCTTGACCTGCTTCAAATGCTCAATGTCTTCCCCTTGGTTCCAGATATAGAAAGTAGTCTGCTTATCTTCCAATGTCATGGCGCGGCTTTCTAACTCTTTAGCGCCTTTTGTGATGTCCGCGAGATCGGCCGCCGCTACCGCGACTTTCTGGCCAACCTGCACATCAATTGTGTCGAGGATCTTGCGTTCAGTCTTGGTGGCTCCGTCTATGCCAGTAGTTTCTGTGCTTTCATAAGCAGCTACCCGCACTTCGTTATCGACTACTTTAATTTCCGTATCAATCACATCCTTGCCTTCTGTGCCTTTGGCCACAGCGTCTTTGGCCACAGCGTCTTTGGCTTTTGTATCTTTGGCCGCAGTATCTTCTGTGCCTTTGGTCACAGTCACGTTGGTTTCCCAGGCCGTGCCGCGTACCGCAGCAATCGTATTAGGTGTTTCCATATTGAAGCTGGATTGCGGCGAAAGCAGCTTAATCACTCTGGTCCAAACATTACCTTTCTCTACGCGAACAGCAATCTCGTTGCCTTGGTTTGCATTACTCAAGCTGAGAATCTTCATCTCAGTATCTGCCCCTAGGCGGGTAACACTGTCGTCAAAATAAGTAACAGTTACCCAGGAGTCAGCGCCAGTTTTTACAACTTCACCGGCTTTTAGATATTCTCCGTCCCTGGCTTTGAATTTCTGATTTTCCGAGACAATCTCCACTGTCCCTTTATTGATCGTCAAGACAGCTTGTGCCTCTGGCACCACCTCTTCTTTATTAGAAGGAGCCAGATAGCGCAGGCCGATGTAGACGACCACCAAAATAAGGATCAGGATGATAAAGGGCAGTAAATAAGAGAAAATAGTACGGTGTGGGGGTTTGGACATAGAAGTTTTTGGTTAAAACTAGTCTAAGTAATTATTTTAATAAGCCGATTGGCTTTTTACCTTATTTATTATACGAAAAGCATTACTTTTCAGCAACAAAAAATCCTACCTTTTGTCTTGCGTCTGCTAGGGTTTTTCTGGCAATGTCTTGGGCTTTTTTCGCGCCGTCCTGCAGTACATCCATCACATAGCCAGTTTTATTCTCTAACTCAGCTCTTTTCTGGCGCATTGGTTCCAGATAGGAGACGATGTTTTCCGCCAGCTGCTTTTTGCAGTCAACGCAGCCAAGCGTGGCTTTCCGGCATTCATCGGCGATTTGTTTGGCCGATATTTCCTCAAATAGTTTGATCAGCTGAAAAGCATTGCACTCGTCAGGGTGGCCGGGGTCATCGCGCTTGATTCTCTTGACATCAGTGACCATGCCAGATACTTTTTGGCGGATCACATCCGGCTCATCGAAAATGCCGATGTAGTTGTCATACGATTTACTCATCTTTCTGCCGTCTAGACCAGTGATGGTTTCTACTTCTTTTTTGATCTGTTCTTTCGGGATTTTAAAAGTCTTGCCAAAAGCGCTGTTAAAATACTCGGCGATATCGCGAGCCATTTCTACATGTTGTTTCTGATCGCGGCCGACTGGCACTAAATCGCTTTGGTAAATTAAAATGTCGGCTGCCATCAGCACCGGATAGGAAAAAACTCCCCAATTGATCTGCCGATTTTTATCTTTTGCGTCTTTATAGGCATGAGCCCGTTCTAGCAGGCCCATCGGTGTCACACAGCCCAATATCCAGGCTAGCTCAGTTACTTCTGGGACATCGCTTTGCAAAAACAGATTTACTTTTTTTGGGTCTAGACCGATCGCCAGATAATCCAAGACCACACCTATGGTTTGCTTTTCCATCAGCTTAGAGTCATGCAGGGTAGTCAGGGCATGGTAATTAGCCACGAATATAAAACACTCGTTTTGGTCTTGCATCTCTACGAATTGCTTCATTGCTCCCAGATAATTGCCGATATGAGGGCGGCCGGTTGGTTTGACGCCGCTAAGCACTCTAGCCATGGCAGAAGGATAAGGAGGATATGGAAGATAATCCGCCTACGCCTCGTCCTTCGATAAAACTTCGGAGGGCAGGCAAGGCTACGGCGGACAAATGAGGATTAGAAAGATACCAATCCTTTGCACTTAATTATAGCGAAGTGAGGGAGGATAGTAAACAGCGAAGCAGGCATTCGCCATAGGCGAATGAACCAGAAACCAGAAACAATTAACTAGTAACCTACGTTAAAGCTACGATGAACAAGAGAGCCTAAGAGCAAGACAGTTAAGCAGTGAAACAGGAGAACAGTATTAGCAGGCAACTAAAAAGATTGTTAGGACCTTAAAGAGCGATTAGGATATTTAGGATAGCCGCTGCATAAGGGTATGTTACTAGGTTCGTGGGTTCATTCGCCGTGGCGGAATGATTATTAGTTGGGGCAAAACCAACAACCACCTTGTAGGCGAGATGCCGGCATCTCGCCTACAAGGCTGACATGATAATTATCCTCAGCTACAAACTTCTGTTAGTTCCGGTTTGTAACCGGATTCGCCACGGCGGACCGCCTTCCCTGTTTCTTATCGAACAAACCCTGTCTGTTTACTATTCATTATTTACTAATCGGTGCTCCAAACATCCTAAAAATCTCTCTAATCATCATTATAGCTCTTCATTTCTTGGTTATTAGTTAACTGTTTCTAGTTCAAGCCGCGAAGCGACTTGCCTGTTTTGGGTTCAATCCGCCGGAGGCGGATTGCCTTGCCTTTTTCTTGCCTTTTTTGTTTTACCCTGATAGCATGGCGGCATAAAAAGGAGCTGAGCCCATTCAGGGCTTAATAATCATTTGGAGGGGGAATTATTGTGGAGGTAATCGCAAGAGAAGTGACGTTCGCCGATGAGGTGGTAGAGTATCTCCGGAAAGTGGGGATAAAGCTGGATGTCGCGGTAAAGCCGATGGGGAGCCTGAAGTTATCCCTCAACGGCGATCGCGGTCAGAAAGCCTGTTCCCTGATGAACAGTCTCATCAGCAGGGCAGGAAGAAAAAGTCTGTTCACTCTTGACAGCAACTTGCTGGTGGAGGCTACTGCTGCTGATGAAGAGAGCGTTATCATCTGTCGTGGGTGAAAGAGGCCGCGGATGAGCGCGAACAAGATAAGAAAAGACAGGTAAGGTTACCATGGAGTCCAAAGCGGGCACTGCGCCCGCTTTTAGTTTTGTCTTCAAGTAACCGGGTAGCCCACGAGCCCCTGCTCGTGGGACTTTGTTGGTTCAGGCTTGCAGCCTGAACCTCATGTTTGGGTTGTTTGTTATGTAGCTAATTCTTGGTTTATTGCCGAACTAAGTCCTGTCCCAAAACTCCCAAAAATCCCAATCATCCCAAATATCCCACCCCTTGTGTCATCCCCAGCCTTCGCTTTGCGACAAGCAAGCACCAGCCTTCGCTCTACGAGCTTCGGCTGGCACAGCCAAGCGAGTAGCTAAGCGAAGTGCTAGTCCTCCGTAGCTCGCCGCAGGCGAGCGGAGGAGGACTACTCCGGGCAAAGCTTCCTCTTTCGCTAACCGTGCTTCGCCATAGCGGCTACGCGACGGCAAGAGCTTCAGAGGACAAGTCGGCCTCCTACTACTAAGCAGGGATCTCAAAACACAGTATCAGGCTCATTCTTAGTTTGTCGCTGATTAAAGTCATCTATAAACTTTATACTTTGTACTATTTACTATTCTGGCCACCCGTCGTTCTTACCAAAAATAGGGCAGCTTATCCGCCGCCCTATTTTAACTAGTCTATATAGATCGTTGACTATTTGTCCTTGCCCAAAGATGGCATCTTCCAATCAAACAACATCAAATAAGCACTGACCCGTACATCGAATTTGAAGTAATTCAGCAAGTAGCGGTTAAAACTCTCATTCCGGCGGGCGGTGAAAAGAATGCACCACCATTGCAAGAAGAGAATGATCATCGCCCAAATGCCCCAGACCCCTAGCACCAGCGAATACCAAAACATGGTGATAGCCCGCAAAAAGAGTTGTAGGCGGGAATCAGGTGCCTTAAATTTAAAGTCCATAGTGAGTGGGAATTTGGTCTTAGGATCGCATTCACCCTCACCAGAAGGAATCTGGTCGGTCAGCAGGTAGTAATAAGCGTCTAGTTTGATGCAAAAAACGAATATGTGCGAGAGGAAGCGATAAAGCTTCTCGCTTTTCTTGCCAGTGAATAAAATCACCCACCATTGGATGAAGAGGGCGACATACACTGGGATCATCCAGAACATCATCGGGAAGCAGAAAGCCATGACAACCAGGAAACGGGCGAAAAGCGCCACGCGGGAAGCCTTCTTTTCATAGGGGAGATTGACTTCGATGGAATAGGCCATGTTGAAGGGGTTGGTTAGATGGTATCAAGTATATAATTTATGTGAAACGTTGCCGATTGACCCTTATTAAAATACTTTTTTAGCAATAGGACAAGATAAAGCAAAACAATTATACCATACGTAAAGCCAACTTGCATAGGAAAGATATGAAAGATATAAAGGATATGAAGGATTTTTTAACCAAAAACTTCGAGCAAAGAACCAAAAATAGAAAGAAGCTTCGCGGGTTCAAGTTTGTAAATTGGACCAAGACGTTTGAATTTCCAGCAAGCAGCCGATATACTGCTAGCAGCCGAAGAAGAAGGGTGATAACGACAATAAAGACTATAAGGATTATAAATATACTTAACACTCCAGTCTTTATCCTTATAACCCTTATTATCCTTATCATCATTATTTCTTACCCATGATTAGTGTCCTCAGTGTGCCGTTTGAACCGCTGCTATACGAAGAAGCCTTAGCTAAGGCGCGCGGTTTTTTGGAGGGTAGGCTGCAGCACCAGATTGCCACTCCCAATCCAGAGTTTTTGGTGGCAGCAACCAAAAACCAGAAGTTCCAACAAGTATTGCAAAATGCTTCCCTCAATATCCCTGACGGCGTCGGCCTGCTTTGGGCGGCCGCTTTCTTATATGGCGGCGCCCGGACATTCAGCCGTTTCGTGAAGACCTACCTATACCTGATTTTTGCTAAAAAAAGACTAACCGGATTTTTGCCCGAGCGGATCGCCGGGTCGGATTTTATGATTGATCTCTGCCGCCTTGGCTACCCAGTTTTTCTGCTAGGCGGGGCGGAGGGGGTGGCCAATGAAGCCAAAGAAGTTTTGAAAAAGCGCATCCCCGGCGTCAATATCGTTGGCGCTTATGGTGGCAACCCGGCCAAGGAAGACCTAGTAGCTCTCATCAATCAGACGACAGCTCAAATCGTGCTGGTGGCATTTGGCGCCCCTAAACAAGATATATGGATTGCCAATAATTTATCCCAAATGCCTAAAGTCAAAATAGCGATGGGCGTCGGCGGCAGCTTGGATTTTTTGGTTGGCCGGCAGGTCCGAGCGCCCAAGACGATGCGGAAGTTAGGCCTAGAATGGCTGTGGCGGCTGGTCAGGCAACCAAGCAGGTGGCGGCGGATCTGGCGAGCCGTAGCCGTTTTCCCTTTTTTAATTTGGATTAACCGCAAACATGCCTAAACTCAAAAAAGACCGTCTCGACAACGTTCTATTAGCTAGAGGGCTGGCCGAAAACTTGCATCAGGCTCAGGGTTTAGTCATGGCTGGCGATGTATTTGTTGACCAGAAAAAGATCGATAAGCCGGGCTTTTCTGTGCTACTAGATGCCGAAATTCGAGTCAAGCAAAAGCCGCGCTATGTATCGCGGGCCGGATTCAAGCTAGCCAAAGGCCTAGAAGTTTTCCACCCGTCAGTTAAAGGCAAAACCTGTCTGGATATCGGGGCTGCCACTGGCGGTTTTACCGATTGCCTGCTGCAAGCCGGCGCTAGCAAAGTGTATGCGGTAGATGTGGCCTACAATAAGCTACACGAGAAATTGCAGGTAGATAGCCGAGTTATTTATCTGCGCCGTGTAAATGCTCGCTATCTGAGCGAAAAAGAGATCCCTGAAAAAATTGATTTTGTGGTGTGTGATGTGTCATTTATTTCTATGCTAAAAATATTTGCCCAGATATGCGATCTGCTAGCCAAAAAAGCCGAGGGTATCGTGCTGATCAAGCCGCAGTTTGAATTGTCGCGGGAAGAAATCCGCCATGGAGTAGTGCGCGACCCGCAGCTGCACATCAAAGCAATTCTAGAAATTGTGCGTGGCCTAGAGAATCTTGGCTTTGCTGTGCGGGGAGTCGACTTTTCCGAAAAGTGGGGGCCAAAAGGCAACATCGAGTTCTTGGCTTATATCAGCCTACAAGAGGGGGAGCAATTCCCTGAGGAAGAAATAGAAAAAGTAGTAGAAAAAGCCCATCAAAAGTTCGGGGAAAGCGGCCGCCGTAAGCCATAAACCCATTTTGAAACGACGCTTTTCGCTGCAGCAAGCCATAAAGCAGCTGTTTTTTGGAAGTTTTTTGAGATTAGTTTAGATTTGGTGAAAATCAGGACAAAAAGTAGGTATTTTGCGGCTAAGGTAAGCCAAAAGGCCATGTTGAAGTGGCGATTATCGCTACAGTAGGCCAGATAGTAGGTATTTTTGGTGGTGATTTTCGGGTTCAGTGCAAATTAGAATCATGTCTTGGGACATGATTTTCAAGTGATTTTAGATCGGCAGATTAAAAAATGCGGCAGTCTTTTTATAAACTGGCGACGGGTTACGGGCGACTGATTACAGAAAAACAGCAGCCCAAAGCCATATACTGTTGCCAGTGACCCGTCACCCGTCACTCTTTCTATCAATTTGCCGTCGACGTTTTGGCGGGAAATGGCTTGGGTGAGCTGCAAACCAAGAATTAGCCTGATACTATGTTCATAGATCCCCGCTTTCGCGAGGATGACATCTTTCTTTTGAGTTGTACTAACTCATTATTGGTGCGAATGAATTCGCACCTACCCGGTTTTTGAGATTGTCTTTGAAGTCTTTAGGCTTACCCGCTTCACTGTTTATTGCTTCACTGCTATACTACCCCTATCTAACCATGCCCCCATGGATCTCAAACCCCTTCCATACTGCTATTTCAACAGCCAAATCACCGAACTAGAAAGCGCCAAAATCAGCATCATGACGCATGCTCTCCAATATGCCACCGCTTGCTTCGAGGGGGTCCGCGGCTACTACCAAGACGGCAAAATCCACCTAGTTAAATTGCGCGAACACCAAGAGCGCCTGAAGAATTCCGAGAAGATTCTCAAGATGGAAACGCCGGAATCCGTTGACCAGCAAATGGAAATCATCGTGGATCTGGTCAAAAGAAACCAGCCAAAATCTGGGATATATGTGCGACCATTTACCTATATGAGCGACGAGCAGATCGTACCGCGCTTATATGACCTGACTCCCAAATTCGCCTGCTATATGTTTGAGATGGGCGACTATCTGGACATGAGCCGGGGCATGACACTCATGGTTTCCAGCTGGCGCAAAGTATCCGACGACGCCATGCCGACGCACACCAAGGCCTCCGCCATTTATCTTAACGCCGCTCTGGCTAAGACCGAAGCTCACGAAAACGGCTGCGACGACGCCATCGTTCTAAACAGCAATGGCAAAGTAGCGGAAGGCTCCGCCAACAATATCTTCTTGGTTTCTGGCGAAAAACTGATAACGCCTGACCTGTCGCAAAATGGCTTGCAGGGGATTACCCGGCTGTGTGCCATCGAAATTGCTCGGGATCTGGGCATTGAAATAATCGAGCGCGGGGTGGATCGCTCCGAGCTATATATCGCTGATGGCGTGTTTCTCACTGGCACGGCGGCCCAAGTGGCCTGGGTGGAAAAGATCGATGGCCGGTTGATCGGTAGTGGCCAGATTCATCCGTTGGCGGCCAAAATAAAAGATATTTATTTTGCGGCAGTTACAGGGCAAGAAAAAAAATACCAAAATTGGCTAACCATTGTCGATGTATAAAAAATTTGTTCAATATATAGTCTTTTGCCTAATTCTCATCTTCCCTCTAGCGGGGTTAGCTAATGATAGCGATTTTCTTTATGCTCGCTATCAGGATTATGATGCTGCCCTAGATTACCAGACCTACCCGGCCAGCCTGAAGTTTATGAAGCCGGGCGACCAGACCAGCCTGACCGTCAAATTCAGAAACACTGGCCAAGCTATTTGGCGCCGCCAGTTTATTAATCTCGGTACCTGGCAAAAACAGGACAACTCTGACCCTTTCTGGGATCCGCAGACATGGCGTAACTCGGCCCGCCCGGCGGCTTTGCTGGAAGAAGAAGTCAAGCCGGGGGAAGTTGGCACATTTATATTCACGGTTAGGGCGCCGCTTTTGGGTGGCTACTACCGTCAATATTTTCGGCCAGTGGCAGAGCTAGTCGGCTGGTTTGGGCCTACTGACATTTATTGGGAGTTTTTCGTGGAAAGCCCTGTGCCAAAAAGCCTTGTCAGCTGGCGGCTACCGACTGATCGTACGCTATCGATGCGGCCAGTATCATTTCCCAATGCTCCGCGCCCTTACCGTATAGATTGTACGCGTGGTGTCCACGAGGGATTTGATTTTTACGCGCCTTATGGGGCTAATGTCTATGCGCCAGCTGGTGGCAAGATCGTCCGAGCAGATCATCAGTACGATAACCGCCAAACGATGGATTCTATTCAATACAAAAATCTCACTGACGATATTATGTGGCGCAATCTGGATCTGCTGCGCGGCCGGCAGGTATGGGTCGATCATGGTGGCGGCTGGGTCACTCACTACGCTCATCTGAGCGCGGTAAACGAAGATATCCATGTTGGCGATCTGGTTGATCGCGGGCAAATTCTTGGCCAGGTCGGCAAGACCGGCATACCCGGCGACTATTACGTCAATTACCATCTGCACTGGGAGCTATGGGCAAACGATAAGTATTTTGGTCAGGGAATGGATTATGCCAGTATCAAGAAAGAAGTGACAAAGATGTTTGGGATGAAATAAGGCCACGGGTTACGGGCGACAGGTCACAGAAAAGGAACCTAAATCTGCCGTGGCGGGTGAACCCGCGAAGGATATTTACGAAAAGATAATATCTGTAAATATCTGAGCAACACTATCTGCTAGTTCATCAGGCCGTAACCCCTTTTTAGCTATAGCAATAATATTGTTCTCAAACTCTTTCCCTACTCGTTCAGCATTTGCGACGTCTTCTATTAGCTGATAAACCTTTTCGGGAGGCCTCCAGTCTTCTCCCAAAATATCTTTATGGGGCTTCAACCATAAATATCGCAATTGAATAATCTTTTTAACCCAATCTGCTTTTGAATATCCTGAGATTTCGTTATTACCTTCCTTAATCAGCCGTTGAGACTGATTAAACAATTCATTAACCTCTTTTTGCGAAGAGATAAAGCCATTCCCCGGGATACTAGTCGCTACAGCGATTGGAGGTTTATTAATTTCGTAGTGGTTGAACATGTCTATTACTACATTGGTATCTGCGGGATAAATCTCTACTATTCTGAGTTCATTATAAGGAAAATTAGAAGTGAATCTCCACGCCGACTCCCCGATATCATCGCCAGGTTTTAGATTAAAGAAATCCTTTACAATCATTACGCCTCTATCGGTCATGTACGGCCCGTGGAATTCATGGGAATATGCGCGGTGCCCTGCCTGGAGCAAGATCGTTGCATGCCAAATCGTTAAAGAAAGCTGGCGTATTGTTTGCATTATCGCGGGGTCTTTGTCGGCTGTGAAAAATTTCCCGCCACCATAAACATCGTTAACTTCAGAATCAGATAGAATGAGGTTCTTATTATCTCTACAAAAAATATCGCCGGCCCTTTGACGAGAAAGTAGCTCAATCGTTTTCTCAAATATTGTGGCACTCTCTGCGCGAGTGAGACTGTTAAAGGGGTATATATCGGCATCGCCAAAAGCTGGCTCAATAAAATAAAACCAATGGCTTATTGCCGAAGGTCCCCAGCAAAGTTTAGCAATTTCGTCTATTTTCATTCCTTTTCTCTCGAGACTACTAAGAGTTTGAAAGAGGTCAGACACAAAAAACCTGGCATAATAATAATTCGTTTCTATTATAGAGAATGGCCAAAGAGGTGGCTGTCCTTGCGCACCCAAAACAACAAATTTAGCAAGTGTTTTGTATGCTTCGAGAATGCTATTTTTCGGTGACTGTTCCATCATAGCCGTTGACCTCCACTTTAATTCCGTTTTTAAGTTTCTTGGTTGCTTCTTGTGTCCCAACTACACCGGGAATCCCCATTTCTCTGGCAACTATCGCCGCATGGCATAATCTGCCACCGCGATCTGTTACAATGGCCGATGCTCGTAAAATTGCAGTATTATATTCAGGGTTTGTTTCGGGAGCGATAAGAACATCTCCATCTAGCATTTTTTCAGCGTCTGTTGGAGACAATAGGACTGTTGCTTTGCCTACTTGAACGCCCGGGCTTGCGGGAACCCCCTTAAGAGTTATTTTGTGATTATCTTCAGACACTTTGCGTTTTTGTTATTGGTCTAGACTGAAGTATCCATAACCCATTCTTATCGATACACCACTCGATATCTTGAGGGGCGCTAAACACTTTCTCAATTTCCATGCATTCCTTAGCAATCTTCTGGATTTCATTATCCTGTAAAGTTTGCTCTTCTACAAGGCTTTTTTCGACTATTTCTAAAGTTGTTTGATTAATCTGATATGAATCGGGATTTACTCTACCAGAGACTAGTATATCGCCAGCACCATAAGATGCCTCTATTACCATTCTGTTCTCTAGCAACGGATATGATGTGAAAGTTACACCTGACACGATAGCTGAGATCATCTTCTGAATAACTACTGCCATGCCCTCCAATAACGGAATTCTCTTTTTCAGCTTATACAACACTGCTCTTTCGTTTAATAAGGATGCCCAACAATTTTTGATATTAGATAGGACAATATCCAACTCGGAGTTTATATTCAAATAGGTATCGAATGCTCCCGCAAGGGAAAATGTTGCGTTGTCTTCACTAACTGCCGATGATCTTATTGAAAGATAAGGAACGTTAATGTTTATCAAGCCTTTTCTCACCTCATCCGCCAGCTCCTCAGAGATATCTCCTTTATGTATTAGGTTTCTTGCTTCTCTGCTTTTCTCACGAAAGTTGCTCTCGTTAATTTCTAGAAGAATCTTACTTATATCTGATTTTAGAGTATTTAATCGTAAATATTCATCAAAAGCCTTCGCAACCAAAACAAAACCTTTCGGTACATTAAATCCCGCGGTAGTAAGCATTGTTAACGAATACCCCTTTCCGCCCAATTCCACGACTTTTGGTCTAGTTGTTTTATTAAAATAGCTTATCATCTACATTTTAATTATATTTCCCCCGACATTGGCTAATTTTGTTATAACGCCATATTGTGTCAACAAGCTAACAATAGGCATTATATCATAATATCAGGGTGAACCAACGGGAGGGTTTTCGTTTGTCTGGAGGCGAAGGCGCGAAATTGATTTCGCGCCTGCATGGGAGTTGATTAATGACACAGATTGAACGGGAGCAGGCGGGATTCGCGAATCCCACCTTCGATAATAAACAACCCAAATGCTCCGAATTAATTCGGAGCTACCCGGCAGATGTTGGTGCCCTGTTTCCTGCTTCGCTGTCTGTCCTGTTCAGCGTGATTATGTTAATATCAAAGATGTTAATACCCTGTTTAGTATGAGGATACTAAAAGATTTATAATTTTACCGGAGTTCACCCTCCCCCAGCCCCTCCCGTCAAGGGAGGGGAAATAGGTGGATTAAAATGAAAATCATTCTTACTCGGCATGGCATTTCCACTCACAATTTAGAAGCCCAAGGCAAGCAAGCTTTTGTTGGCCGGGCTCAGTCCTCTGTCTTGACGACCGATGGTGCCAGGCAGGCTTTGGCATTGGCTCAACGGCTGAAGCGTGAAGAGCGGATCGGTGTGATCTTTAGCTCTAGTCTGCCGCGGGCAACGGAGACGGCTTGGATTATTGCGCGGGAGCTGGGAATTGAAAAAATCAAAGAAGAATTAGCTTTTATCGAGATGGAAAAAGGGCAGTGGGTGGGCCAGAAATGGAGCAAGATTTTAACCAAAAAAACAGTTAAACAGTGGAATGATGATCCTCTGGGCTTTCGCCCGCCGGGCGGAGAGTCGTGGGGCGATGTAGCTGATAGGGCTTGGCCAGCTTTTCGCAATCTGATGCGCTATCAGAAAGATGTTTTACTAGTGGCGCACAGCAATGTTTTGCGGATGATTTTGTTCAGGATTTTGGGTTTTGATTTGCGCAAAGCCTACGATATCAAATTTAACTGTTGTTCGATAACCGAGCTGGAGGTCATCGACGGTCGGATATTTGTCCGCCGATTAAATGACCATGCTCATCTGCAAAATGATGAAGAAATTGATTGAATTGCATTTCGGTGACCAGCGCTGGTCGGATTTTGTTGCCCAACATCCCGGTGGCAATATCTGGCAGACTTGGGCATGGGCCGAAATTATGCTGAAAACAAAAGTGGAGAAGGTCTGGTGTTTGGCAATCGATGAAGCAGGCGCGAATGGCCAGCCGAGCCTGCGTGGCGGCAGTTTAATTTACAAATATTCTTTGGGTAAGTATTGCTATCTTTATGCCCAAGGTGGTCTCTTGGTCGACGCGGCTGATAAGGGGAGTTGGGATTTGTTGATGCAAAAAATAGACGATATGGCCAAAAAAGAGAAAGCTTTATTTTTGCTGGTTGACCCTTTGATTACGGTGGGTGCGATTGTCTCCGCCGCGGCGAACCGTCTGCGTGACACTGGTTTTCGCCCGGCGCATAAGCAGGTCAATCCGCCGCACACTTTGGTGATTGATATTACCGGCAAGGAAGATGATATTTTGGCCCAGATGAAACCGAAGGGCCGCTATAACATCCGCTTGGCGCAGCGCAAAGAGTTGAAGTACCGTATTTCTACCGACAGTGGTAAAGACTTGGATAAGTTTTACAAATTGCTGCAGGCGACGGCTAAACGCGACGGCATATTTTGCCACGGTAAAGAGTATTATAAACAGTTTCTAGAAATTCTTGGACAGAAGCATGGTATGGCCAGCTTGGTTCTGGTTGAACATCCGCGCGGGGTGTGTTTGGCTGCCAATCTTAATATTTATTTTAACCGCAAGGCGATTTATTACTATGGGGCATCCAGCGATCAATACCGTGCTCTGATGGCGCCTTATCTGGCCCAGTGGGCTGGCATTCTAGAGGCCAAAAATCGTGGGTGCAATGAATATGATCTTTTGGGTATTGCTCCGGAAGATGATCCCAATCACCCGTATAGCTGCTTGACCCAGTTCAAATCTAAGTTTGGCGGACAGCGCCGCGACTACATCGGCGCGTTTGAAAAAGTTTACCGGCCAAAGCTTTATAAAATGTTTCTGCTGACCAAGAGGTTGCGGATGTTTGTTAGAAAATGTTTGCGGATTAAGGTATAATACAATTCGCTGTAAGCGAACCGAACTAGTAACTTGTGGGGTCCCCACGAGCCCAAAGCAAGCGTAATGAGCCGACGAGACCCGCTGTGGTCGAGGAGGCGAAATGAAGCGCAGCGACGGCTCGAACAATCGGGGTCCCCGTCCGCCGAAGGCGGATGGGGAAAGGAGCAGCGCTGAAGCTTAGTGACAATTCGCCATGGGTGGATTGGAACGGGCGGAAGCCGCTGCGACGCAGGAGGACAAGACGGAGCTTAGCGAAGACCGACCGCTTGCGGTCGGGCGCAGCGAGCGTAGTCTCGTCTGACGAGAGCCGGGGTGGCGGAATTGGTAGACGCGCTAGCTTTAGGAGCTAGTGAGAGCAATCTCGTGCAGGTTCAAGTCCTGTCCTCGGCACCAAAAAATCTTCTCATGTCGAGGAGTTTTTTTGTATGATATAATTCTTATATATGAAAATATTTGCCCTATATTCAACAGTCGAATTATTTACAAAGCCGTCATGGTTTGATTCTTTTCGAAAAAAGTATTACGGATCATATGATTTGCATGTTACTTTTAAGCAATCTTGTTTTATTAAGCAAAATGAGATTATTAAGGTAAAACAAAAATTAGAAGATTATTTTAGCAAAACCAATCGTAAAAGCCATGAAATCAAAATGATTTTTAACAAATTAATAGTATACGACGATGTCATAATGATTAATTCAGAATATGACCCTAAGATAACTAGTCTTCAAAAAGATCTTGTAAACCTACTTGATGAATATACTGATTTTATAGAACCAGAGTTAGAAGAATATCAAAACAATTTCCAACCACATATAACCATTGCTATGGACTTAAACAATCAACAGCTTATAGAGGCTCAGAATGAGATCGTAGGTGATATATTTTGCGAAGGGGTTATTAAGGATGTCACCTTATCCGTAGTAAATGAAATAACACCTAAAGAAACAAACAACCCTGACAATAAAACCTTATACAAATTATAATTTCTCCTACCACACCAAAAGATGATAACTTGGAAGCTAGTAACTAGAATCTAGATTCTAGAGTCTAGTATGATATAAATCATGCTTTGTTGCTTAATTATTAGCCGCACCAAGAATAATCTTGATACCATGTTCATAGATCCCCGACTAAATCGGGGATGACACATCACTTTATTCGGCGACAAACCAAGAATTAACATTTTCGCTGAAAATCAAACGTCTGGTCCAAGTTACAAACAGCAACCCGTGAGGGCAAGCCTGCTTTGTTTTTATGAAAAATCCTTATTTCATGCTAAAATATACCCATGATCTACCAAGATGGTGTTTATGGCATCGTGGAAATTAATGAGCCGGTGATTTTGGACCTGATGGGCAGCGCCCCGCTATGCCGGCTGGAAAGTATCAACCAATATGGGGCAATTTGCTATCGCTTGCCTCAGTTCTCAACTACCAGATTCCAGCATTCAGTCGGAACCTGCCTTTTGCTTAAAAAACTTGGTGCAAGTCTGGAAGAACAAATTTCTGGGCTGCTTCATGATATATCCCATATGGCTTTTTCTCATGTGGTTGATGCTGTATTTGACCGAGAGATATCTGACGATTTCCACCACCGTTTTTATAAAGATATGCTTGTCAGGACGGATATTAGCAGGATTCTAAAAAAACACGGCTTTAAGCCAGAGCAGTTTTTTGACCAAGAAAAATTTAGTCTATCAGAGTGTCCCATACCTGACCCTTGCGCTGACCGCTTAGACTACGCTATGCGTGACTTTCTAATCTATCGGATAGCAGACCATGATGAAGTGCAGCAAATGCTAGCCAATATGACCGTAAGGAATAACAAAATAGTCTTTCTCAAAAGGAATATTGCTAAAAAGTTTGGCTTCCTGTTTTTCAAAATAGCCGATTTGTATGGCGGCCCTCTAAATAGCACCTGTATTCGTTTGCTGGCCGATGCTATCAAAATAGCACTGGAGAAAAAAATTCTCAGCAAGAAAGATTTAACTCTGGTGGATGAGGAAGTTTACGAGAAGCTGCTGCAGTCCGGTGATAAAAGCATTTTAAGCAAGCTAGACTTACTAAAAAGGGTGGAAGTAGAAGAAAATAACCAAGAGTATGATTATTTTCTGCAGACTAAAATCAGGGTAGTCGACCCTTTTGTTTACGAGAGGAAAAGACTAGTGCGCCTGTCGGAAGTAGATAAGGAGTTCGACCAAGCCTATAAAGAGTTTTTTTCCCGGCGCAGTCAGGGAGTTTATGTAAAAATCATCAACAAATAAGATGGCGAAGCTAAACATTCAAACCGGTGCCGAAAATCCTTGTCTACGGCAAAAAGCCAAGACTATAGAGCAGATTGATAAAAATATAAAAAAGCTGGCCAAAGATATGGTGGAAGTTATGGATGAACAAAATGGGGCTGGGTTGGCGGCGCCACAGGTAGGGCAAAGCCTGCGGATGATCGTAGTAGGGCTTTTCCGTGGGCCGCGCAAGTTTCGCGATCTGGCGCTGGTTAATCCGCGAATTATCAGCTCTTCTACTGAGGTGTGCGTCGAGGAAGAAGGCTGTCTCAGTCTGCCGGGCGTATTTGCTCCGGTAGCTCGCTGCCGCCAGGTGGTAGTCGGCTATCAGAATCTGCGAGGCAAAGAAATGATCGCGGAATTCAGCGATATCAATGCCCGGGTGGTGCAGCACGAGATCGATCATCTGGACGGTATTTTATTCATTGATCTAATAAAAGATGCAGCCTAAGATTTATTTTGCTGGCAGCAGCGACTTTTCCTGCCCGATATTCAAAGCCTTACTAGCCTCTGGGTTTAAACTGGCCGGGGTGCTGACTACTTTGCCCAAAGAAGAAGGGCGGGGCCAGTATCTGCAAGCCAAGCCAGTGGAAGATTTGGCGAGAAAAGAAAAGCTATCTGTTTTCTATGATTTTTCTTCTTTGCGGGCGGAGAAACCAGATCTGCTGATTGTGGCCTCTTACGGCAAGATTATTCCTAAAGATTTTATTGATTTCCCTACCCATGGCATTTTGAATGTCCACCCCTCTATGTTGCCGCGCTGGCGGGGGGCGACGCCGGTACCAGCGACTATCTTAGCTGGCGACGCCTTAGGTGGCGTTACTGTCCAGAAGACCGTGTTTGAGATGGATGCTGGACCAGTTATTGCCCAACGTGAATACCGGTTAAACGGTCGAGAGACTACCGGCCAATTGCTAAAAATTCTGGCCGATGAAGGAGCAGAGCTACTGCTGGAGGTTTTATCTGATTATTTGGGGGGCAAGATTGACCTAACTGCTCAGGACGAGAGCAAAGCTACTAATTGTCATCTGCTGAAAAAAAGCGATGGGCTGCTGCAGCCGGAGCAAGAAGATGCGGAAATAGCCGAAAGAAAAGTGCGGGCTTATAATCCTTGGCCATCGGCTTATCTTTCGTGGGGAGACAGCTCTTTGAAGATCTGGCAGGCTACCATATGCGATCAGGATCTAAAGCCGGGGCAGTGGGGAGTTCAAAAAGAAGAATTGTATCTGGGTTTTAAGAAAGGCAGCTTAAGGATTTCCGAAATCCAGCCTGCCGGGAAAAAGAAGATGACCGCCGGGGAGTTTGTGCGGGGGTATCGAGAGAGGTTGGTGACAAAGAAAAGCTAGTAGCTAACGGAAAAGAGACCCTAGATATTCATACACAAAATCCTTTTCTTCTTCTGTGAGGTGTTTGTTTCTCTTTGGTTCTGTAGTATAGCCTCCGTTGAAAAGATGGGTGCCAGAGTGTCGCCATGCTAGCCTGTTTGCTAAGGCCTTAAGTACTTCTTCTTTGTATTGCTGCCAGAGATGATTTTTGTCTTCTTCTCGTATTTCTAATTGGCCACTGTCAAAAACTTCAAAATTATCGGTGAGGTGGGCGTCAACGATGTGCCCTGATAAACTGGGGCAGTTTCTGGCATATATATGTGGTAGATTTGGATTAAAGTCCTGATAACACAAATTGGGATATTTTTCCACTACTGTCAGTACCAGTTTGCCGATTTCTCTATGAAAGAAGGGGTAATGAGCCCTGTTAATTTCTTTTTCGCTGTCGCCTAAGATATTAGCAGTGGTGAAAGGGATATTATCAAAGCTTGCTGTCCAATCACAATCACCACCATAAATGTAATCATAATGGACCAGCTTTTGTCTAACTGTGGTAGCAACAAATCGATCAAAATCGGCGGGAGTTTTTATGGATTCGACGATGGCTTTTATTTGGCGGAAAATTTCTGCGTGGACGAATTGCAGAACATCTAGCTTCTTGGGGTTGGCGCCAAACTTTTCAATAATAGCTTGTTTGACCATGCGGGGTTGCCAAATCCTTGGGTTGTAGAAAGCGCCTTGAAGTACTTCGTGTAATGTTTCTGCCGATGTACCAGCGAAGGGGTTGCAATTGCTTGTGTCCAAAGAATCGCTATCGTAAACTGTGTGCGCTGATACCTCGGCCAAGACATCATTGATTTGTAGTCTTTGAATAGGATCGGTGATATTCTCTAATTTCAGCTCTGTAATTGCTTGGGCGCAATTTTCGGATGTGCGGTCCCATTCGCATGGCTGGGTTTCTATTTCCACAGGTTGAAAAACCTCAATAGTGGTTCCTCCTAACACATCCTCTATAGCATTGCGGATGGGCTTGGTGATTACGATGAACCCGGGAGGGATACCTAAGTGCTTGCTCAGCTCTTGTGCCCATGCTTCTTGTTTTTCTACCGGTAAAATACAGCGCTCTGGGTCGATAGGATGAGGCGTTGGGAAAATACCGACATGGTACTTACCCCTGCCATCATCATACAAATAGCCAGCTAGCCGGTCTGAGTCGTAATCTATTTTTGGAGTTCCCTCGGGAAAAGGAGGCATTGCTTTTAGTTAAGAATACTAAGCGCCTTCATATAAGCACTATTTCCTGACCTTGTAAAGGTTTATCGCTTAGTTTAGCTTCTTTATTTCCAGAAGCGCTCTATCCAGCTGTGGATCGCGGCCAGCAGCCTTGTCATCTTCGGTTAAGTCTACTTCTATATCTGGCTTTATGCCTATTTTTTCGATTTCTCGCCGTAGTGGCGTCAGCCATTTGGCGATCGTTAGCTTCAGACTAGACCCATCATCGAAACCAGTGACCATCTGAGCGACGCCTTTGCCATAAGTGGTTTTGCCGACAATTGTCGCTTTGCCGAAATCTTGTAGGCAGCCAGCTAGCATCTCGGCGGCGGAGGCGCTGCCTTCATTGGTCAGCACTACCACGGGCAGGTCTTGCAGCTGCCCATCTTGGTTAGCCCAGTAGCTGGTTTCGTTGTCATGGCGGTCAACGGTAATGGTTACATCTTCGCCGGACTTCAAAAAATGACTGCCGATAGAAACAGCGGCGTCCACATAACCACCGGGGTTGTTGCGGACATCGATAATCATGCCGCGCAGATCTTCGTCGACCACTTTGTCGACAGCTTCAGCAAACTCGTCGGCAGCATTTTCGCCAAACTGGAAGATATTTACATAAAGATAGCGCTGGTCCATGATTTCATAGTCAACACTGCGGACATCGATTGTCTGTCGAGTGACATTAAAAATCATGATGTTGCCGGAGCGGCGGATTTTTAGCTTTACTTGGGTGCCTTCCTCGCCGCGAATCAAATTGACAACTTCCTGCAATGGCAGGCCGATCACCGAGACATCATCTACTTCCAAGACTATATCATTGGCCTTCAGTCCTGCTTTTTCAGCAGGCGATTCCTTAATCGGCGAAACGATGACAATATCTTCGCCTTCTTTGCCGACATAGGCGCCAATACCAACTACATCTTCACCTAGCGAGCTGTTGAATACTTGGTTTTCTTCTGGGGTCATAAACTCGCTGTAAGGATCCTGCAAGGAATTAACCATGCCTTTGATGGCCGAGTAAAGCAGAGTACTATCATCGATCTGGTCGCTATAGAGATAGTTTTGTTTGACGAAGTTCCAGACCTCGTCGATCATGGAAGTGTAGGCATTGGAGCTGACGACTTCAATTGTCAGTGTGCCCTGGTCGGCTGGCTGGTAAACACTCTGTTCTTGGGATTGAGAATAAATATAGCGATAAATCAACTCGGCAGCTTCACCTCTGGTCAGCAGATCAAACGCACCGAACCGTTCTGTGTCGGCTGGTGGCAGCAGATTTAGCTGCAGGGTTTTAAATACATAGGGGGCAAACCAAGCGCGGTTCTTGACATCTTGCAGAGAGAAATTTGGATCAACTGCTTTGGGCACGCCGATACCATTGATCTCAAAAAACAATTTTAGGGCCTGCACCCGCGGTAGCGGCTTTTCCGGATAGAAATTAGCCTGCGAGTAGGAGGGAGTGATATCCATCCGTACTAGCTCATGCACATAGGGGGCAAACCAACTATTGACTGGCACATCGGCGAATTCCGGATTAACAAGTGCAACATTTTCTTCGGCAAAGTCATTGGCTTCCAAAACCATTTTCAAGAAAGCCGCTGTGGTGATCGGCTGGTCAGGATTAAAGCTGCGGGCATTTTTGACTACGCCTTCTTTCTGTAGGAATTCGATGGCCGAGAAGGAGGCATGGTCAGTCGGTACATCAGAAAAAGCCAGAGCCGACAGGGGTAAAGTCAGCAAAAGCAAAACGACAAATAGTTTTTTGAACATGGGTAACTGGTTAGGTAGTGTCTGGGTTATTATAGCAGGTTTGGGTTTCTGGCGGTAGCGCAGAAATAAGGATTATAACGATAATAAGGACTATAAGGATTATAAGGATATATTGGGTTACAGGTTACTGGCTACGGGCAACAGAAGAAATATTTTTGGGATTATCGAGATTTTTAAGATATTTAGGGCAAGACAGATATACCAGATTTGCCATGTTCTGGCAGGTGAATAGCCGTGATGACGATTGACCGCTTTGGGCCACCTTGTCTTGTTTGCGAGAACAAAGACGGGTGGCTTTTCATTTTCCTTTTTCTAGTGTTGACATGCCCTCAGCCTACTTGTCTGTCAGAAAAGTGCAAAAACTGTGTGCACATTACACAGGTGCTTGACTTTTGCGCCAAACCAAGTATGCTAAACATACTTTTGATAAATCGAAAAAGGAGGTGGGCGATGGCTATAATAACAACCATCGGGGTAATTATGACAGCAGTAATGGGTCGGCTGGGCGATATGGAGCGAAGTCTTTTCGATCGGTTTATCGCCGAGCTTGATAGTACAAGCACGCCTAATTGGCGAGACTTCTCAGTAACACGGGATGGCGTGCCGGGAGAGGTGTATAGCGCTGAAGAGATATACAAAGAGTCTGTAAGCAGTCTTCAGTCGCTCATTTGGCACCTGTCCGACGCCAGCAACTTCGACACCATCTATCAGGAGGCAAACAATGTCTCTGCCGCGCTCAACGCCGTCATCAACGAGATGACGGGAGCCGAGCTGGAAGCAATCTCCGTGATGTCGGCGGCTGGGATGATGGCGCAAACTGGGCTGGTAGAGATTGACAAGGAGGGAAGAGTCAGGCCAACCGAGGCTTGCCGCCAGATGGTCGAAGATATGGAGAGGGAGCTGGGAGGCGGGTAGCCGTGATGACGATTGACCGCTTGGGCCACCTTACTTTGTTCGCGAGGACAAAGACGGGTGGCCTTTCATTTTTCCTTAAATCCTACTGGTATTTTACCTCTGGCAAGCAGAAAACAGATTATTTTTTTGACTACAGATAAAAATTTTGATAGCTTGTCAGCAAAAGGAAGCGAATTAAAAAATCCAATAAGGAAGGAAGGTGCCCACGATGACGATCAGTGAGTTTTTAGGCAAGCTGGCGGAGGAACGGTTGGACAGGGAGAAGAAGGTCGGGGATAGTAGTCTCTGGCAGCCGTTCAAAGAGAAGTTGCTGGATAGATTCAGAAGCGAAGTAGCAACCTTCAACGCGGTCTCTAAATTCACTGACCTGGCCATCAACATCCTCGATGGGATATACAAAAATATTTCTGACCCTTTCCCCCTTTATCCCGTATTTGCCGAAATACAAACTATTCTCCAGAAGCTTGCTGTTCTGGCCACGAATACGATTATTCTCGACAAAGAGGTCATCCAACCCGCACTGAAGCAGGTGCCCGTGCCGGTATCTGCATAAAACAATCTTCTGGGCACCTGGAAGATAAGCTTGTGAAAGGCCATCCGCAGCGGCGGGTGGCGCTTTTTTTTGATGATGTTCGGGTAGTCAGCCGTTGCTGGTTGTTGGGGGTAGCGTTATGGCTTAATTCTTGAATATACCAAGAATAGTCTTGGTACCAAGTTCATAGATCCCCGCCTTCGCGGGGATGACAAAGATGGTGGTTTATCATACTGTAGCCAGTAACCTGTCACCTGTGTCCTACTTTAGGAACGGCAGGTTGATATTCTTCACCCCTTCTACAACGATGATATCGTAATGCTCCTGAATATAGCTGATCTTCTTTTGCAGCTTGGTCAGATGTGTGCTGTATTCGCGGTCTAGCTTGTCATAGATCTTTTCATCAGTACTGAACTGAGTTATCTGCGTATCCAGCGAATTCAATTCTTGTTGGTGTTGGATCAAAGTAGCGCGGGTTTTCTCGATATCCAAAGAAACTTCCTTTTGCAGCGCTTGCTTATCGCGGCTGCCCTGACGGATTTTATCTTGCAGGTTTGTTAGATTTGCCCTGATCAAATCCAGATTGGCTATTGTCTGTGGCTTGATCGCCATCATCTCGTTTTGATAAGCGTCGACAATACGGGCGCGCTCTACGCCCTGCTCTGGTAGCTTGACCAGAGTGTCGCGGTTGGCTATCTCTACCAGTTTGTTCAGGAAATTATTGAGCTGATTAAAAATCTCGCCGGTGTTGGTGTTTTGCTGTCCTATCAGATAGCTGCTACTGACACCTTTGTTTGGTCCCTGCCATGACAGGAATTGCATATAAGCAATTTTATGGCTTATCTGCAGGCCTTTTTTGTAAATTTGACCATAGCTCCATTTGTCAGCAGATAAGGTGGCTACATCGAAGCTAGCTACTGCCCCCATGCCGGCTTTTGTGGCTGGTGGGCTGTAGTTTTTTAAGCCTAGGCTGTTGGCGATACCCACTTCCGCTAAATTGCTATCGATCTCTATATTGACAGGAGGAACAGGAGTAACGGGGATGGGCCTTTTGGCGATTTTATGAGCAAATAGATAAAGCAGCAAAGCTACAACCAGCACTACTATGCCCAGATAAAGCAAGGCGTTTGGCCAGCGGCCTCTGATTCTTTTGGCCGACAAAAGCTCATCTCTTTTTGCTTGCTGCTTTTTTGCCTGCTCGATATGTTTTTTGATGTATTGGCGCATATGTTTAGTATAGCCTTAATTTTGCTTGTTGTCAGCTTTTTGCCCTTCTGTCTGCGGGTTTCTGGCTGGTGGTTTTCCTTGTTGGCCGCTTGCTGGCCTTGGCGGGTAATCTCCTCTGGGCGGATACTTAGCAAAAGGTTTTCTTTCCCCTGAGCCGCCGCCAAAAGACTTTTTGCCAAAACTTTTTTCTTTGGCCCACTTTTCTTCTGCCAACTGTTCTTTCGACTTCTCCGCCCATTTAGCAATTTTCGTCTCCACGAAATCTCTGGTTCGGGCGTAGCGTTCGCGGCTAACTTTGATGATTTTTTCTCGCTGGTCTTCATCTTGTGTTTCAGCCGGGCTAGCCATCGTCTGGGCGGAGAAGACCGGTGAAGGGATATTATCGACTAGCAGGCGGATATAGATGGCGTATTTTCCTAGATCTTCCACATCCTTTTCCGAAACCACTTCGCTGAACTGCTTGCTCATGTAAAGAGCGTCGTCATAGCCAGCCTGAAAAGTTAGCATAGTGCCTACGTTGCCAAAGACGGCGTCTTTGACCTCATCGGGCATCTGGGCTACATACTGGTTAGCCATCGTCAGGTTGAGCTTGTACTTTCTGGCCTCCGATAATATAGAAGCAAAGGCCGGGGTGGCGAAGTTTTGGAACTCATCGACATAGAGATAGAAATCTATGCGATCATCGGCCGCCATATCGGCGCGGCTCATGGCTGCTAGATAAAACTGGGTAATAATCATAGAGCCGAGCAGGGCCATATTGTCCTCGCCGATCTTGCCTTTAGACAGCTTGACCAAGATGATTTTTTTCTCATCCATCGCTGTACGCAGATTGATGGCTGATTTAGGCTGGCCGAGGATATTTCTGACTAGCGGGTTAGAAAGGAACTGCCCAACTTTGTTTTGAATCGGCGAGACGGCTTCAGCGATTTGTTTGGGCTGCCAAGATTTCCATTCATCCTCCCAAAAAGATTTGACTATTGGGTCAGTAACCTTGCTGATGATCTTTTCCCGAAATCCCTTATCGATATACATTCTTGGTACACCCAGTAAGGTCATGTTTGAAGTTTCCAATAGTGCCAGTAAAGTGTTGCGCAAAATATACTCCAGCCGGGGTCCCCAGCTGTCACCGTAGATTTTTTTGAAGATGCCGACGATGCCCGAAGCTACGATTGGGCCTTGTTCCTTGTCTTGTGTTTCCAGGATATTTAAAGCTACTGGAAATTCGCGGTCAGCCGGATCAAAAATCACCACATCATTGACGCGATGCTTGGGGATGAAATTAATAATGTTGTCGATGGCGTCGCCGTGCGGATCAACAAAGCCGACGCCGCGTCCATTAACGATATCGCTATAAACCATGTTTTCCATGAAAGTAGATTTACCCATACCGGTTTTCCCGAGGATGTAGATATGCCTTCTGCGATCAATCATCTTGATGCCAAATTTGTGCCGCTCGCGACGGAAATTGGTCACGCCGAGAATGGTGATATTGGGGTCCAAGACATCTTTGATGATCGGTAGGTTTTGCGGCGGTTCAGTTTTGCGGGAAGCTACCCAAAAGATGTTAGGCGTTTTCACGTTTTGGTTGGGCAGGTGGAAAATGGATGCCACCTCTTCGATATTGAAAATATTACCCTTACCTTCTTGGAAAAAGCGATTGTGGTAGGCCAGCCAGTTTTCACGTGGCGTTTTTGGCTGGCGAAAAAACAAGTGGTGGCGCTTCTTCGGCGTTTTCGTTTTGAAGCCGTTGGAGTGCTGGATATTGAATTGCTTGAAAGAAGAGGCGACGGATTGGATCTTTTGGCTGCCACCCATGGCGGTTAAAAGCGGGTCTAGGTAGGCGATGCGGATTTTTACTTCGTAGCCCAGCTTATTGGCTTTGGCAAAAATGTTTTTGGCCATATCCTCGCCCTCGCTGCTTGTTTTGCTTTCTTCGCCACCAGCTTTATTGGCTCTGGCCACACTGATAAACCAGTTTAAGATAGAAAACGGAATTAAGATTAAAGTTAACAAAACCGGGCGCCGCTTCGGTGGCTTGTATTCTTTGCCCTTGCGTAGGCAGCTGATATAGCGCAACGCTTCTTTCTGCCAAGAGGCATCGATCGGCCGGCAGATGAATTGGATCCATAGCTGCTCTTCGGCTTTATTGACTTCGGCTAAAGCAGAAGTGATCGATGAGAGGGGATCGACATCCTCAAATTGCGTGTAGGTTTTAATCGGCAAAAACTCGGTTTTTTCCATGGCTAGCTCTTTGAGTGCCAGCCTATCGCGCATATTTTCCGGAATATCACTGTAATCTTCTACTTCTTCAATTTCGATGTCGGAGTATTGGGCATAAACCTGGTTTTCCACAAAGCTGGCCAGGTGGCGCGAGCACCAGACATAGAAGCGGATGTTTTGGGAGATGGTGGCCATCTCAAAAGAGAAATAATCCTGCAGGTCGGCGCCCTTGAGCATCAGCAAGAATTTCTTCATTGGCCCCATTTTTTGTTGGATGCCGTGTAGGGAAGCCAGCATCTGCTCAGCGAACAGCGGCCCCTTTTCGTTTTCTTTAGTCACGCGGATCTGCAAAAGCACTTTCTCCTGATTGTGGTAGTACTCTGCTCGTTTCTTCTTCACGTACCACCAAAAAATCCGCTCAGCGATAACATAAGCTGCCGCTGCCGCTGCTAGAATATAGACGATGTAAAAATAGTCTTCGATATACATGATGTTTCCCTCCTTTTTTACTAGCCCCCTTTTTGATTAAGTAGCCTCCTTTTTATATGTTTAGCTTACTATAAACCAGACTAGAAAGCCAATAGTGCTTTACTCTTTTTCGAGTGTGTCTTTAACGATTTGATTAGTGTTAACCACTACATCCATACTGTTGGTACCCTTATTTGCGGTCTCGGGGTCAGTTGTTTCGTCAGCGCTAGAATCTCCTTGTCTTATTCCATAATCACCTAGCCCTGCTCCCAAAGAGTTGGTCCACCAGAGCCTGCTGATCAATTTGTTGTTGGCGATCTTGCGGATAAAATCCATCGAGAAACCATCTGCCAAGAGCTTGTCTACCAATCCTTCCATTCCAGGATCTTCTTTATATATAGCGTTTATTTTTTGATTAAACTTTTCTACCTCGGCTAGCAAAGAGTCATTGTTTAGCATTTCCCCCAGCAAACCCAAACACTCCATGCTAGAGCTTAACATCCCTTTCATGGTCTGGTACATTGGATGATTTTTCATGCTTTCTAAATATTCCTTGTCTTTAGCTATGTCCACTGACAAGGCTCCTACAAGCTGCTCAATATCTTCTCTGGTAAGCGGACGATAAATCCGCTCTGCCCACTCATCGAGATTAATGGCTTGCCCAGTAGCTTTGTCGCCAGCGGCTATATCCTCTTCCTCCTCCTTTTCCATCCTCCACATAAGTAACCTTGCCTCTAAAGTGTTAGCCCACCAGAGCTTGCTTTGGAATATATTATTTGCAGCCTTATCCATGAATTCCATCATAAATCCTTTATCTATCAGCAGATATGCTAATCTTTTCTTCTCTGGGTCATTATTATGTATATCGTTGATGCAATGATTAAGCCTATCTAGTTCTTTAAGTGCAGCATCATCAACCAATAATTCTTGTAGAAATGCCAGCCCCTTATTGTTTATCTTAAAGACTGCCTGAATTGCAGCGATGATATCGGGGTTGCCTGCTGCTTTCTTTAGGGCTTCTTCCTCTGCTTTGGGGATTTCCACTGACCAAGCGTCTATCAGTGCTTTTATATCTTCTCTGGTAAATGGGCGATAAACTAGTTCCGCACAGCCACGGATCAAATCAATTTCTTTGGCTTGCTCAGAAGTTTTTTCAGACATCTTATTTGGGGTTAAATATTTAGTGTTTTTCCAACGGCTTGGTTGGTTTGCTCGGATACACCGCTTACTCTCCGTTCAGCTAGACTCGCTGCCAAAGCATTGTACCACCAGATAATACTCTCG
>Ga0265297_10003236_pt1 | contig 30064 bp, 21 predicted proteins | sample Munlanlwell13791_FD_192502 | JGI IMG/M metagenome (GOLD analysis project Ga0265297, IMG submission 192502) | Leachate microbial communities from a municipal landfill in Southern Ontario, Canada - Leachate well 137-91 | ecosystem: Engineered > Solid waste > Landfill > Unclassified | place...
GATTGAAAATGTTTTTGGGGTCCCAGAGCCGCTTCACTTGTTTGATCAGTTCGAAATTGTGAGCGCCAAGGATGACAGGGATAAATTCGCCCCTGAGTCTCCCATCGCCGTGCTCCCCACTAAGCGATCCCCTGTATTTTTTGACCAGATGGGCGATTTTGGTAGCAATCGTACGGAATAAAACGACCCCCTCAGGATCTTTGAGGTTGATGACTGGCCTGAGGTGAAGCTCTCCGGTTGCTATGTGCGCATGGTAAACACAATTCAATCCGTAGGCAGCCATGATCTCTTTAAATTCTGCGATGTATTTGGATAATACTCTTGGATCGACCGCCGTATCCTCCACCAGCGATACAGGCTTTGCATCTCCGGGAATGTTGGAAAGCAGGCCAAGTCCAGCCTTGCGCAGGGCCCAAACTTTTTTTGTATCCTCACCCGTTACCAGGGGGAAGTGGTATCCAAACCCGGCGGCTCTGAGTTCTCCTTCCAGGGCCTGGTGCAACGATGCGATCTCCTCTCTGGTCTCACGGGCCCACTCAAGGACCAGGATCGCGGCAGGCTCACCTTGCACAAAGAATCTGTTCTTTCTCTGCTCGATGCTTTCGAGGGTGCATTTCAGAATCACATCATCGATGAGTTCGATGGCGCCAGAGTTGTATTTCAAGGCAATCAAGTTGCCCTCCATCGCCTCCTCCAGTGAGTGAAAGTGGATGCATACCAGCCCGATCTCTTTGGGTGGCAGGGGGACCAGGTTCAATTTGATTTCTGTCACAAATAGCAAAGTCCCTTCCGAGCCGGCGATCAATTTTGAGAAATTGAAACGGGATGAGCTGTCAGAGAATAGTTCGCTGTGCATCAACTCATCCAGGGCATATCCTGTATTTCTCCTCCGTAATGCTTTTTCGGGATACTCCGTTTCGATCTGCTCCTGGTTTTTTGGATTAGAGAGCATCGTTTCAATCTGCCGATAAAGAGAATTTTCGAGCCGGTCGCCAACTGTTTTGTCTTTAAATTCCTGGTAAGAAAGGGCTTTGAATGTTACTTCAGAACCATCTGACAGGTAGCCGGTAACTTCCAGCAGGTGATCCCTGGTGCTGCCAAAGATGAGGGAATGTGCCCCGCAGGCATTGTTGCCGACCATACCGCCAATCATGCAGCGGTTGGAGGTGGAGGTCTCCGGACCAAAGAAAAGGCCAAACTGCCGAAGGTGAATATTGAGTTCGTCCAGCACTACTCCCGGTTGGAGCCTTACCCAGCTCTCCGCTTTGTTGACCTCCAAAATTTGGGTCATTGTCCGGGACAGGTCCACAACAACGCCACTGCCGACTACTTGCCCGGCCAGCGAGGTGCCCGCTGTCCTGGGGATGATCCCTAAATTGTGTTGATTACAAAATAATATCACCCGAAGAATGTCCTCTTTGTGCTTTGGAAATACGACAGCAACAGGACGTTCTTTATATGCTGAAGCATCTGTGGAATAGAGTATTAGTGTTGATTCGTCTGTTAACAAATTCCCTTCAATCTCCTGTTTCAGCGTCGAAAAATCAATCATCTACCATAGCGATTTAAAAATAAATATGTAATTTTGAAAAATTTTTAATCCACATTTGAATCGTTTGAAAACATATAATCAATATCGATCGAATGATTCAAATCTGTTATCCCCATTCAAAATACGAAGTTAGGAGAAAAATCTTGATTGTGATGGGAGCTACGTGTTCAGTTTTATCAATGAAAAGGAAAAGTTAACCTTACAAAAAACCAATATGGCATCAGAAGTAAATACCAAATTTTTACAAGACAAACGACTAGATCGCATTGCCTCCGATATATTACGTCCTGTGGGGGTCGACCGGAGCTTTTTAATATGGATGTCTAGTCTTACGATGCTTCTATTTGTCTGTTTATATGCCTATTACATTCAATTAGACAAGGGTTTGATCGTCACCGGCTTGCGTGATTATGTCAGCTGGGGGATGTATATCTCCAATTTTGTCTTTTTTGTTGCCACAAGTTTGGTTGGGATGCTGATCAGCTCTGTCCTGGGGATGATGGGCTACAAGTGGGTCAAGCCGATTGGCCGAATTGCTGAAATCATCGCCGTTGCCTTCTCGGCTGTTGCCGGAATAGTTATCGTTTCAGATATGGGACGACCTGAGCGTCTCCCATTCGTTTTCATGTTTGGAAGGATACAGTCACCCATTTTATGGGACGTGACCGTGGTGACCACCTACATGACCCTCAGTATTTTGCTTTATGTTTTCACCATGATTCCTGATATGGCTATCAGCAGGGGAAGAATTGGCCATACACCGCCCTGGCTGCAAAAGACATACGAATTGCTATCCTTTAACTTTCAGCACAAACCGGAGCAATACAAGATACTTCTGAAGGCGGTCCGGATCCTTTTGATACTGATTGTGCCGACTGCCTTCGCCATCCATACGGTTACCTCCTGGCTTTTTGCAGTCACCACCCGGCCGGGTTGGGACAGCACCATCTTCGGGCCTTACTTCCTTACCGGCGCCTTCGTGGCTGGATCTTCTGCTGTAATTATTCTGATGTTTATAGTCAGGAACAATTACAAACTGAGCAGGTATATCACCGTTGAACATTTTGACAAAATGGGCAAGCTGCTTTTCCTCGTTTCGATTGTTTATTTCTATTTCAACCTGAATGAATACCTGGTTCCTGCATACAAAATGAAGACATTCGAAGCCCGGCACCTTATTGAATTATTTACAGGGGAGTTTGCTTTTATGTTCTGGAGTGTGCAGTTGCTGGGATTAATCATCCCAATGATCCTGCTCCTTTTCAAATCCATGCGTAAACCAGCTCCGATGTTTATCATTGCCATAGTGGTATTAATTGCATCCTGGTTCAAACGATTGTTAATAGTGGTTCCCACCATGGAAGCTCCTTTTTTGCCCAAACAAAATGTACCGGATGCATGGATGGTCTATCATCCTACCATTGTTGAGTCAGCGATAACTGTTGGGACCATTACACTTGCGGTGATGATCATTTCCGTTCTGATGAAGCTGTTCCCGGTTATCCCTATCTGGGAAATCGCGGAGGAGGAGAGTGCCCATCCTGATCAACAGCCAGTTGAATAATCGAATTGCAACGACAAATGATACTTAAATCTATTTTTTTTGTTCTTCTCAATTTTATTGTGGCCGGACTATTTGCCCAGACAACACCCTGGGATGTTCCAGCCGATCGTAGCGCTAAATTGAGTACAACCGCATTCACCGATCAAAACAGAAATACCGGGAGAAATCTATACCAGGCCAACTGCAAATCCTGCCATGGAGATCCCGGTAAGAACAATGTCATTAAACTGGTACCCCCGCCACCCGATCCTGCTGCCACCCAATTGCAACAGAATACAGATGGTTCGCTGCACTTTAAGATCAGCGAAGGACGTGGGGCCATGCCCTCTTTCAAGAACATTCTGAACTCTGCCGAAATTTGGAATATCATTGCCTTTCTCCGGACTTTCAACAAGGATTACCAGCAACAACTGGCGGTTAAGCCGACTTTCGGGGGCGAAGTATTTGACAAGGTTGAACTGAAGCTAACGGCAGATCAAACACATACCACCATCGTAGCTCAATTAACCGGATTTAAGGGATCATTGGTGAAACCCATCGCCGGACTTGAAGTTAAGCTTTTTGCCGTACGTTATTTTGGTAACCTGATGGTTGATAAGCCAATGGATACTAATGCTGAGGGAAAGGCGCTATTTTCTTGTCCTAAAAACCTACCGGGAGATGCATCCGGTAACGTATCGTTGGTAGCCCAACTTTCGAATGAAGAGCTTTTCGGTCTTGTAAAAACCGAATCCACCTTGGCCATTGGGCTGCCGACCGATAGGCCACCGCTCAATGAACCACGAGCCCTTTGGAATGTAGTTCAGAAGACGCCGGTATGGCTGTTGATTTCTTATCTGGCATCCGTGTTGGTCGTTTGGGGATTTATTGTTGTCGTACTCCTGAAACTCAGGACAATTTCCAAACTTGGAGAGTGATTTACGTACGATGAGAAAAAGCAATATACAAACCGAAATTGACGCTTGCTTCCTTTACCGAAAACTGGCAGAGCATGAGGCTGATGAGACCATCTCCAAGGTGTTCCTAAAAATGAGTGAGATTGAAAGAGGTCATGCTGAGGCTTTTGCAAAACGGGAGAACATCGGCTTGGACAACTTAATTCAACCTTCCTGGAGAGCAAAAACCATTCACTTGATTGGTAAAATATTTGGGTACGATTACGTTTTGGGAGCGTTGATGGATACCGAAAAGAGCCTCTCCAATGCAATCGTTTCTGTTAAGAAAAAGAACAATCTCGAACTTACCGGAGCTGAAACCAATCATGTAAAAATCCTGCGTGCATTGATTGATAAGGAGGAAAATGTTTCGGGAGCGCAATTGGCGAAATTTGAAACCAGGCACCGCTCTGTTGGAGGTAATGCCATACGGGCAGCTGTATTGGGCGGGAATGACGGTTTGGTTTCCAACTTTAGCCTTGTGATGGGAATTGCGGGTGCAACATCCGGACAAGCGGGCGTTTTATTGGCCGGACTTGCCGGATTGCTGGCAGGGGCCTTGTCCATGTCGTTGGGCGAATGGATCTCAGTGAAGAGTTCCCAGGAATTGTATGAAAACCAGATGCAACTGGAGATGGACGAACTGGAGACAAATCCGGAAGGAGAAAGGGAGGAGATGGCCTTAATCTATATTGCCAAGGGAATTCCTGAGGCCCAGGCAAATGAGATGGCTACCGAAATAATGAAAGATAAGAGTCATGCCCACAAATTTTTGGTGAAGGAAGAGTTGGGAATCAATGAAGAAGAGTTGAAGGGTTCGGCTGTCGAAGCGGCAGTTTATTCTTTTATCCTGTTCGCAATTGGTGCAGTTATCCCCGTGGTACCATTTATGTTTACAAACGGAATGAAAGCGATTATCCTAAGTGTTGGGCTTAGTACGATCGGACTATTTTTAATTGGGGCAGCTATCACCTTATTCACTGGAAAGAATGTTTGGTATTCAGGGTTCCGACAGGTAATTTTCGGTTTACTTGCCGCGGCAATAACTTTTGGCATTGGAAGAATAATTGGCATTTCCCTGGCCGGTTGAAATATTTCTTTTCAGGAGGTTGTCCCAAAAGTGAATATTTTTTACCACTAAGGACACCAAGGCAAAACACAAAGGTCTCAAATGGCTCACAATCACGTGCATGTGTTTGTGTCCTTAGTGCGTACTTTGTGCCCTTAGTGGTTAAATGAGACTTGTGGGACATCCTCCTAATCTGTTGTTGTAAGGCTTTTGATTACCTTAAATTCCGATAGAAATTCACTGGCAATTACCCTGAGTACGGTATAAGCAGGGATACCCAATATCATGCCCGGGATACCAGCCAGGGTACCAGCGATCATGGTAACAAAGAAAATTTCGAGCGGATGTGCCTTGATACTGTTTGAATAGATAATGGTTTGAAATATCATGTTATCGATAAACTGAACGACCATTACCACGATAACTATCATCACCATTAATGGCAAAGTTACGGTGGTAAAACTGGCATCCAGATTGTTGGCCAGCGCAACGACCAGTCCAAAAAGCGCACCGATCCAGGGACCAATGTATGGAATGACATTGATCAATCCGGCAAACACCCCAACCACAACCGCATGCGAAAAACCCAGTCCAATGACCGTGAAGCCCAAAGTGGAAATGATCATAACTCCCAATATTTGAAACAGCATACCTATCATGTACCTTTTTAACAGAATGCTGATGGAGTCCATCAGTTTTCCCACTCTCTCTTCATATTTTTCAGGTGATAAAATGATAATCCATTTCCCAAACATCCCATCTTCCTTCAGGAAAAAATAGAGGATAAATGATACGGAGAAAAACATCAGGAACAGATTTCCAATGACAGTTGCAATGGATCCGAAGACAGAACTGACCTGGCCGAAATTCAGAAAGCCTGAAAACTGAGTTTTAAGATACGATTCAAGCGTAGTGCTTTGCGTAAAGTTGGAAACTAAATTGGGATAATTGGTTTGTATCTGCACAAATGCGTTATTTAAATAGTTGACCACATCCTGAATGTTGATGGTAGAGAGCTGATTGACTTCAGAGGCGACCAAAGGAATCAGAAAGCTAAAGAAGCCAATGATAAAAAGCCATAAAGTCAAAATTGTCAGAAAAGAAGCCCCGCTTCTGCCAATCCTGAATTTTTTATATTGAATACGCTGGAATTGTTGGTTCAGAGGGCTACCAATTAATGACATCACTGCCGCGATCAGAATGTAGGCTACGATGTTACTGAGGTAGTAAATCATCAAACCAAAAAGAACCAAAGCTACGATGACGATGACATTTTTTATTCGCTGATCCATTTTAGATGTTTTAATCGGTTAGAAGAATTGGTAATCATCTGATATTGTTTGGATTAACTAAATTGTGGTTTCTGAGTGCAGATGCATCTAATTTATTAATTATTTGAGCTTTATCAAGAAAATAGTTTTTCGGTTTTGCTAGTTTTCGATTATTTTATTTTAAATTTGAGAGCGTCAACTACAATAACTAAAATTAAGAAAGTCCTTTTGCTTTTACCAAACAAACCAGATAAGGTAATTAAATCAATATTGTTCAAAATCTTTGAAATTAAAACTATGAAAAAACTATTTGCAACAGCAGGTTTATTGATGTGTTTTGGAGTCGTATTTGCGGGCGGTCTTCTCACGAATGGTAATCAGAGTGCCCAATATATCAGGATGTTGTCACGTAATGCATCGATCGGCTATGATGCAGTTTATTTCAATCCGGCCGGATTGATGAAATTGGAGAATGGTCTGTTTATTTCTGTACAGAGCCAGACACTTTTTCAAACGAAGACGGTTGTATCCGGTTATCCTTTGTTGAACTCTTCCACCTACGACGGAAAGATAACTGTTCCTGTTTTCCCAACTGCTTTTGCCATATACAAAAAGGATAAAATTGCCTATTCATTGGGGTTTGGTCCCAACAGCGGCGGTGGTAGCGCCGAGTTTGACAAAGGTTTGCCTTCCTTCGAAAAAGATATCTCCAATCTGGTACCCGGATTGGCCGGATTAACCAAGGTTGGTCAAAGTATTACCGGTTACAAGGCTGATATTTCTTTCAAGGGTGAATCCGTTTTCTGGGGTATCCAGGGTGGGGTTTCCTATAAAATCAACGATAAATTCTCTGTATACGGTGGATTGCGTTATATTCCCGCCACGAATACTTACTCAGGATATATTAAAAATATTCAGGTTACAGCCAATGGAACAACAAAAACAGCCTCCACCTATTTGTCAGGTGAGGTGGCCCCGATTTTGACAGGGTTGGCTGCCCAGGCTACCGCGGGTGCTAACGGTGTTCAGCCTCTGATCGCAGCCGGGGCCGGAGGATATACCCTTGGCACATTGCAGGGAGCAGGATACATTTCCGCTGCACAACGGGCTCAAATTGAAGGTGGTTTGCTTGGATTGGGTGTTACACAGGCGCAGATTAACACCATGCCAGTCTCAACCATTCAGTCCACTTTTAACAGCACAGCCGCCACGTTGAACGACCAGGCAAAAACTATGGTCGCTACGGGTGCGGCACTTGCCGATAAATCGGTTGATGTAAAGCAAACCGGCAGCGGTATTACCCCGATTCTAGGCTTAAATATTTCTCCTTGCGAAGGGTTGAACATTGGTGTGAAATATGAATTCATGACGAAATTGACCCTAACGAATAGTACAAAAGTAGACGGAACGGGATTGTTTCCTGATAAGGCAGAGAGTTCAAGTGATATTCCGGCAATATTTGCCATTGGGGCAGATTACAAGATTACCAAGAAGTTGAACCTTTCAGCATCCTTCACCAACTACAACGACAAGGGGGTCAACTGGGGCAATAATATTTACAAGCAACCACGAATCATTAACCACAACGAATGGGAACTCGCTATTGGGGGTCAATACCAGCTCCTGAAAAATGTTGCGATCAGTCTGGGATATTTGCATACCGCGATGGGGGTTTATGAGCAATTCAACAGTGATTTCAGCTATTACAGCAATTCAGAGACTTTTGGAGGCGGATTTGAAATTAAGGCTGGGAAAAACCTGACTGTTGATCTCGGAGCCCTGGTAACCAATTATGCAGATGCCAATAAGTTATTAACCAGTCCGGTTACAGGAAGCTATTTCGAGACCTATAAAAAGCACAATCTTGGATTCGCCATTGGTTTAGGATACTACTTTGGCGGAAAGTAATCGATAAATTGTTAGAGACTGTTTTAATTTAATTGTTCCCATTTTATTCAACAGAAATCACTTAATCAGGATTGTGCCGTAGGTACATAATGTCGGTAGAAAGAGAATTTAACGCATAATATCTCGTCCCGTACGGGACGGAATTTATCTCTCAATCCATTTTTTACCGACATTATATCCCTAACGGGACAAAAAAGCAAATTTTAAACAATCTCTAAGTCAGTCGACTAAAATAAGAAAGCCTGCACGTTAAATTTGCAGGCTTTCTTATTTAAATTCAACTCCCCGCCAGAATATACTTTCCTTACTATTTTTCCAAACTCTTCACTCCCAACTTGCAACTTTCATTATCGTTCTGTAGAGAAGAGCTCTGCTACTCCCGATATATGTTCCGTTTTTCCCAGCAAATAGGCAACATCCCCTTCGCAGAAAGTAAGCGTGGGTTTGGGGTGGTCGATCACCTTCTGTTCCCGCTTCAGGGCGACCAGGGTGACGCCGTATTGCTCCCTTAACCGGCTCCCGGAGAGAGTCTTCCCGATAATTGGCGCTCCTTTTGCGACCTCCATAGGGATAATCTCCACATCCGGAATATCTTTGGAGATATTAAACTTCGTTGTGCTGGTCTCCTCCAGAAAGATTCCGTAATGATCGCTTCGAATCTTGTCGATTGCGCTGTCAATCTCCGTTCTGGGCAACAGAAAATTGGCCATTACCCGTTCGAACAAATCGATGGCCGTCTCAAATTCTTCAGGAATAACCTGTGTGGCGCCTATTTTGTAAAGCGCTTCAATGTCTTCGATGTGTCTTGTTCGGACGACTATGGAGGCATGTTTGTTCAACTGCCTTACCTTGTCTATAATCACCTTCAAGACATCCAGTTTACCAATGGAGATCACTACGATGTGGGCATTCCCGACCGATGCTTTCTCCAGAATCGGAATATTGAAGGCATCGCCATAGACGACTGTTTCACCCTTAAGTTGCCGTTGGCGTGCTATTTCGGGATCGAAAACGATGGAAACGTAAGGTAGATTGTAATATTTGGCCATTTTGGAAAGATTTTGGGCGCGGGAATCTTTTCCAATTAATACGAGATGGTTCTGTAGGATAGGAATATCTATTTGCATCAGGGGAAAGAGTCCGTCGATCATCCACTTTGGTATGGGTAACCTTAATAGAAGTGCCGATATACTGGAACCCAGCTGGATTACAAACGGGGAGATTGACATGGTAATTACTGCCACGGCCAGGAAAAGCTGATAGAAATAGTCATCGAGTATGGTAAAATCTTTGCCCAGTTTGGCGAGAATAAATGAGAACTCACCTACCTGGCTCAGGGCGACCCCAACCAAAATTGTCCCCTTAAATGTGTGCCCGAGTAAGAAGGCGGTTAGGGCGCCTACCAGCATTTTTAGGACGACAACAACAGCAACAGCGGCCATGATCACTGCAAAATGTTCCGCCACAAAACTCAGGTCCAGCAACATTCCTATCGATACAAAGAAGAAGCTGGTAAAGGTATCCCGGAAGGTGATAAGGTTACCAAATGCATCGTGGCTGTATTCTGATTCGGAGATCATCAGGCCTGCCAGAAAGGCGCCAAATGCAAGCGGCATACCCATTTGGTATGTCAGCAGTGCCACGGAGAGACAAATAAGCAATACGATCATCATGAACAGCTCCTGGTTGCGGGTCATGGCGATTTTGTGCAACAGCTTCGGCATCAGCCATCTGTTTCCGACATACAGGAACCCGATGATGAATACCGATTTGATTGCCAGGAGGAAAAGCTGGCCACTGTAGTCAATCTCACCTCCACCTAAGAATGGAGTAAAGAGCATCAATGGTACCAGAATAACATCCTGAAAGATCAGGATTCCCAGAACTGTACGGCCATAGTTGGAGGTAATCTCCGAACGGTCCTGTAAGATTTTCAGCACAACAGCAGTACTGCTCAATGCCGTTAGAAACCCAATAAAGAGCGAGGACTTCCAACTGAGATCGTAGGTGTGTGTCAGTAGCGTAGTGAGCAAGGTGGTGAGGGTAACCTGCAAAAAACCTCCCATGAAAACCCTGCGCCGAATCTTGAAAAGGTGGTTCAGGGAGAACTCCATCCCGATCATAAAAAGCAGAAGGACAACGCCGATTTCGGCCATCAGTTCGATCTCCTGAGGCGCCTTGATGATCCCCATCAATTTCGGACCGACCAATACCCCGGTGAGCAGATAGCCAATGATGGTAGGCACTTTAATCCTGGTAAACAAATAGTTGACCAATGATGAAAGTGCAAAGATGATGACAATGTCCTTTAAAACTGAGAATTCCATGCCAAAAGAAGTATAAAGGATAAAGTTAAAAGGATAAAGTAGGGGACTCCGTAAGTTAGGTCTTCCTGCTTTGAGTTATGAGTTATGAGTTATGAGTTATATGCAAATATTGATCAGAGCGTTCTTTACTTTATCCTTTTAACTTTATCCTTTATCCTTTGTTCTCTTATCTATCAGGTAATGGTTCCTTTCGGTTGAAGTGCGGGAAACCAGCTCCCCGAGGAATCCCGAAAGGAACAGTTGGGTTCCCAGGATCATTGAGGTGAGGGCCAGGTAGAAATAGGGGCTTTGCGTAACACGTTCTACGAGAATACCATGGGATTGCTGGTATACCTTATACCCTCCCAGCCATGCCACGGCCAAGGCCCCGAGGAGGAACATCAAAGATCCAAGGGTTCCGAAGAGGTGCATCGGGCGCTTCCCGAAACGTGAGATAAAAGAAATCGACATCAGGTCAAGGTAACCGAAAATAAAACGGCTCAATCCGAATTTGGTAGTACCGTACTTGCGGGCCTGGTGCCTGACGACCAACTCCCCAATGTTGGAGAATCCGGCTTGCTTGGCCATGTATGGGATGTAACGGTGCATTTCGCCGTACACTTCAATACTTTTCACCACTTCGTTCCGGTAAGCTTTTAGGCCGCAGTTGAAGTCGTGCAACTTTATGCCGGTCACACTGCTCGCTGTCGCGTTGTAGAGTTTGCTCGGAAGTCTTTTGGAGAGCGGATCAAAACGCTTTTCCTTCCACCCGGAGACCAGGTCGTAACCCTCCTCTTTGATCATTCGATACAATTCGGGGATTTCATCAGGGTTATCCTGAAGATCGGCATCCATGGTAATGACGACATCACCGGTAGCCTCTTCAAATCCTGTGTGCAACGCTGCTGATTTACCGTAATTTCTTCTGAACCGAACCCCATTTACGGTAGGTGAAATACGCGACTGTTCTTCGACCCACTTCCAGGATCCATCTGTACTACCATCGTCAATGAACCATATTTCGTAGGTAAAGTGGTGGGCCTTCATAACCCGGTCGATCCATGCATTCAATTCAGGCAAGGATTCCACTTCATTGTACAATGGAACAATTACGGATATATCCATGGTCAGGCATTAAATAGTTTTAGAAGTCTTTTGCTGCTGGGATGAAAGATCGATATGTGTTATGAATTTTCGTATTCATCCTCATCGTTTGCTACTTCATAAAATGGGTTTTCAGGTTCTTTTTTGAAAAATATGGCCAGAATCAGCGAAAAGACAAAGCCCATCAGCGTGACGGTGAAAACCTGTGCGAAGGACATAATTCCGGGTGTCATGAATGATTTCTGGGCGCCAAGCATTTTTTCGACCATATCGTCTTTATATCCACTAGCCAGCATCTTTTCCTCCATGAAAGCGAGCATCTTTTCAATCATTCCGGGTTCAATGAATTTGTAAAGGATGTAAGTAAAGAAAGCAAAGAGAATCCCTCCAAAAATAGAGATAAGTGTTCCGAGTCCAAGCGCCCGGGAGTAGGGCATCCCCTCCTCCGTGTTTAATTTCGCAAAAGTTCGCATGGCATACCCAATGCATCCAATAATGATAACATAAGTCAGAAAGCCGGATACTTCAGAAAACGGATGGCCGGATATGTAAAATATCAAGAGGTTCAGAATGAGTGCCAGTCCCAGGTAGAGACCATACATCATGGAAAATTGGTTGATGGATTGGTGTTCTTGTTCCATACAGCAATGTGTTTTTTATCAAATTGAGAACAAATATATTCTAAATTTAGCAAAACCTTTCCATGGATACAAATTGGCTCAATTTATTTTGACATGGTAACTCCCTGTAGATTATATTGGTGTGTATAAAGCAATAAAAAATAGAGGGGGATGTTTTTTTTTATTTGGTACAAAACGATTTTTTCCTACTTTTGCGGCGGGTAAGTCCTGCACGATCAGTTCCTGTCGAACTCCCCCAGGGTCGGAAGACAGCAAGGGTAGATGGTCGTAGCGGTGCGATGCAGGTAGCTTACCCACTTGCCGAATTAGCTCAGTTGGCCAGAGCACGTGATTTGTAATCTCGGGGTCGTCAGTTCGAATCTGACATTCGGCTCATCTTGTTCTTTGTTTACTTATTTCCGGGGAGATACCAAAGCGGCCAACTGGGGCAGACTGTAAATCTGCTGGCGTATGCCTTCGTAGGTTCGAATCCTGCTCTCCCCACCCAATGGCGCAGATCTATGTTTTTCTATATCTGCACTTAATCTTATTACATTGCGGGAGTAGCTCAGTTGATAGAGCATTAGCCTTCCAAGCTGAGGGTCGCGGGTTTGAGTCCCGTCTCCCGCTCTGATTTTGCCGATGTAGCTCAGGGGTAGAGTACTTCCTTGGTAAGGAAGGGGTCACGAGTTCAATTCTCGTCATCGGCTCATTTAGGTTTAAAACAAGACTTTCTGACGATTGATAACCGAAATATCCTGCAATGAAAAAAATCCTGGTTGTTTTTTCTCTGTTGCTCATGATGGCCATTCTGTTTGCACAATGCAAGAGCACTGAATGTACTTACAAACCAAAGGCAGCCAAAAGTTCAAACATTTGGCAGAAGAGACGCTGATTCTTTTTTGCTGTTGTGAGAACAGGTTCCTGGTAAGTTTTAAATATAATCGGATGAAGAAATCGCTTCTTTTAGTTTCACTTTTGCTGGTTGTTGCCATCCTTTTTGTGCAATGCAAAAGTTGTGGTTGTACCTATAAGCCCAAGTCGGCAAAAAAGACTGGCACCTGGTCTTATCGTTGAGGTTTTTGCCCTTAATTTGTTTCTACCCTTGATTTACCGAATATCTTGGATGCCAGGAGCGATTTTTCCTTTTATCCCCCTGCGTGCAAGAACCGTTTCATTACTTTACCTCTCTTTTACGTTAACAATTTGTAAAAAGAGATCCCAACAGATACCCAATGATTTAGATTGTGAATTTATATCATTACCTTTGTATTGCATTATTAAACAGGTATTTTATACTTCTATAATTCTCTAAACGAATAGATTATGTCTAAGATTAAAGTTGGTATTAACGGTTTCGGCAGGATTGGCCGTTTGGTCTTCCGTGCAGCCGTTGAAAAAAACGATGTGGAAATTGTTGGAATCAACGACCTCATCGACGTTGACTACATGGCTTACATGCTGAAATACGACTCCACACATGGTCGTTTTAAAGGTACAGTTTCAGTTGAAAACGGGTTTTTGGTTGTGAACGGTAAAAAAATCCGTGTAACATCTGAAAAAAATCCGGCAGATTTGAAATGGAACGAAATTGGCGCTGAGTATGTTGTTGAATCCACAGGCCTTTTTCTGGACAAAGAAAAATGTCAGGCCCACCTCACTGCAGGTGCAAAGAAAGTAATCATGTCGGCTCCTTCAAAGGATGATACCCCAATGTTCGTAATGGGTGTTAACCAGGACAAATATACCAAGGAGATGAACTTCGTTTCCAACGCTTCCTGTACAACCAACTGTCTGGCCCCGATTGCCAAAGTATTGCACGATAATTTTGGCATCATCGAAGGCTTAATGACAACAGTACACGCAACAACAGCTACCCAGAAAACTGTCGACGGTCCTTCGGCCAAAGATTGGAGAGGTGGACGTGGCGCTGCGCAGAACATCATCCCATCCTCTACCGGAGCTGCAAAAGCTGTTGGCAAAGTTATTCCTGAACTGAACGGTAAATTGACCGGTATGTCTTTCCGTGTTCCAACACCCGACGTATCTGTAGTCGACCTTACCTGCCGTTTAGAGAAACCAGCACCTTACAAAGCCATCTGCGCTGCCATGAAAGCTGCTTCTGAAGGTTCTTTGAAAGGTATTCTCGGATATACCGAAGATGCTGTTGTTTCAACCGATTTCTTAACAGATTCACGTACTTCGATTTTCGATGCAGAGGCTGGTATCGGTTTGAACGACCACTTCGTTAAAGTTGTTTCATGGTACGACAATGAGTGGGGCTACTCCAACAAAGTCGTTGACCTGGTTGTTCACATGTATTCTGTTGATCACAAATAACAGAACCATCATATTCATAAAAAAGCTCCTCGAAATGGAGCTTTTTTTATGAATTCAATTTGCTATCCCAATTGTAGCTACATTTTTCAACCAGCGCTTAAAAACAGGACTCCAATGATCCTAAGCTTCGTAGCCATTTTATTTTTTACTGTTTCGAGTACATATTCCTTAATTACTACCTATCTTTAAGAGTGAAAACGGATTCCCTGTTCCGGGTTATTGACGTCGGAATAGGATCCGGCTTTGAAACTTAAAAGATGGAGGGACTCTCTATGAAAACAAACTATTTTGCACTGTTAATCTTTTTTGTCATTCTAGGAATCGGAGTGGGAATTTCTTATTCCATTTACGGAGCCCAGGCGAACACGGAAGGAATGGTAATCAATGTGATTTCCTTCCTGATTGCCCTCATCGTATCCTGTTCAATTAAGGTCGCCGATCAGTGGGAAAAAGCGGTAGTACTGCGTTTGGGAGGATTTCATTCGTTAAAGGGGCCGGGACTGTTCTTTATTATACCGGTTGTGGACATGATCCCATACTGGATTGATACCCGGGTCATCGCTACCTCTTTTACAGCGGAGAAGACCCTTACAAAGGATACCGTACCTGTCGATGTGGATGCAGTCCTGTTCTGGAAGGTTCTGGATTCAAAGAAGGCAGCTTTGGATGTCGCCGATTACAAAAGCGCCATCAGTTGGGCCTCCCAGACTGCACTGCGGGATGTCATTGGCAAAACCATGCTTTCGGACATGCTGGAAGGGAGGGAGAAAATAAGCACCGAACTTCAACGGATCATCGATGAACGCACCGAACCATGGGGCATCAACGTTATTTCGGTGGAGGTTAAGGATGTTCTGATCCCTTCGGCGCTGGAAGATGCGATGTCGATGCAGGCCCAGGCGGAGCGGGAACGCCAGGCAAGGGTCATCCTGGGTGATTCTGAGCGACAGGTGGCCGAGAAGTTTGCAGAAGCGGCTAAATCCTATTCCAGCAATCCTACCGCACTTCATCTTAGGGCCATGAACATGCTGTATGAAGGATTGAAGGATAACTCAACCATCGTGATTGTACCCAGCACTGCTTTGGAAACCATGCAATTGGGAGGATTGGCAGGAATGACTGCCATGACCATGGGCCTATCGGATGAAAAAAAGAAAAAAGCTGGGAAAAGTAAGGATTAAAGGATAAAGGATAAAGTTAAAAGGATAAAGGAAAGAACGCTCTGAGCATATTTTGTTCAAAATATACAAATTTACGGAGTTCCTCACTTTATCCTTTATCCTTTTTACTTTATCCTTTTATTCCCCATGCCGGACAACCCCCAGCGCCTTTACTTCAAAAGTATTGGAATACTCAACTACCGTGAAACTGTCGTTGGTGTATCCCCCAAAATCGGATATTTTGGTGAAATGGTAGGAGGTGTGGAGCAGGTCTGAATCCCCGCCGGTGGGTGAATTTCGCGAAAATCGCTCTTTTTTCTGAAGGGACTTCAGGAAAAAAGTGGTCATATCGTAACCCTGAAAGGCAAACAGGGATGGTTCGGTGCCAAACTCGGTTTTGAAACTTTCCACGAAGTTGGAGACAGCGGGAAGATTGTAATTCACAAAGTAGGTAGAGAGATAACGTAGGTTGACATTGTGCAGGTTCTCGATTTCGATACTCTGCATTCGGGTAAACTCTTGTACACCAATTAATACAAGCGGATATTTCTTGGACAAGAGGGCAAGCCGGTTCATGGCAATACTTACATTGACCTCATTAATATCCGCCATGACCAGAATGTTGGGTTGGTCGGGTTTTAGTATGGATTCCAACTCGCCGGTGCCCTTTGACCAAATATTGTAACTTGAAGTTAGTCCTTTTGAAGCCTCCGGGCCCCCTCTTCTTTTGTTGAGATATTCCCTGATCTGACGGGTCTCAGAGCCACCATAATCGCTCTCCAAAAAGATAGCCTTCTCCCTGGGATACTCCTTTAGAATATAGTCTGCGGTGGCCTCCATCCTCATTTTTTTTGCAGGGTTGACCTGAAAATACCAGGGATTCATTTTGGCGTATTTGTCATCTGTAGATAGCGGCGAGACCATCGGGATCCTGTTCTTGGCGCAAAGTTCAGAAACGACTTTCTGACTCTCAGGATAGACCGGTCCAATCAAAAGATCGAGAGATAGAAATTCAGGCCTTTTAGCCAATATTCCAACATTGGATGAGCTCTTTTCAGTGTCGTAAACGTACAATTTTACTTTGATGCCACTCTTTCCCAATTGATCGACTGCCATCAATGCCCCCTGGTAGAATGAGAGAAAACTGAGTGATTTGGCGGTTGGTTTTAAACTATCGGCGACAGTTGCAGAAATTGGCAGGTAAAGTCCAACGTTGAAACCCTGATCTGCACCTTTTGTTTTAAACGGTGCAGGAGACTCTTTGGCTGGTGATTCACTTTTTGGTGCCTCCTTAGAAATGGTTTCAGGCTCTGCCTTTGTCCTGGATTTGAGCGGTATCAGGATAACCTGCCCCGCCTTAAGGCCATCTTTCAATTCGGGATTGAATTTGAGAAGTTCCTCTTCATCTATCCCATATTTGAGATTTAGCTGGTAATAATTGTCGCCACTAACGATCTGATGCCGGGTAAATTTGCTTTCGTCAATTTTGGCCGCAAGCGGTTTCTGGTAGGTGTGATCTGGAATCTTCAAGACCATTCCTTTTTTGATAACCCCTGTAATTGTTTTGTTGGCAGCAAGAATTTCCTCCTGCGAACAGTCGTAGATTTTGGAAATTGAATATAGTGTCTGTTTCTTTTCGACGGTATGAAGAATGAAACGAAGATCCCCAATGATCACCCTTTCCATTTTTTTATTCTCCTGTCCGAACGAAAAGGATATGACTACAAAAAACAAAAGAACGATGAGGAAGCTTCTTTTGCTGACCCTTCCACTCCGTTCTTTTGTAATGCGATGGTTGACAGACATCCGTGCCGATTTAATGACCGGTTTTGTATTCGCCAAAATTTTTCATGAATTGAACACGCTCAAATTCAGCAGGGTTCACAGAATTTTCCTGGCTTAATTTCCCTCTAAAGTTATCAATTGTTTCATAATTGTGCGCAGTCATCCAGGAAGCCAGCTGAAGGTTGATCTCTTCAATAAATCCAAACCCTTTTTCGTACAGGGCGGATGCCACCTGCACCGCATTGCATCCGGCAAGGATCATCTTGACTGCAGTTTCCCAGCTATGAACACCTGTTGAAGAGGCAATATCGCAATTGACCCTATTGGACATGACAGCGACCCACCGCAAGGGCAACAGGTAGTCAGAGTCGTGACTCAGGACATTGGCCCCATGAATTGTTTCACGGTCAATGTCGATATCAGGAGAATAGAAGCGATTAAAGAGAACGATGCCTTTTACACCTGAGAAAGAGATATCCCTGATCATGCCTCCCAAATTTGAGAAGTAGTGGCTGATCTTAACTGATACAGGGATCGTGACCTTTTGCGAAACCCGGGTAATGATATCGAAATAGGTACTTTCATTGTCCTGACTGGTCTGGGACAGATCGCTTGCCGAGATGAAGAGGTTAAGCTCAACCGCATCGGCCCCTGCAGCCTCAATTTTCTTGGCGAAGAAACCCCATTCCTGGGAGGTTACACAATTGATGCTGGCGATCACCGGAATCGAAAGCTGGGCTTTGGCTTCAGTGATTAGTTGCAGATATTGTTTGAGGTTCTCTTTCCTGATCTCTAAATCGTAATAATCGAGAAACTCCAGGTTGTTGTCCATAGGGCCAAGTTTCTCAAATTCATGTGCATATTCAAGGTAGATCTCCTCTTCAAAGACAGATTTCAGAACGACAGCGCCGGCACCTGCTTTCTCAATGGCTTTGAGGTGTTCGATCGAATGGGTCAGGCTGCAACTCCCGGCAATAATCGGACTTTTGAGGTTAAGGCCGAGGTATTTTGTACTTAAATCAGGCATATTAGTTGACTTTAGTAGTGTTAGCAATTTTATTCTGAAGATAGATATGCATGTTTTCTGCCGCTTTACGGCCATCGCCCATGGCCAGGATTACGGTAGCGCCACCCCTGACGATATCCCCTCCTGCAAACATCTCTTCGATGGATGATTGCATCTTATCCTCTTCGACCACGATCGTACCCCATTTGGAAACTTTCAGGTCGGGAAGACAGGATGGAACGAGCGGATTGGGCGAAACACCAACTGCCACGATGACCAAATCCACATCCAGTTCGAATTCTGAACCATCGATTGGTACGGGTCTTCTCCTTCCGGAAGCATCAGGTTCACCAAGACCCATTCTGTTGAGGCGCATCCTGTTGACCATCCCTTTCTCATCGGCAAAATATTCAAGGGGATTGCAAAGGTTCATAAATTCTACCCCCTCTTCTTTGGCGTGCTTCACCTCTTCGATCCTTGCAGGCATCTCAGCCTCCGAACGGCGATAGATGATCATGGCCCGGTCGGCGCCCAGACGAAGCGCTGTACGCACAGAGTCCATCGCGGTATTTCCTCCTCCGATGACAGCCACCCTTTTGCCCAGGATGACAGGTGTGTCGCTGGTTTCGGAGTTGGCCCCCATCAGGTTGACCCTGGTGAGGTATTCGTTGGAAGAGAGAATGCCGTTGAAGTTTTCACCAGGAATATCCATGAAACGGGGAAGACCTGCGCCGCTTCCCAGGAAGAAAGCCTGGAATCCTTCCTTACGCAAATCATCGAAAGAGGCCGTTCTGCCAACGATGAAATTGGTTTCAAACTTAACGCCCATTTTTTTCAGGTTGTCGAGTTCGAAATCTACAATTGAATTGGGTAACCTGAATTCGGGGATACCATATTTTAATACCCCTCCGATTTCGTGGAGGGCTTCAAAAACTGTCACATCGTAGCCATTTTTTACCATGTCGCCTGCAAAAGAGAGTGCGGCAGGTCCGGAGCCGACAGTGGCAACTTTAATTCCATTGGGTTTGGCCGTTTTTGGGATGTTGGAGGTGCCGGATGCCCTTTCAAAGTCGGCTGCATATCTTTCCAGATGGCCAATGGAGACGGAGGGAAGGTTCATCTTTTCAAGGTAAAAGCACCTTGATTCGCACTGCTTCTCCTGAGGGCACACCCTTCCGCAGACAGCAGGCAGGGCATTTGTTTCCTTTAAAGTAGCGGCTGCACCAAGTACATCCCCGTCTTCAATCTGTTTGATGAATTTTGGAATATTGATGTTGACCGGACAGCCTTCAATGCAGGTGGGTGTTACGCAATCCATGCAGCGTGAAGCTTCTAGCGCTGCCTGTTCGGCGGTGATGCCGAGATTAACCTCCCGGTCCTGGTATTTTACCCTTATTTCGGGCGCCTGCTCGGGCATATGTACGCGTTGAATAGCCGTTCTCTCCTTGTTCTTGATTTTGGAACGCAAGGCGGCTCTCCACTCCTGACTGCGTTCGTTTTTAAGGTATTCGGGGTCTAAAGACATCTGCTTAAACTATTTTTGAAAATATTTATTGTTGGCGACAACCTCTTCCGACCGGTAGCCTCCCAGACGCATCAGCATCTCATCAAAATTAATCTCGTGTGCATCGAATTCGGGGCCATCAACGCAGGTAAACCGTGTTTTACCGCCAACAGTCACCCTGCATGCCCCACACATTCCTGTTCCGTCGACCATAATTGAATTAAGACTGGCCTGTGTTGGAATGGAATATTTTTTTGTGGTAAGAGCGGCAAATTTCATCATGATCGCTGGTCCAATCACGATGCATTCATCAATTTTTTCACGCTGGATCACCTCTTCCATTCCTGCCGTAATCAATCCCTGTCTTCCATAAGAGCCGTCGTCTGTCATGACAATAACTTCATCAGACCAACGCCTGATCTCATCTTCCAGAATAATCAAATCCTTGCTTCGGGCTGCAATAACGGAAACAACCCTGTTTCCTGCCTTTTTAAAAGCCTCCACTATGGGCAAAAGTGGTGCAACCCCAACTCCTCCCCCACACGCCAGAATGGTACCCTTCAGTTCGATGTCGGTTGGTTTTCCCAGCGGTCCGACCAGGTCAGTGATGCTGTCGCCAACTTCCAGTGCCGCAAGTTTAGCAGAGCTAACACCTACAATTTGAACGACCAAAGTGATCGTCCCCTTCACAGGATCGGCATCGGCAATGGTCAGCGGGAAGCGTTCACCCTTTTCCCCGATCTTGAGAATGACAAAGTTGCCGGCTTTTCTGGAACGGGCAATTTTCGGGTTCTCCACGACCAGACGGATGACCTTATCTGAGAAATATTCCTTTTCTACAATTTTGTTCATTCGATATTTATTTGATTTTCAGCTCTGTATGTACAGAATTGAATGTTCATGTTGCTCTTGTCAATCCTTTGGGCTCCGATGGTGCGGAACGCTTGATTTGTTCGTTGTTTTGATTTGAAAAAAATCGCTCAAAAATAGTGATTTCGATTGATTGATTTCAATTTGAAAGTGTAATTGAGGAAAATTCATGTAGTTTAAAATATTATTAAATAAGCAACAGTACCAACCGTCAATCTGTTATCTTTGTAGTTTGCATTATTCCCAAATATTTCAATGGCTATCAGTCAGGTGAAATTTGGATAACTTTTTTGATTTGCGACCATTAAGTGAGCGAGAGTTCAATGAAATACCCATTTGGCAATAATTACTAAAAGCGAAAATGATCCACCAGCCGGCGGATGGGCATTAGCTGGGCTGATCTTCGAATCCATCTGACAAATAGAAAACAAATTATATACAGATGAAGCCACAAAATCAACAACGGAAAAACCGGGAGGGGGTTGTTTACTCGACCTCAGATAATTTTAACTATCAATTTGCCTCAGGTGAGGCTAACACGGCGACGCTGCTTCCGTCCAAACAAAATTTAAAGGTGATGCTCGACAAGAAACAAAGGGCAGGTAAAGTTGTAACGCTCATTACCGGGTTTGTTGGAACAGAAGAGGACCTGGCTGATTTAGGGAAAAAATTGAAATCCAAATTTGGCGTCGGGGGGTCGGTCAAGGATGGAGAAATCCTGATTCAGGGCGACTTCCGCGACCGCGCCATCATCCTGTTGACTGCGGATGGTTATAAAGTGAAGAGAGTTGGGGGATGAGGATGACGGAGATGACTAGGATGACTGGGATGACTGGGATGACTGGGATGACTAGGATGACTGGGACGACGGAGATGACGCAGAGAATGTGGAAATGTGGAAATTGGCATTAGCACAATCCTAAATTTCCAGACCACTATACTGATTCTTTGCAAATCCAGCCACGTAGTGGCGAAATCTTGGTAGCCAGGGGTGGAGTGAAACGGAACCCCTGGAAATGAATATAACACGCATGCCGTCCGCGAATAAATGTCAAAAAATAAGATAGTGTTGGGATCGGACGGAATGACCGGATAATTGGGAAATGTGAAAATTAAGCACAATTGATATAAATCAGGAATTTTAAATTGGTCTGAAAAGTACAAAATACTAAGAAATACAATAAATGCCCGCACATCAACTTTTTGTCGTTACCCTATCCAAACACAGAATATTTGGTCAGCTACTCTACCCTTACTTTGCTGAGCAAATACCAGGAGAGCCCTATTTGAGGTTACTCAGGAGGGTAAAGTTGTGCGATGTAAATGATCCTGCGATCAAGCTTTCGGCCAGTGAATCCAGACTGGTGAAAATTTCCGAAAGATACAGTGATGAGTCTTTGATCCGGAAATATTGTCCCGAGAAACCCGTAAGGGAATTGGTTCATATGATTGAAAGGGAGGAGGTAAAGCATAAAGTCCTTTCCTACATCGAAAGTGCAATTGCCGAGATATTGGAATTGCTGAAAAATGAGACATTGCCACTCTACCAAAAGCGGGAGAAATATGCAAATCTTTATGAGGAAGATTTGGTATCGCTTTGTTACCAGGATACGGGAGCAGTTTTTAATTTCAACAGATTGGATGAGGAGACACATTATTTTTTAACACTCCGAAACGGGAGGGAGGGCTTTACCCTTTTGAATCGAAATTTCGAATTGCTTGTTAATGAGCCATGCAGAATCTATTATCAGAACAAAATCTATTTTTTCGATGAGATTTCTGCCAGTAAATTGCTCCCTTTCCGCGAGAAGGAGTACATCTCGGTCTCCCGCAAAATGGAGGATCGTTACTACGAAACGTTTATCCTGAATGCGATAAAATGCCACGAAGTAAAGGTCTCAGGATTTGAGATACTTGAAACAACACCTGAGAAAGGCACGATCCTATCCCTTGAAAATGATCTGACCGGCCTTCCCCTTTTCGTGCTCTATTTTACTTACAATGGAGTGCGCTTAAAAATGAAACAGGGTGAGCACCGGGCAGTTGTACTTCGAAAATCGGATGATCAATTCATATTTGAAGCCTTTAGCAGGGACCTGGCTTGGGAAGAGAGACAACTTGAATTGCTGAAATCGTTTGGATTGAACGGAACTGATGAAAATTTGAGACTTGAAGCGACCAATCCGGATTTCATTGCGGGAGAAATGTTTCAGGCGGTATCCTGGATTCAGCAACATTCGCAAATGCTTGCGGATTCCGGAATTGTTGTATCCCAGGCAGGCCTGTCGCATCCCTATTTTCTTGGAAATCACGATATGCAAATTACCGCGGGGAACAAGATCGACTGGTTTGATCTTGAAATTAATATCCAAATTGGTGAGTGGCATTTCCCATTTATCCGTTTCAAGAGGCTTATCCTGAACGGGATAAGGGATTTCAAACTCCCTAACGGTGAAATATTCGTACTTCCGGAGGCATGGTTTGCACAGTTTGGAGAAATACTTTCGCTGGGGAAGGCGGAGGGACAAAAAATCATCCTGAAGCCTTTTCACTTCATGTTAATCTCTGAACAAGTCAGAGCTGTCAACCCGGAATTGGAGCAACGGATCGGCCAGATGAGCAGTCACCTGTTGGTAGAGCACGAAGTACCAGATACGATCCAGGCAAAACTCAGGAAATATCAATACGATGGATTCAACTGGCTGATGCACCTTTGGCAAAACGGACTGAACGGTTGTCTGGCCGATGACATGGGGCTTGGGAAGACCATTCAAACACTGGTTTTATTGGCAAAGCACAAGAGAAAAGCGGATCTGGATTATTTTTTGTCTTCCGACTCCAGGGGGCAACTATCGCTTTTTACAGATAAAAAGAGAACCGCAGAGGGGCATCAACCGGCCAGTTTGATCGTCCTGCCGGTATCTTTACTCCATAACTGGGAAAATGAGATTCGAAAATTTGCACCCGGACTCAAGGTATATACCTATTCAGGGGTAAAAAGAAGGGAGAAGGTCGATTTTGCCCAACTGATTCATTATTATGATGTTGTTCTGACAACCTATGGCACAGTAAGAAATGACAGCGAGGTATTGGCGAAGCACACTTTTTTCTACCTGATTCTGGATGAGAGTCAAAATATCAAAAATGCCGAATCAAAAAGCTACAAAGCTGTATGCACCATCCCTTCAAAATTCAGGTTGTCATTAACAGGCACTCCTATTGAAAATTCGCTCTCTGACCTCTGGTCACAAATGAACTTTCTCAATCCAGGACAACTGGGCAGTTTCAAATTTTTCAAAGAGCGCTATCTGCTTCCTATCGAGAAAGAGCGGGATGAGGAGGCAACGGCAAGACTCAATCGTCTGATTGAACCCTTTGTTCTTAGGAGGACCAAAGAACAGGTGGCCGCCGATTTACCTCCTGTGATGGAAGAACTTCTCTCTATCGAAATGACGGTTGAGCAACAAGAGTTCTATGAAGCCGAAAAATCTTCCGTGAGAAATTATCTGCTTAAAAATATTGATGAGCTGGAGCCTCGAAATACAACTTTTGTGGTATTACAGGCGCTTACACGACTCAGGCAGATTGCCATTCACCCCCGGTTGATTGATCCAGCATCCGCTATCGAATCGGGTAAATTCAACGAAATACTCTCCATGCTTGAGGTTCTGGTAGCAGAGGACCACAAAATATTAGTCTTCTCCTCGTTTGTCAAGCATCTCAACCTTTTGGAGGAGTCGTGCAGAAGCAAAGAGTGGGGTTTCTGCCGGCTCACCGGCCAAACTACCGACCGCAAATCAGTCATATCTGAATTCCAGTCGAAGGAGGGAAAAAATATTTTCCTGATTTCCTTGAAGGCAGGTGGGGTTGGGTTAAACCTGACTGCCGCAGATTATATCTTTATCATTGATCCGTGGTGGAACCCTGCGGCAGAGATGCAGGCCATCAGCCGCGCCCACCGCATCGGACAGGATAAAAAGGTATTTGTATACAGGTTTATCTCGGAGAATAGTATTGAAGAGAAAATCCAATTGCTTCAGGAGAAGAAGGCATCATTGGCCAGGGAATTCATCAACCAAAAGGATCCGTTCAGTATTATTGGGAAAGAGGAACTGATACAGCTTTTCGAGTAACTAAGAGCGTTTTAGAAGTATTTCCGCTGCTTCATCCAATGTTTTCCCAAATGCGATAATCCCCTCCTGGTGTCCAGCCATCGCAATGATCTTTTCAGCTTTAAGGTTTGTCTGTTCAAATAGACTTTTTATTTCGATGGCCATCTCCGGGGTACCGTATGATATTTCTTTCCCGGTGGTGGGTACTTTATTGATAAGCTTTTCCCACAATTCAAAATTGTGAATATGTATGACAGCATTGGTTTCTGGCGAGCACTCATAAATGACAGCATGCGATAAGGATTCAGAAGATGCTTTGATTGGACCGGTGCAGGTGAGGCTATTTCGCACAAGATCGTATTCATTAACCAATACGTAATGGTTCTCATTTAATGTTTCTAAAGCTCCGGTTGCAGAACCGGTAATGATAAATGTTTTGGCATTAAAACGTAAGCTTATGTTGCCAAAACCTATGCCATTATCGTAAACGCCAATATATCCAAGATTGTATAAGGTATCCCTCCACCTGTTAATTTCAAGTAAATGTCCGATAGGTAGGGGTTCTTTTTCAATCCAATTGCAATGAAATTTAATATAACCTTCATCCATGATAATTTTTCTTTTCGGGAAACAGGTTGAGAATGCTTTCTTTGTTTGGGTTACAGATACCCCTTTCGGTAATCAGTCCCGTAATTAATCGCGCAGGGGTCACATCAAACGCAAAGTTTGTTGCGGGACTGTTTTCGGGTGTGAGCAAGATTTTTTTTATTTCACCATCGCAAAGGCCTTCCATGTATTTCACCTCGTCGGCCCCTCTCTCCTCGATTGGTATTTCTTTAATACCATTTTCCATTTCCCAATCGAAAGAAGAGGAGGGCAGGGCCACATAAAAAGGGACCCGGTTGTCCATTGCAGCCAAAGCCTTCAGATAGGTGCCCGTTTTGTTGGCAACATCGCCGGTAAAGGTGGTCCTGTCGGAGCCTACAATGACCAAATCGACCTGGCCATGTTGCATCAGGTGTCCCCCCACGTTATCCGGGATAATGGTATGTGGCACATGGTGCTGCCCCAGTTCCCAGGCCGTCAAGCTTGAACCCTGGTTTCGGGGCCGGGTTTCATCTACCCAAACATGAACAGCTTTTCCCTTGTCAAAAGCGGCATAAATAGGTGATGTAGCAGAACCATAATCAACAAATGCCAGCCAGCCCGCATTACAATGTGTAAGGATATTTACCGTTTTACCGCCCTTTTTTCTGCTAATCCCTTCAATAATTTTAACGCCATATTCTCCAATTCTTCGGCAATAATCAGCATCCGAATCGGCAATTTCATTGGCAGTTTTAAAAGCGATGGCTTTTTTATCCTCCGGGGATGAACCATCTTTCATCGCTTTTAACTGTTTTCCTACAGCCCATGAAAGATTGACAGCGGTTGGCCTGGTCGCTTTTAATTTTTCACCGGCATTTACCAAATAGTCATCAAATGAACTGTCATGTGGCGCTTCCAGCGCTGCCAGGTACATACCATAACCTGCAGTCGCCCCAATTAATCCAGCGCCTCTGACGTGCATGTCCTTAATGGCAATGGCAACATTATCTACTGTTTTCAGATCTTCAATGATAAATTTGTGTGGCAAAAAACGTTGATCGATGATCCTAATAACCGTATCATCGACTTCATCTATCCAAATGGTACGATAATGTTTCCCGTTTACCTTCATAAATATTGTTTTATCCTATTGAGGAGAATGAATGCTTTGGTGCAAAAATACATATTATCCTTTCAAGGTTTCCAAAACCATGAAGGTCTTGAAAATTGAAAAGGACAGATCCGGGGAGGATCCATCCTTTTACTAAAACTAACCAAACTAACTAAACCTAAACTTATGAAAAAAAATGTAATACAAATATACGCCTGATATGGCTTCTTACCAAATAATCCGTGTTAATAAATTGTAAAAAAGGTATTAAAAAAAGGTTTAGACCTTCAAGGTTTTGAAAATTGAAAAGGACAGATCCGGGGAGGATCCATCCTTTTACTAAAACTAACCAAACTAACTAACCTAAACTTATGAAAAAAATGTTCTACAAAGTTAGGGGTGTCAGTGTATGTCTCCAAATTAATTGTGTTAAAAATCTATAAAACGCTGATAATAATTGGTCTCTGCGATAAATCGAATATTGAAAAAATAATTTCCAAATTTCAAATTACTGTGTATCAAGGCGATGTGCAGCTTTTTGTTGTGGCGTTTCCTGTGGATTTTACAAATGATTTGATGTGCTGCATAAGGGTTTCACCGATTCCAATGCGATAACCAGAAGTAATCATGGATACCTGGCCGGTGCAGGTGCAAAGGCAGACAACGGGAAGGCTGTTTTTTGCCTCTTTGGCCAAAATTCCGGAAAGGGCTTTCTCGAGCTCGCGCTTGGAATCAACCGCAAACCTTGATTTCCCGGGTAGTTTATAATTTTGAAAAACAGTTGTCTTCAGATTTTTGTCCGCACAGTTCACAAAGATCAATTGGCCTTCCCAACGGCTCAACTGTTCACTGTATGGCGCCAGATCGTTGAGGATATGTTTGGAGGGTTCGCTGTCGGGATCAAGCAGGACAACAATGGAATTTGAATTTTTCATCAGTGCGGAAAGAGAAGTCTCGCCAGGCTTATCTAATTCGATCAGTTGAACCCTTCCCGGGTCAAACTGCCCCACTGGCATATTAGAAATTGCTTCTTTTCTTAACGGGATTTCGATCTTTGCAGGCTTATCCTTCCTGATATCAAAGAAGGTAAGTGAACTCAAAACCGATCCGTCTGTCAACCGTTTACCGGTTACCAGGATATAGTTTCCTGTTTCAAGCAAGATCGGATCAGGAAAATCAGTCACTTTGCGTCCCTCTTCGAATTCGATGGCTTTGCAATTGCCATTGAGAATGTGGGCCAGGGTAAAATGAAGGGAATACTGAGGTGGAAGACTGTTGTTGAGATCTTTCAGCGATAATTTGCCCATCTCCGGCTGAGCGTTCACGTCTTCGAAACCGGCCCGGTACCAATTGCCCGTCTTGTAGTATTCGGGCGACCGGGTTTCGGGGTTCAGGCGGGCCGGAATCCCAAAAACGCGGCATGCTGCCACAAAAAACAGATCCCTGGAAAGTGGGTCTGCCACTCTCAGGTTATAGACCCCAACCGGTGTCAGGGGTGCGCGAGAGTGTCTGTTTGCAATGGCATCAATCCGGATTTTGGCTTTGATCCAGGTGGTCAGTACATCGATGTCTTTTCGTGTTGCGGCAGCCATTTCTGAACCAAGATTTTCGGAAAGAAATTTCCGCCATGGAGCAAGAATTTCCAGATCGATGCGGGGAGCGAGAATATATTTTTTGAATATCTCTTCCGGCATTTCAGTAGATTTAGCGACGGATCCGGCAAGATGATCGGTCAGTACCTCCTCCCTGGTATCGCTCAGATCTTTGTCAGAAATGCCATAGGTGAGTGGAAGCAGGAACCTTCGATGTCCCGATTGATTTTTTTCAAGATATTTGATGATCTCCTTCCAGTTCCCATAGCTAAGGTGGAAGGTCCTCATCAAGGTATCCGCGTTGAGTTGTCTGGATTGGGCGTACGAGCGGACCCATCCTGTATCCCTGAAGGTTGACGCATAGCTGTTCCGGATGGAATCTTCGGTGGATAAACGATGGTCGTTGATTTTCCTGGCCGTCTCACTTGCCTGCTGAATTGGTTTGTTGGCCACTGGTGGCACAAAAACCATTTCTTCTGTATGGGGGACCATTTGTTTCCCTGAAAGTACCAAATGAAGCGTATCGGTGGAATCCACATGTAGTTTTTTGAAGTCAAAGTATCCATCTTTGGATGCCCAGACCAATAGATCACCCAGTCCGGTGGTAAATTTGGCAGTGCCCTTGCTGTCTGTCATTATCGTGGCAATCGGATAAAACTCTGCGTAGTTGTATAGTTTAAACTCTGTCTTGGCAGAAACGGCAGGGGTTCCGTCACTGTATCGAACCTGGACGATAATCTGCCTGGTTGGTGCATAATTGGCCGTCAGGTTCAGTTCTGAAAATCGATCCTGGGCATCCAGTACCTCCTCGGGTCCAAAATAGTGGCCATAAGTGCGGGTATGGATCAGCATGACCCTTTGGGAAGGTTCGCTGAACCATCCCCTGTCGAGGTCGGTATCCGGTTCGCAGGCGCCCATAAAGTGCCATTTCCCATCAATCCACACTTCAACCCATGCATGGTTGTCGTCGGTATGGGCCCATCTCGGGGTGTAAACCTGGCGGGCCGGTATCCCGGCAGTCCGCATGGCGGCAACGGTAAAGGTTGACTCTTCACCGCAACGTCCAAAGGTTTTGCTGATCGTGCTCATGGGAGCGCTAGTCCTGGAATCGGTTCCACGGTAGTTTACCTTTTCATGGCACCAGTGGTTGATTTCGAGCGCTGCATCTTTCATCCCCAACCCGTGGATTCTGGACTTTATCTCTGCATAATAAACAAGCCTGAAAGAATCAAGATTCTCGTTGTTGACCCTTAGCGGCAAGACAAAATGAAGGAACTCCTCCTCGGGAATAGAGCTTCCCCATGCCATCTCTTGTCTGGCGAGCAGACTCTTGCGCACATTGGCCTGCATGAATTCGGGAGAATAGTCGGCCAAATCGCTTAATGGCATGTAGGCATAAAGAAATTTCAAAGCCTGTACTTCATTTTTAGATGCAGGTTGGTCGAGTATCTGCCAGATTGGCTTTAGCGAATTTGCTGTCAGTTCCTTCTGAACCATCAGCATTCTTTCGATATCGTTCAATCTGTGGGCATCAACAATCAGCGGTTTTTCATTCCGGCATCCGGTTAAAAACCAGGCCAAAAGAAAAGCACAACATATATTCTTCATCTTATTAACCTTTTAATTTTGTTCCGGTAATGTTGGACATTTGTCGTTACATTTAAAAA
>Ga0265297_10003237_pt1 | contig 30047 bp, 27 predicted proteins | sample Munlanlwell13791_FD_192502 | JGI IMG/M metagenome (GOLD analysis project Ga0265297, IMG submission 192502) | Leachate microbial communities from a municipal landfill in Southern Ontario, Canada - Leachate well 137-91 | ecosystem: Engineered > Solid waste > Landfill > Unclassified | place...
TAATTTATTAAATTGGTCTAGTAATTTTGACATTTTGATGAATTTCTAATTTCTAATTTAAAATTTCTATTAAATTTCTATTTGAGCCCGCAAGGCGAATACCCATAAGGTTCATTTCGAAAATTAATTAATTGATAATTTAATGAAAATTGAAAATTGATAATTGAAAATTATTTAAGTTTATCTAAAATTTTTTGTAATTCCTCTGGTAATTCCGATTTAAATTCTTCGGTTTTACCATTAGGCTCTTCCCCGTTAGGGGGTAATTGGATTTTTAAATAAGATGCATGCAGAAATTGTCTGGTCAAATTTTCTGGAGTTGGCTGATTTTTGAATCCGTATAGTTTATCTCCTGCAATCGGATGTTTTAAATAAGATAAATGGCACCTTATTTGGTGTCGTCTACCTGTTTTAATTTGAACCTCTAATAAAGTGTAATCTTCAAATCTTTTTAAGATTTTAAAATTGGTTATTGCTTCCCTTAATCCTTTTTGATTAATATCTGTTAAAGGATAAATTTTTTGTTTTCTTCCATCACCTTTTGATCGCCCAATTAGAGTTTTAATTTCGCCCCTTTCTTCTTTTATTGTGCCAACAACCAGTGCCGTATATTTTTTCTCTACCCTTCTGACTATAAACTGTTTTTGAAGAAAAATCAAGGTTTTTGGGTCTTTTGCGACCAATAATATGCCCGAAGTGTCTTTGTCTAATCTATGTATAATTCCATACCTTGGAGCCTCCCCAACATTTTTTAATTCAGGATATTGTTTTATTAAATAGTCAATTAAGGTTTTTTCTCCATTTATGAGAGTTTGCCCTTCAGGAAAAACAACAACTCCTGCTGGCTTGTCTACAACCAGTAAATCTTTATCTTCGTAGATTATTTTTATATCCATGAGTACTCTCTTAAAGTTTCTTGGTGGGCGGTACAGGACTCGAACCTGTGACCCTTTACACGTCAAGTAAATGCTCTACCAACTGAGCTAACCGCCCTTATATTATTTTTCTAAGTCTTCTCTAATATTTGTTTCTTCTGCTTTTAATGTTTCGAGTGTTTCTTTTGTTTTTGTTAAATTGTCAAAATCTTCTTGATCTGTGCATCTTTCAATCTCAACTTCACAATCTTTTTGCATTTTTAAATTCTCTTCCAATTTGTCATTTAATATATCTTTTCCATTTTCGTTTTTTAAATTTTCTCTATTAAAATCTATCATTTTTTATTTTTAAATTAATTTGTGGGCGCGCCAGGACTCGCCCAGTCATTCGACTGGGCGTCGGGTCGTATGACCCGACGAACCCACCTGTGGGCCAGGAGGGACTCGAACCCCCAACCTAGCGTGTATAAGACGCTTGCGCTAACCATTGCGCCACTGGCCCGTTTAGTCATTGCGAGGAGCTACGCGACGAAGCAATCTTTAAACATAAAATACAGATTGCTTCGCTCGCAATGACGAAGCATTTTATTATTTTGTCTTAATTAATTTTTCGTAGTCTTCGCGTTCTATTATCTCCTTTTCTATTAAATTTTTAGCCACCTTGTCAAGCAAATTTTTGTGTTTTAGCAAAAGTACCTCTGCATTTTTTTCTGCATTTTTGATAATTACATCAACTTCTTCGTCAATTCTTTCAGCAATTTTTTCTGAATAATTTCTTTCAGAAATTCCTTTGCCTAAAAACATTGCTTCTTCTTTTTCTCCAAAAGAAATTGGCCCTAATGACGACATTCCATATTCTTTAACTAATTTTCTTGCCAATTCAGATGCCCTGCTTAAATCATTTGAGGCTCCAGTTGTCATCTCGCCAAATTTAATTCTTTCTGCGCAGTATCCGCCAAGCAAAATTGCAATTTCTGTTAAAAATGCTGTCTTAGTTTTCATTTTTCTTTCTTCAGAAGAAACTTGCAAAGTGTAGCCGGCTGCCATTCCTCTGGCGATTATAGAAATTTTTCTTACTGGTTCTGATTCTGGAGAAAATGTTGAAACCAAGGCATGGCCAGCTTCGTGGTATGCTGCAATTTCCTTTTCTTTTTTTGACAAAATGTGAGACTTTCTTTCAGGGCCTAATAAAACCTTTTCAATAGCTTCCAAAAATTCTTTTTGATTAATTTGCGTTTTATTTTCTCTGGCTGCCAGTAAAGCTGCTTCGTTTGCGATATTAGCTAAGTCGGCTCCCGAAAATCCCGGAGTTCTTTCTGCTACTTCTTTAAAGTTTACATCGTCGGCTAAAGGCTTTCCAATAGCGTGAATTCTTAAAACCGCTTCTCTGTCGTGGACATCTGGCGGATCTAAAACAATTTTTCTATCAAATCTTCCTGGTCTTAAAAGGGCTGGGTCCAAAATATCTCCCCTGTTTGTGGCTGCCATGATGATAACATTGGTTTCTCTTTCAAAACCATCCATTTCAACCAAAATCTGGTTTAAGGTTTGTTCTCTTTCATCGTGTCCTCCGCCAATTCCAGAACCTCTGTGGCGTCCAATTGCATCAAGCTCATCAATAAAAATTATTGCTGGAGCGGCTTTTTTTGCCATTGAAAATAAATCTCTTACGCGAGCAGATCCGACTCCAACAAACATTTCAACAAACTCTGAACCGGAAATTGAAAAAAACGGGACATTGGCTTCTCCTGCAACTGCGCGGGCGAGTAAGGTTTTTCCAATTCCAGCTGAACCCAATAATAAAACTCCTCTTGGAATTTTAGCTCCCATTGCCAAATATTTTTTAGGGAATTTTAAAAAGTCTACAATTTCAACTAATTCTTCTTTTGCTTCTTTTAATCCGGCGACGTCTTTAAAAGTTATTTTTTGTTTGTCATGTCCTTCTGCTCCAAAAATTCTGGCTCTGGCTTTTGTAAAATCAAACGTTTGCATGGCTCCGGTTTTTGCCTGTTTTATCATTGTCCAGAAAAAATATCCAAAAACAACCAAAGGCAAAATTCCAAAAACTAAAATTGGAGTTAGCCATGACCAGACACTTTCTTTTTCTGCCTGGATATTAATTGAAACTTTTTGCAGATTGTCTTTATTGACTCCCAAGTTTGTTAACAAGTCAGTAATACTGGTATCTGCTTCTTTCATTGAGGTTGCAATTTTATCGTCGCTGTATGTAATCTCAAGTGCATTGCCCGAAACTGTAATTTTTTTGATTTTATCTTGGTTTATGTCGTTTACTAGTTGAGTTGCTGAAATTTCTGTTTTTTCTGTTGCAGGATAATAAAGCAAGCTAAAAATCCCTCCGATTGCCAGAAGTATTAAAATTACTAAAACAAAATTTTTAAAAAGTGAATTGTTTAATTTTGCTGTTTTCATATAGATAATACTAACACTATTTTCAATATATTTCAAGAAACAAAAAAGCGTCGGAGGTTTCTGTAAAAACAGAAACGCGACGCTATAAAATCAACTGCAGACAAACCTATTTTGCCGAATGGGTTTGTTTCCAGTTTTCAACAAACTTTCCCAATGCCCCGGGAAGATTGTTTTCAGGGAAAACCTTATCTTCTCCGATTAGGGTGGAAACAACAGGCATCATGCCTGGGTTGGCTTCGATCACCAGCAAGGCTTTATCGCTTCCAACCAGGATTCTGCTGACCTTGATTGCGGCAGGAGAGATGTCTTCATTTTTCAGCCTGAATCGTTCAAGCTTCAAAACGATGTTACCCAACTTGCCTCCCAAAAACTCCTGGGTGGTCAAGTCGCCGTCTTTCCTCATTGAGGAAATAAGGTCTTCTTCTGCGCGGTAATTGCAAAGCCAATTAATATGGTTTTGCATGTAGTACCAAAGCCGAAGATCTGGTTTTTCGCGCCTGCCGTTTGGATGATCAAGATCTTCTTTAAGTAAGTCATTAACATCCTCAAAGGAGATTTCGGCGCTTTCCCTTTTGATTCCATCAATGGAATCGCAGAAGAGCTTGTGGCCATCGGTGAATGGCGGACGGCAATCAACATTCACGGTACGTCGTTTTGCATCAAAGCAGAACAACATTTGACCGCCGAAGATTGTCTTTCCATCGTGCTGTTGGTCTGGAATAGTGGCGAGATAAATCCCGCCCTTTTCCAGAGCCTCTTCAATGGTATTAACCGTCACCTGATCTTTGATTGACATTTTCCGTTGCTGGCTGGCCTCTGCGGACGTTTTTTTGTTGGCAAACAAAATAATGTCCACATATTGGTTAAACTCGGCGAGCTCTTCTTCTGTCAGGTAGGTGTCAATTGAGAGATACTGCTTGTCAATTACAAAGCGACTGGGTTTTCCAATCACGGTCACAGCTCCGATGTCTAGAGCAATTTCCCCAATTTCTTGGAGAGTTAATGCTCTCAGTTCTTCACTCTCGCTGTGATGGCGAGGGTTGACTAACTGAGACAGTGAAGACATCGCTGCCAGTCGGCTGGGAATAACACAGTGAAGCTTTTCGGCTCCGATGTAAAATTTCCCATCACACTCTTCCACGCTGCCATTTTGAAGAAGCGTCCTTAAGGTGTCAAGAATTGCCCGATATGCCCTCATGGCTGGATTGTCGGAATCGTTTTTGACCATCCCAACAAATTCTTGATTGCCAGCGTAAAACCAATGGCCGATGCCTGTAATTTGATCCGCCAACTTCACGGCGACTTCGCGGGCTTTGGCAATGTCGAGCAAAGCTGTTTTGTGCTGCTCGTATTTTTGCCGAGCCATCTCCTTGATTTCGGTGAGATTGATAAGGGAAAGAATCCCTCCGCTGGGCAATGTGAGCGGCTGATCTTGAAGCTCGTTCTCCAAACCCGCAGCTCTGTCCATGCTATCGGTACTCATAGTAACATCCTTCCGCCCAAAAGGGCATATAGAGAATAAAAAAGGGGTGTATATGTACAAATGCACAATGCAGTTGTATTTTTAAGTGCTGAATAATATATACCATAATTATATTACTATGTCAATATACTAGTAATATTTTAATACCTTGTAACCATAGCAACATATTGACAATAAATATTATTTATGATATTATTAATATATAGTTGTTCTTACCCAATGTTATAGGAAGTTGCATTAGGAGACATACAATGCGGCGACGACGAATTCGGAGAGAAGAACAAGCGATTAAAAAAGAAATCGCTGATGAATTGAGAAGCGTTTCTTCGTTGGCAAAGTACAAAAATGGTCTGATTCAATCAATTCGGGAGCTTGGGATTACTACCGTGATTCCAGACCATATCCTTGATTTACTCATACTTGACGAGTTGACCAGCTTTGAAGCTTCTAAGGGAAAGTTTTGGAGAGAGTTTGAGGCTCTCCCAAGCCAAGACAAAAGTCTTTTTCTCGATATTAGTGATGAGATTTTTGATAAAAGACGTGATATATTGCAAGCCCAGCTAGAAGATGAAGGATACGATGTCGACAGTGCGTTGGACTTGGTTGATGCCGAAGTGTGCTTTTGGGCGTGAGCAATTTTTATAGGTCGAAGTTTACGGAATTAAATCTGTTAACTTCGACCTTATTTTTTTACAACAAAAAATCCCGTAGTGCGGGATTTTTTGTTGTGATTAGTTTTTTACGACTAGTTTAAGGCTCATTCTGTGTTCTTTTGGTTCAATTAACAAAATTTGGAAGTCGTAGGTTTCGTTAACCTTAAGCATTTTTTCCATTTCGTCTTTTGAAGCAAATTCAGATACATGGCAAAGTCCTCTGATTTTTGGCATTATTTCTATAAAAGCGCCAAAAGCTGAAAACTTAATAACCTTTCCTTTTATAACATCTCCTTTTTTGTATTGCTTTTCAATTTCTTCCCAAGGATTTGTTTTTAATGACTTTAATGAAAGGAATACTTGGTTATTGTTGATATCAATGATTTTGGCTTTTACAATTTCGCCAACTTTTACAACTTCTGATGGATTCTCAACAAGCTGCCAATCCAATTCTGAGATGTGAATCAATCCTTCAATTTGAGAATTTTTTGATTGCACTTCTGATGTTTCAGAAATTAATGGGAATTTTATAAAAACTCCAAAGTCTGCAATTCCAGTAATTTCACCTTCTATTATATCCCCCTTTGTGAAATCTTTTAGAATTTCTTTCATCTTTTCTTCGGTTTTTGCTTTTTCAGAAAGAATCAATTTATTTTCAGAAGCTAATAAGTCAAGAATTTTTACCTCAAAAGTTTTGCCAATAAATTTTTGCAATTCTTTTAAGATTTTTTGTTTGTCAGCGTCTGCAACCCTTGGATAGTGATCTGGAGATAATTGTGAAACTGGCAAGAAAGCCTGAATTCCGTTTAAGCTTGTTAAAAGTCCTCCCTTGTTTACTCCGGATATTTTAACGTTTATAATTTCACCGGTTTCTTTTAATTCTTTTAATTTTTGCCATCCAATTTCTTTTGTGGCGTCTCTTAGTGAAAGCTCTCTGTAGCCGTCATCATTTTCCAATTCAACTATTTTGGCAAAAACTTTATCTCCGGTATTTAAGCTTTTAATGACATCTTTTACAGCATAAAATTCTCTGCCGTAAATTATTCCGGTGCCATTGATTCCTAAATCTATATATAAAGAAGACCTGTCTCTTGCTACAACCTTTCCTTCAATGGTAGCTCCAATTGAAAGAGGGTTAACTGCGTCTACATTTTTTTTAATAATGTCTTTTATCATATTTTTATTTTCTAACAAAAAATACCTGTTTATTTTTTCCCGATAAATTTAATTTTAAATTTATCGAGGATCCTCGATTGCAAAGCAATCGGGACTCCCCTTATTTAAGGGTTCTGCTGCAGGCCAGCAGTGTTACTTTATAATGAATTCATAATACACTATATATAATATTTTGCAAGTATGCCTGTTTTGACAAAGCACTATATAGAAGCGTAAAATAAACTAATATTTATAAAAAATATCTATGAATTTTAAATCATTTTTACTCGGATTAATATTAATCTCTGTTTTTGTTGCCACAGGCTCTGCTCTTGCCATGACAGACACTGAACGCGCAACTCTTATTGCCCAACTTCAAACCCAGATAGCTCAGCTTACTCAGCAAATATCTGTATTATTATCCCAACAACAGCAAGGCTCCGCAACAACCTCTACAACAAGTTGGTGCCACACTTTTAGTGCCAATCTCGGCTATACTAATTCTGGCAGCGCAGAAATCGCTAATCTCCATGCAGTTTTAATAAAAGAAGGAATTTCTTATAGTCCGGATGCTATTAATATTTATTCTCAAGGAACATCCAAAGCAATTGTTGCGTTTCAGTTAAAATATGGGATTAGTCAAACAGGTTATGTTGGTACGCTCACAAGAGCTAAGTTAAATAAACTTTACGGCTGTACTTCGTCGTCAACCGCGGCAACAACTACCTGCACCCCAAACTGGCAGTGTGGAGTATGGAGTTCTTGTGCAGATGGCAAACAAACAAGGAGTTGTACCGACTTAAATAATTGCGGTACAACAACAGGCAAGCCTGTTGAAAGCCAGCTTTGCGTATTATCTGCAACTGATTGCGATGTGATGTCTCACTGGAGCGCTTGTGTAAATGGCCAAAAATCGAGGCTTTGCTCAACTACAACTGTAACGGGTGAAATAAGCAAAACAATAACTCAGGTGCAATCGTGCTTAAATTGTACTCCCAGTTGGCAATGCGAAGATTGGAGTGTTTGTGCTAATGGAAAGCAAACACGAACATGCAGCGATGTAAATAATTGCCAAACAGAATTTCAGTCATCTACTGAAACAAGGTCTTGTACGCTGCCTGCTTACTGGCGATGTGGAGCGTGGAGTTCTTGTGAAAATTCTCAACAGAGGAGGCTTTGCACAGATTTAAATCATCCTTATACAGCTCAATTAAGCGATTCTCAATATTGCACCATTTGTGGCAACGGGACTTGTGATTTGGGAGAATCATCGGAAACTTGTCCTAAGGATTGTATAACTACTAAATGCAACGGGACTGTGGCTACCTGTGGCAATGGAGTTTGCGAGGCGGGAGAAGATGCTTCTTTATGTTCGCAAGATTGCAGCTTTTATTGCGGAGATAAAAAATGTAATTCTGATTATGGCGCGTACGATTATTACAAATTGCACAATGGCGGAGTAATACCAAGGGAGACATATTGGAATTGTCCTAAAGATTGCGGATATTGCGGAGATGGAAAATGTGTTAATGGTAAAAATAAAGGAAATTGTCCTCTGGATTGTTCTAAAGATTATGTTTGTGGAAATGGAACTTGTGAAAATGGTGAAACACCGGAAAATTGTTCTGGCGATTGCGGAGCCAAATGGTTGCCAGCTGAAACTCAAACATCTGATTGGGACACCTGTGACAATGAATGTAATTTATTGGGAAAAGTATGTGTTGATGATAATGCGACAGATAAATGCTTAGAATTTACGGATTTTCAGGGAAATATTTATACCGGGGGAGCTAAATTAATTAAAGATAGTAAAAATTATACCAGTCCTAGCTGCAAGAGTCTGTGGGCGCCAGAAAGTTATGATAAAAAATATTGCTGTTGCCAGGACAGGCCAGAAAATGCCGTGTTCTCCTGGTTTGCTGGCAGAGTTAAACCTATAGCAGGTGTCACTTGCAATTGGACGGAAGAAGATTCAGAAAAGGCACTTTGCACAACGCCAATGGTTTGGAACTCTGAAACTAATGAATGTGTTCGCACAACAGATGTTTCTGTTATTTGTGATACTTATTGTAATACAACACCGTACGGTCCTAGCTATTATTCTATGTTTCCGGATTTATCTTGCGTTGACCCATGGAATAATCTATCAAAATGCTGTACATGTGCGCTGAATAATGTCTGTAAAGATTTATATGGAAAAATATATGGGAAAAATGTTAAATGCGTAAGGGCTGTGGGTAATTTTCAGTACGATACCGTAGGAGCTAATTGTCAAAATTTTTGTTCAAAGTATGGCTTAGAGGTAAAACTTGATAAGCTCAAAATGGATCAGATAGGTAAAACATCTTCCGGAACATTATATGATATTTGTGGCAGATATTCATATTATGATCGTTGCTGTGCTTGCGCGGAAAAAGGTTCGTGTTCTTATGACTCTGATTGCGCAAGTGGAACATTTTGTGTTAGCGGAAAATGTTCTGCTCCTAAATGCACAGTAGCAACCGAAAAAACAGATTGCGTTAGCGGGCAAATATGCAATGGTTTAGCTGGCAGTAGCGTAGCATGTGTTACTTGCTCTGGCGAGGGACTATCTCCGTCTTCTGTATGTTGCAGGGGCTTAACATATTTGAAAGATAATGTTGGCAAAGGATATTGTAAAGATACTGCAAAGAGCGCTTCTTGCGGAGATGGAATTTGCGAAAATGGAGAAGCGTATAGCAGCTGCTCGCAGGACTGCGCTTGCACGCCAACTTGCAGCAGCAGTTATTATGTAAAAAATTGTGGCGACGATGGATGCGGCGGAAGCTGTGGGACATGTGCAAGCGGGCAGGCCTGTTCAGATGGGTTTTGCAAATGTGCGCCTGTTTGTACAGGAAAACAGTGCGGCAGTGATGGCTGTGGTGGAAGTTGCGGAACATGTCTTTATGGAACATGTGGTTCTAACGGTAAATGTGTAACGTGTCTTACAAATTTAGATTGCGGTACCGGAAAAACGTGTAACTCAAGCGGTGAATGCGTGCAACAATATCAAACTTGCCAAACAAACAGCGATTGTCCTTATTCATATGTTTGCTTAAATTCAAGCTGTAGGCTAGTTACGCCTTAAATATTTTTAATATTTATATTTTTATATATTTTATTAAAAGGCGTATAATAATTAAATATATTAATAAAAAATAAACTATGAATTTTAAAAAAGTTTTGCTCGGATTAATATTAATATTCGTCTTTTCTATAACGGGCACGGTTTCTGCTATGACCGACTCAGAGCGCGCAACTCTTATTGCCCAAATCCAGGCACAAATAGCCCAGCTTACCCAGCAGCTGTCTGAGATATTAGCTCAGCAACAAGAAGCTACTACATGGTGCCACACATTTAACACGAGTCTAGGTTATGCTAATTCCGGAAATGCAGAAGTTTCTTATCTTCACATCGTGTTACAAAAAGAGGGTATTTCTTATTCGCCAGATGATATTAATACTTATGCAGCGGGTACCGCAACAGCAGTTACGCAATTCCAATCAAAATACGGAATTAGCAAAACAGGTTATGTTGGTACACTCACCCGAGCAAAGTTAAATACGCTTTACGGATGCAGTGCTGTAACAGAAACAACCACTAATACAAATACAACCACAACTAATAATACTGCTGAAACAACTGTTACCGAGACAACTACGACTACAAATAATATAACAGCTACTGCTTGCACTGAAAATTGGTCATGTGGAAGTTGGGATACTTGCACAGACGGCAGGCAAACAAGAACTTGCGTTGATGCTAGTGGCTGCGGCACAACAGTTAATAAACCGGCAATCAGTCAAAGTTGTGATTCGGCTGTGACAAGTTATAGCTCAGCATATAATATTACTGTTACCACCAATGATGCCACCAATATTACAGCAACTTCGGCAAAATTAAATGGAACTATAAGCGGAAGCTTCTCAAATTGCACAGATTGTTATTATGAATTTGAAACTGAAAAATTAGTTGGTTCTTCTTTTGTAAATTCAAATGTCTTATCAAGCACTAAAGTTTCTTCTTCATCAGGAATAGCAAGTTTTACAACAGCTTTAGACTCAAGCACTACATATCGTTATAGACTACAAGTTTGGGTAACAGGAGGAAAATATATAGCCTATGGGGATTATGTAACATTTATAACTCCTGCTCCCGCTGCAACTTGTTCGGTAAAATGGTCATGCAGTAATTGGAGCACTTGTGCTAATTATCAACAAACTAGAACTTGCACGGATTTAAATAATTGCGCTGGGAGTATCGCCCCTTCGTTAACGCAATGGTGCTCAAGCGCCACTTATCCTGTAACCGTACAGACTTTAGCTGCTACAAATATAACTTCAACCCAAGCGGAGTTAAACGGAACCGCGCCAACAGAATATATTAATTCAAATTATTTGTATAGTTTTGATTTTGGTAAGACTGCAAGTTATACAACTCAGTATCCGGCAGTTTGTTCGTCATCGGGATTTTGTTCTGCAACCGCGGGAATAGCAGTTCCGTTATCTCCTAGCACCACTTATCATTATAGAATAGCAGCTTGGCAATTGGGTGCTGTTCAATTGGTCGGTTATGGCCAAGATATGACATTTACAACGCCAAGCGGACCTGCTGTTTGCGGAAGCTGGGGAGATTGTTCTTCTTCTGGGTCTCAAACGCGAACGTGTTCCGATTCATTAAGCACTACAACGCAACAGCAAACTTGTATAGCATCCGCCACAACTAACGCAGCAACAAATATCACAGCAAGCAAGGTTACTCTTAATGGTACTGTAAAAGGTCCTGTTGTGCAGGGAACTTATCCAGAGGGGTATTCATGTGTTGGCTGCACTTTCCATTATAATTTTTATTTATCTGCATTAAGTGATGATGGCTCGGCTTGGGTATATATGTATACAGCAGATAAATTATATTCTTCTACGGGGATAATAAAAGAAGATGTTTTGGTAAAGCCAAACAAACAATACAGATATTCTGTGCGCGTAATTGAAGTCAACTCTTCTTATCCCGGAGGCGTTGAAATAGCGCATGGAGACAATGTTACATTTACAACTCCAAGCAATTAACATTAAAATAATTATTTAAATTGCCCGATTTTATCCTATCGGGCAATTTATTTTATTTGGGCAAGGCTTGAAGTTAAAAATTGTTTGTAGTAAAATTCAAAAATACTTTAAAAAGAATATTATGAGCAAGATATATTTTGCAGGACAATCCTGCTTTCAAATTTCAGTTTCTAATTCTAAAGATCACTCAGCAGATATTGTTATAGACCCTTTTGACGACGCCACGGGACTAAAACTTCCCAATCTTTCAGCCGATATTTTGTTGGTTACACACGATCATCATGACCACAATAATATAAAAGATGTTAAAGGAGATCCTTTTGTAGCACAGGGCCCTGGCGAATACGAAATTAAAGGAGTCTTTATAAGAGGAATTCCATCTTTTCACGACGACAAAGAAGGAAAAACAAAAGGACAAAATACAATTTATACAATAGAAGCAGAAGATTTAAGATTTTGCCATTTGGGAGATTTGGGTCAAAAAGAATTAACTGATGAACAGGTAGATAAAATTGGGCAGATAGATATTTTAATGATTCCAGTTGGCGGCGAACCTACAATATCTTCAGTGGAAGCTCAAAAGATTATTTCCCAGATTGAGCCGAGAATTGTAATCCCAATGCATTATGCTTTGCCAAAACTAAAAATGGAATTGGATGACGTTGCAAAATTCTTAAAAACAATGGGAAAGAATTCTGTTGTTCCGCAAGATAAATTAGTGATTAAAAATTCAACTTTACCAAAAGAAGGAATGGAAATTGTTGTATTGCAACCCTGAGGTCTGACCTCTTTTTAACTTTTAAATAAGATTCCTTTTTGAGAGGTCTGACCTCGCCTAACTTGATTAACAATATGAATGCCAAAGAAACATTTAAAAAAATAAGGGAGAAAACGGCAAAGTTTATAGAATATTTGCGTGGATTGGAAGATAAGCAAAAGAAGATTATCATGTGGGCCGTTGTTGGAATTTTAGGTTTGATAATGGGAATTTTTTGGGTAAAAAGCGTGATGTATAAATTAGAAAATTTAAAGTCAATCGATTTTAATCTTCCGCAAATAGAAACAACAACAGAATTAGAAAATAATACGCAGATAGAGGTTAATAATTTATCAGAAACACAAAATCAAATAAATAATCAGCAATAAAAAATATAAATAACTACCATGGGAGCAGAAGAACCAAGAAATAAATTAGTCGAAATCGGAAACGTTGACAAAAGGGAAATTGTCACAGAGATGAAAGAATCCTACATCGCTTATGCGATGTCGGTTATTGTTGCTCGTGCGCTTCCTGATGTTAGAGATGGATTTAAGCCTGTTCACAGGAAAATTTTATATGCGATGAATGAGTTGGGATTGGGAGCTTCGGCAAAATTTAGAAAGTCGGCAGCCGTAACCGGAGATGTGTTGGCAAAATATCATCCGCATGGAGATACGGCAGTTTACGAGTCCATGGTTAGAATGGCTCAGGATTTTAACATGAGATATCCTTTGATTAATGGCCAAGGAAACTGGGGATCAATTGACGGAGATGGCGCCGCTGCTATGAGGTATACAGAGTGTAAACTGACAAAAATTGGAGAAGAGATGTTGCGCGATATTGAAAAGGACACAGTTAACTTTGTGGACAACTATGACGGCACCAGGCAAGAGCCGGTTGTTTTGCCTTCTCCATTCCCACAACTTTTGTTAAATGGAACTTTGGGAATTGCAGTTGGAATGGCAACAAATATTCCTCCACACAACTTAACAGAAGTTTTGGATGCTGCTATTTATATGTTGGATCATCCAAAAGCCGAAACAGAAGATTTATTTGAATTTATTCAAGGCCCAGATTTTCCAACTGGCGGAATAATTTATGATCAAAAAGAAATAATCACTACCTACTCTCAGGGCAAGGGCGCAATTTTAATACGTGGAAAAGCAGACGTTGTTGAAAGAAAAGATGGCTCTGAGCAAATTATAATAACAGAAATCCCCTACCAAGTTTTAAAGTCTACCTTGGTTGAACAAATGGCAGAATTGGTTTCTGAAAAGAAAGTTGAGGGAATAAAAGATATTAGAGATTTATCTGACAGAGAAGGAATGAGAGTTGTCATTGATGTTAAAAAAGGTTTTCAACCGCAAAGAATTTTAAACAGACTGTATAAGTTTACAAGCTTACAAAAATCTTTTCACTTGAATATGTTAGCTTTGGTTGGAGGAATTCAGCCAGAGACTTTGTCATTAGTGGATGTTATAAGATATTTTATTGAGCATAGAAGAGAGGTTGTTGTCCGCAGAACAAAGTTTGATTTAGAAAAAGCAAAAGACAGAGCTCATATTTTGGAGGGATTAATGATTGCTTTAAAAAATATTGATGACGTTATTGCAACCATTAAAAAATCCAAAGACAGGGAAGAAGCCAGAGAAAACCTGATGAAAAAGTTTAAACTGTCAGAAAAACAGGCTGTTGCAATTTTGGAAATGAGATTGCAAACATTGGCTGGATTAGAAAGAAAGAAAATAGAAGACGAATTAAAAGAACTTTTGGAATTAATCAAAGAATTAATAGCCATTTTAAAGAGCCCTGAAAGATTGGGGGCAATTCTTAAAAAAGAATTTAACGAGTCAAAGGAAAAATTTGGCGACAAGAGAAGAACAAAAGTTATAAAAGGAAAATTGGGAGAAATTACAGAGGTTGACTTGGTTCCATTGGAAGAAACAATGGTAACTTTGACAACCGGCGGATATATTAAGAGAATCAATCCTGCAACTTATAAAATTCAAAAGAGAGGCGGCAAGGGAATTATGGGAATGAAGACTATGCAAGATGACATTGTGGAACACTTTTTGTGTGCTTCAACGCACGACAACTTAATGTTTTTTACAGATTCCGGCAAAGTTTTTCAAACTCAGGTTTATGAAATTCCGGAAGGCACAAGAGTTGCCCGCGGAAGAGGTTTGATGAACTTTTTGGAGATGTCTAATGATGAAAAAGTTTTGTCGTTGGTGCCAACCAAAAAGGAAGAGGCTGGAAAATTTAAGTATTTGGTAATGGTAACCAAAAATGGCAGAATCAAAAAAACTTTATTGACTGAATTTGAAAATGTCAGAAAGTCTGGAATTATTGCCATTAAGCTGGAAAAGGGAGACTTATTAAAGAAAGTTGTAAAAACAACCGGCGAAGACGACGTTATTTTAACAACCAAAAACGGAATTGCAATTAGGTTTAAAGAAAAAGATATTAGGCCAATGGGAAGATCAGCCGCTGGCGTTAAAGGTATAAGAATTAAAAAAGGAGATGAGGTTGTTGGAATGGATGTGATTGATAAAAATCCTCCAATAGACGAAAAAACCAAAAAACCTGCTAAGCAATATTTGTTGGTGGTTATGGACAATGGTTATGGAAAGAGAACAGAAATTTCTCAATACAAAGTACAGGGACGCGGTGGATCTGGAATAAAAACAGCCAAAATTACAAGTAAAACCGGTTCAATAATTTTGGCATCAAAACTTGAAGATGTGGCGGATGAAGAGGACTTAATTGTTATTTCTCAGCACGGCCAAGTGATTAGAACAAGCGTAAAATCTATTTCAGTTTTAGGCCGAGACACGCAGGGTGTAAGAATAATGAGGTTGGACGAAGGCGACAAAGTTGCCTCAGGAGCTGTTTTAAAAGATTAATCGCTATTGCCCTATTAGAAAAATTTTTGGTATAATAACAGTATATGGATAAAAAATTTATATTAAACTTGTTTCTTGGACTAACTGGATTGGCAATTTTAGTTCCCGTTTTAACATTAGCCCAGGTTACAGTTCAAAATCCTATTGGATTTAATGATTTTGAATCTCTTATTCTGCAAGGAATTTTTCCTGCTGTGGCTACGATAATTGGAGCTTTGGGAGTTGTGATGATTGTATGGGCGGGTATTCTTTTTGTTACCTCAGCCGGAGACCCTGGCAGATTAGGTAAGGCTAAAACTGCTTTGTGGTGGGCTATAATTGGAATCGCGATTGGGATAGCAGCAACCGGCCTAATAGAATTAATCAAAAAAATTATTGGTGCATAATAAACTTAAAAGGTCGAAGGTTTAATGACTAATTTAAAAAGTAAAATAAAATATTATGAATAAAAAAATTACATTAAGTTCAATTCTTGCTAGCGCATTAGCTGTTCCATTTTTTGCTTCAGCTCAGCCATCAGTAACAATTGGCAGTATTTCGCAATTAATTTCAAAATTAGAAACTGCATTGTGGACAGTATTTGGAGGCATCGCAGTTGTTATGTTTGTTGTCGCTGGCATCTTGTTTTTAACAGCACAGGGTGATCCTGAAAAAGTAAAAACAGCTAGAAACGCAGCTATTTGGGGAGTAGCCGGTATTGTTGTGGGTATTATGGCATATTCTATTATCGCCATTGTATCTAGCATGATTTAATCCAATTTAAATATTTTTATCTTTGTTCCGCCAATTGGCGGAACAAAGATAACTTAGCTTATATGGTGAAAATAAATAAAAAGATATTATTTACAATAATGCTTGGCGCTATTCTTTTGCCGGTTGCAACCGCAACAGCAATAGATTTTTCAGAGCCCAAAGGCGGTTTTACAAAAATCCAATCAGTTGTGAGTTATCTAATTACTCCTGTTTGGGAAGCGTTTGCCGGGTTTGCAGTAATAGCCTTTGTTGTCGCAGGTATCTTGTTTTTGACAGCTCAGGGCGATCCAAATAAACTAACAACGGCAAAAAATGCTTTTTTATGGGGAGTTGTTGGAATTGTAGTAGCCATATTAGGATATTCAATAATAACAATATTAAAAACAGCCTTAGCCGAATAATAATTTGATTATATCGTTATGGAAATTACAACAATAATAAACAATGTTTTGAGCATGGTTGTCTGGCCGGTTTTTGTGGGGGCTGTTGTTATTATGTTTATTTATGCAGGATTTTTATTTGTGTCATCCGAGGGAGATCCTACTAAAATAACAAAAGCAAAAATGGCTGTTATCTGGGCAACAGTAGGAATTGTAGTTGGAATTTTGGCATATTCTGCCGAGAATATTATAAAAACAATTTTAGGAGAATAATTTAAAAGCAAAGCCGAGGCAATAGTATTTCGGCTTTTGTTTTATAATTTTTTATGATATAAATAGCCTAAGCCGGCGTGGCGGAACTGGAATACGCGTTAGTCTATCCCCACACCAAAACATATAATTTAATATTTTGCTCCCATGGCGGAATTGGTATACGCGCTACGCTTAGGACGTAGTCCCGCAAGGGTTAGAGGTTCGAGTCCTCTTGGGAGCACAAAAATTTGGCGTGTGGGCGTGGGAGCATGTTCCGCAAGGATTGTGGGTTCCGCCGGCACAATTAAAAACAGGACAAATTGCCCTGTTTTTAATTTTAACTATTTATGCCGATTTAATGCCTATTTTACCCTTGCCAAATTCTTCGTTTTTAGGAATTTTTATTGTTAAAACTCCTTTATCCATTTGTGCATCTGCTTTATCAATATCTATGTTTTCTGGCAAAACTATTTTTCTTGAAAATGGTCCCCAATAACATTCTTGGTAAAAATATTTTTTATCAGGGCTATCGTTTGGATCGCACCTATTGCCCTTTATTATCATCATGTCTTTTTCCAAGGAGATGTCCAAATCTTTAATTTGAATTCCAGCAATTGCTGTTGAAACTACAAATTCGGCTCCGGTTTCGTAAACATCAACCACTAATTCCCCATCTTGGTCAAACACTCCTCCTGGCTGTGTTGTTTCAGTTTTTTCTTCAATGCTTTTAGCTTTTAGTTTTGCCATATTATTTATTTGAAATCCCAAACATCAAATCCCAAATCCCAACCAAATCCTAATTTTTTAAATTCCAAAACGTTTTGGAATTATGATTTTAGAATTTTGTTGGACATTGGGTTTTGGTCATTGGGGCTTAATAAGAATTTATTTTAAGATGCATACGCTTTTTAATTTTTTGAGTTGTTCAAAGCCCAAAGAAGTAAAGATAGCAAGTATTATTAAAATTGCTATAGGGACAATTATTTTTAAGTTTCCCTCTAATACTATTATAGAAAAATCATAGATGCCATGCAAGACTACGGCCATAATTATTCCGGCTGTAGCTTCCAAGCGCCTATTTTTTTGGTCGCACAAAGAAATAGCAACAGCATATCCTATGATTGCAGAACATAATGTGTGCAAAAATGTACCTCCAACAAATCTGATTAAGCTAAGTTTTAAAGTTCTGTCTAATATAAAAGCAAAGGAAAATTGTCCGACTGGCACAAACATATACATAACATTTTCCACGGCGGCAAAGCCCAAAGCAGCAATTACCATGTAAATCATTATGTCTACGGGTTCATCAAGGTGCGGGCTGTTTAACACTCTAAGTTTTATTACCAAATATTTAAAAAATTCTTCGGAAAGAGATATGACAATAAACCAATATATCAAACTTGCGATTAAAGGGTTAAAACCCATATCTTTTAACAAATATGAAGATCCTATTTGGATAAAAAGTACCGGTAAAGTGATTGCTGCGCCCCAAGCGTATATTCTTAAAACCATTGAGTTCGATTCGGGATGTGAGTCTTTTCTTAAATAGTAAGCAAGCCATGTTAAACTGGGTATGACGCCAAAGATGATGTATAAGATAATATTAAAGTCAAAGCTCATTTTAAAATATTTTTAGTTTGGCTTTTAATTGACCCATTCTTCCACCATTAAACTCTTTTGTTTATTCTTTAGCGGAAGCTGTTGATAAATTTCTTCTGTTATAAACGGCATAAAAGGATGCAAAATTTTAAGCGAATCAGAAAGCAAAGTTAGCAAAAGGTGCTGGCTACTAAGTTTGTCCTTTGGGTCTTGCCCATAAAGCCTAGATTTCTCCCCTTCAATAATTTTATCACAAAACGTGTGCCAAAAGTAATGGTAAATTTTTTCTGAAGCCACATAAAACCTAAAGTTATCCATATCTTTGGTTATTTCTTTTGTCTGTTTTTGAAAATCTTTTAATAACTTTTTGTCGCTGGCACTGAGTTGAATTTTTTTGTTTGGGCTATAACCTTCTAAGTTCATTAATACAAATCTTGAAGCATTCCAAATTTTTGTTGCAAAATTCCTATAGCCTTTGATTTTATTTTCGTCTAATGGTAAGGAAGTTCCGGGAGTGTTTCCAACAACTAAGCTCATACGCAAAGCATCTGTGCCAAATTTTTCAATTAAGTCTAACGGATTAATAACATTCCCTTTTGACTTTGACATTTTTTGTCCTTTTGCATCCAAAACTAATCCGTGCATATAAACATTTTTAAACGACACATCTTTTGTATTATAAAGTCCAAACATAATCATTCTTGAAACCCAGAAAAATATCAGATCTCCTCCGGTTTCCATAACGTCGGTTGGGTAAAAAGTTTTAAAATCTTTTGATTTAGGATAACCGAGCGAAGCATAAGGCCACTGCCCCGAAGAAAACCAAGTATCAAAAGTATCAATCTCTTTTTTAAGAGAGCCTTTGCATTTTTTACATTCCGTTAATTTGTCATCAATATCAACAAATGACTCTCCGCAAGATTCGCAGGTTTTGGCAGGAATTGGAATTCCCCAAACAATTTGGCGTGATAGTGGCCAATCTAAAATATTATTTAGCCAGTGCAAAGCAATTTTTTTATAGTGTTCCGGCATAAATTTTATTTTGCCGGTTTTGATAGCTTTTATCGCAGGTGCAGCCAATGGCTTCATTTTTAAAAACCACTGGTCTTTAATCTGCGGCTCAATTAACGAACCGCATTTGTAACAAGTTTTAACTACGTGTTTGTAATTTTCTTCAATTTTTTCAACTAATCCTTTTGCCTGCAATTTTTCAATAATTTTTGGCCTGGCTTCCAAAATTTTCATTCCAGAAAATTCGCCGGCAATTGGCAAAAGCCTGCCGTAAAAATCTATAATTTGTTCTTTTTCTAAGTTGTGTCTTTCTGCGATTCCAAAATCTATTGCGTCGTGCCATGGAGTGATAGTCATAACTCCGGTTCCAAAATCCATATCAATAACATCGTCTTTTATAACAGTGGCTGTAATTGGGCCATTAATCCATTCTAGCTCTATTTTTTGCCCATCTTTCCAGTCTTTGTACCTTTTATCTTTTGGATGCATCACCACATATTTGTCGCCAAATTTTGTTTCGGGACGAGCAGTGGCAATTGTAAATGGGCCGTATTTTAAATAATAAAACTTGTCGGTTTGCTCTTTATCTGTTGTTTCTAAGTCTGAAAGAGAAGTTTGGTGTTTTGGACACCAGTTTATTATTTTTTTGCCTTTGTAAATCAATCCGTCTTTATCAAATTTTTCAAAAGTTTGATAAACAGTTTTTACTATGTCTGGGTCTAGTGTAAACTTTTTTCTTGACCAGTCGCACGAAGCTCCAGTTCTTTTAATTTGGTTCTCAATATTTTTTTTATTTTCGTTTGTGAATTCAGCAATTTCTTTATACAACTCTTCTGGGGTCATTTTAAATCTTGACCTGCCTTCTTTTTCCAGTTTTTTTTCATAAACAACCTGAGTTTCAAATCCTGCATGGTCTAATCCAGGAAGCCACAAAGCCTTAAAACCTCGCATTCTCTTGTAGCGGGTCATAATATCTTCGATTGTCATGACCAAAGCGTGCCCTGCGTGCAAATTTCCATTGGCATTTGTTGGGGGCATAATTATGCAAAATGGTTTTTTGTGGCGAGGAGGCAATTTATCTGGATTAAAAAAACCAGACTCCTCCCAGAGCTTGTAAATTTTTTCCTCAGTTTCTTTTGAATTATACTGTGGCGATAATTCCATATGATTTTATTTAATCATTTTATCAGAAAATTTTACTCGGGTAAACATTGACAGTTTTTAATATTTAAAGTATATTAAAAACTCGCTAACAAACAAGTCGTTCTTTTACAGGAGATTTATAATGTCAGAGACAATTGAGCGTCGTCCGTTTCACGAAACCATCGTGGACGTGCTAAAGGAATGCGTTACCACTCGTTCAGGTAGAGAGCTTGGTATCCTTTTACAATTGCTTTCCTCTACTAAAATTCCCGAAAATCACGATGCCATCATCGCAGCTTGGAAGGGTTTTGTTAGTAGAGAGTATCGCCCTTACGAAAGCTATGGCGCTTCCGACGGGCTTCACCGAATAGTGGACGATCTTGAGGAGCAGAAGCGCGAGGCAGAAGCCGAAGTGCATCGCCGAGCGGAAGCGGAAGAGAGAGCGCTTTATGGCGATGACGACGTGTGCGATCGCTCGATCTGACTTAGTCAGAGATTCTCAAATTAGCATCAGCCTTCAGGGTTTCCCAGGAGGCTTTTTTATTTTTGTGAAAATAGCCGGTGATGGCGGTCATTAAACCGTTGTCAGTTGAGTGATCAATTTGTGGGAATAATAATTCAACGTTTGGCAAGTCTTGGTGGAGTTTTATTAATAGTTGAGTTTTTAATTCGTGATTTGCCGATACTCCTCCGCCTAAGATAATTGTCTTAGCATTATAATCTTTTGCAGCTTGAACTGTTTTTTTAATTAAAACATCAATAATTGCTTGCTGAATTTCAGCGCACATATCTGCAATATATTGTTTATCTTTTTGAGTTTTTTTGTTTTGTTTTTGATGATGATATAAAATAGCAGTTTTTAAACCAGAAAAACTAAAATCATAGTCTTTAGTATTTATCATCGGCCTCGGAAGATTTACGGATGTCGGACATCCGTAAGCTTTTTCGGCGAGTTTGGAGATTATAGGTCCTCCTGGATAGTCTAAGCCTAAAATTTTTGCAGCTTTATCAAAACATTCCCCAGCTGCGTCATCTCTGGTTTCACCAAGGATTTTGTATTTACCGATTTTCTCTACTAAAATAATTTGAGTATGTCCGCCAGAAACAACTAAAGCGATGGCTGGAAACAAAAAAACGTTGTCGTCAGATTTTGAACGACCGTTCAAAATCTGACGAGAAGCAGATGATAATTGTTTAGGTAAAAGATTAACCAGTATGTGAGATTCAATGTGGTTGGTGGCGATAATTGGAATGTCCCAGAAATATGAAAGAACTTTTGCCAAATTTACGCCAACCCATAAACACGGTTCAAGCCCTGGGCCATTTGTGACTGCAATAAAATCAATGTCTGGCTTTTTATATTTTTTGAAAAATGGAACGATTCTTTTGAGTAATTCTGGTTCGCGTTCCAGTATTTTTTCTATTGTTGTTTTGGATTTGATATTTAGAGCTTGTTTGGTATTTGGGATTTTGGATTTGGGATTTAGCAATTCAGCTTGTTTTAATGCGTCAATTAAAACAGGAATTGAATTGCGCTGGTGTTCTCTTTTTGCCATTGCAGGAAAAACTCCACCATATTGTTTATGGATTTCTATTTGTGAAGAGATGACATTGGATAAAACTTTTAAATCTCCGGATTTATTGGCGTCTAAAATTGCGATTCCTGTGTCATCGCAAGATGTTTCTATAGCAAGTATTTTCATAGCTTGTTTTTACCTCAAAACTTGAAAAAAATCAATTTATAAGGTAGTATATAATTAATTTTAAATTTCGGTCCCATCGTCTAGCCTGGTCTAGGACACTTGGTTTTCATCCAAGAAACTCGGGTTCAAATCCCGATGGGACCACCACGTTACATTGGTATTGTATAATCACATGGAGAAAAAAGATTATTTGGATATTTCCAAGGCCAGTGACATTAAAAATACAAAAGATAGAATTTTGTATCGCGTTTTAGAAACTTTGCCTGGCATTGTAAGTTTAGGAACTCTTTTTGGAGTTCTTGTTTTTTCTTGTTTTTTGCCGTCATGGGTTGCAATTTTTATAATTATTTTCTGCTTTTTTTATCTTATTAGAATCTTGTATTTTTCTATACATCAGGTTATAGGATATTTTAGAGTTAAAAGCCATTTAAAGAGAGACTGGCTAAAAGAATTAAAAAAAGTAAAAGGAAAAAACTGGAAAGATATTTACCATGTAGTTGTTCTGCCAACCTATAAAGAAGGAAAAGAAATTGTAGGGGAAAGTTTAAATGCAATATTGCAGTCTAATTATCCAAAAGAGAGGCTGATAGTTGCGTTAGCCATAGAGGAACGCGCTGGGCAGCATGCAAAAAAAATAGCAGAAGAAGTTGAAAAAGAGTATAAAGATAAGTTTTTTAAATTTTTAATTTCGGTTCATCCAAGCGATATTGCAGGAGAAATTGCAGGAAAGGGGTCTAATGTAGCGCATGCAGGAATAGAAATTAAAAAGTTGGTGGATGAATTAAAAATTCCATATGAAAATGTTTTAATTTCCACTTTTGACGTTGATACAAAGGTTTACCCTCAATATTTTGCCTGCGTTACTTGGTATTATTTAACAGAAGAAAATCCAGAAAGAGCCAGCTATCAGCCAGTACCGATTTATAACAATAATATTTGGTCAGCTCCTGCATTTTCGCGCGTGGTTTCAACATCAAATACTTTCTGGCAAATGATTCAGCAAGAAAGAGCAGACAAGCTTACAACTTATTCCTCCCACTCGATGCCAGCCAGAGTATTTTTTGAAGTCGGATACCCAAATAATATAGTTTCGGACGACTCAAGAATTTTTTGGAAAGCATATCTTTATTACGACGGAGATTATAGGGTTGTGCCAATTTATTATTTGGTTTCAATGGACGCCGTTATGGCAAAAAACTTTTGGGTAACAGCCATTAACCAATATAAACAGCAAAAACGCTGGGCTTGGGGTTGCGCTGAAATTCCATATATGATTTTTGGTTTTTTAAAAAACAAAAAGATTCCGATGCCAATAAAGATTTTGCATACTTACACAATTCTAGACGGATTTTGGTCTTGGGCAACAGCCGCTTTGCTGTTATTTTTGTTGGGATGGTTGCCAATATTGCTGGGAGGAAAAAGTTTTAACTTTACAGTTTTGTCATTCAACTTGCCAATTTTAACAGGCAGAATAATGACAATTTCCATGTTTGGAATGTGCATCTCTGCAATTTTAAGCGCAGTACTTCTACCACCGTTGCCTAAAGGCATGAACTGGCTTAAAAAGATTCAAAAAAGATCTTTTATCCTTTTGCAGTGGGTAGTTCTGCCAGTAACTTTAATTTTATTTGGTTCATTGCCAGCTCTAGACGCTCAAATTAGATTAATGTTTGGCAAATATATGGGTTTTGTGGTAACCGAAAAAGTGAGAAAGTAATTTTAAATCAGCATCCTGTGGATTTTTGTTTTTTTGTTTTGTATAATAAATTAAGCAAAATTAATTTATAAATTATGGCAAAAAAATCATCACAGTTTTTAAGAGAATTTATTTCGGACGAAAAAAGAAATTATAAAATACAGATAGGTTCTACAATAGCTTCCTCGTTGGCTGGAGTGGTTTGCGGAGCAGTTTTAGCATCTATTATTTGGTATGCGGCCCTAAAATATTTTTTAAACATAGTATAAAAGCAGAAATTAAAAAGCCAGCGGGTAAAATCGCTGGTTTTTTGATTTTGTCATTCCCGTCAAAGCCAGGAATCCAGAGTGCGCGCGCTATCGTATTTCTGGATTCCGGGTCAAGCCCGGAATGACAACGAAAATATTACTTGGGGTATTACTACCAGTTTTATTCAAAGTGGATTTTTTGCTGGAATTGTTTAAGTCTTTCTTTTAGTTCTGGATAATTTTTTAATTCAGAATCTTTTTCCAAAAGTTCTTTTGCAGCGGCGCGAGTTTTTTCAACCAAAAATATATTTGAGAGCCCTTGCATAGCCATATCTCCAATTCCCCATTGTTGAGTTCCATATAAACTGCCAGGCCCTCTGATTTCCAAATCTTTTTGAGCTAATTCAAAACCGTTTGACGACTCAACCAAAGCTTTCAATCTTTTTCTGTTTAACTGATCTGGCGAAGTTGTGAATAAAAAGCAATAGGACTGCAATTCTGATCTACCAACTCTGCCGCGGAATTGGTGAAGTTGCGAAAGCCCGAAACGTTCTGCTCCTTCAATCATCATTATTGTAGCCCGTGGGACATCAACGCCAACCTCAACAACTGAAGTGGAAAGCAAAATATCAATTTCACCTTTCTGAAAGTCCAACATAATTCGCTCTTTTTCTGGAGCTTTCATCTTTCCGTGAAGCATCGTGATTCTCAAGTCTGGAAAAATATCTTTTGATAATTTTTCGTATTCTTCTTTTAAGGCCTTTACTTCGTTGACTGCGAGCTGGTTTAAACTCGGAACATTATAATTCTGCACAGAAAACGAGCCAGAAGTAGCGGAAGATAGACTTTGACCCAATTTTGCCTCCAGTTCTTTTTGTTTTGTTGCCACAGAATCTATTTTTGGAAAAATAACAAAAACTCCCTTGCCTTCTGAGACTTCTTTTTTAATAAACTCATAAGCTTCTTTTCTTTGACCAGGTTCTACAATTACAGTTTTTACCTTTTTTCTGTCTTTTGGCATCTCGTCAATTAATGACAAATCTAAATCTCCATAGATTGTTAAAGCCAAAGTTCTTGGAATTGGGGTTGCTGTCATTGAAAGCAAATGCGGAACTAATTTTTTGCCCTTGATAAGCTCGTCTCTTTGCTCAACTCCAAACCTGTGCTGTTCGTCAACAATTACCAACCCCAAAGTTTTAAACGCAACTCCTTTCTGAATTAAAGAATGCGTGCCAATTGCAATATCAATTTGACCGTTTTCTAAATCACCCAAAAAGCTTTTTTTAGAAACCTCAAAAACCTCTGCCTGCCCCTCGCCCTTTGCAGTATTTTTACAGATTCTGGCATCTTTACCGGTTAAAAGTCCTAAGTTAATATCTACATCTTTTAGCAGATTGGCAACTGATTTAAAATGCTGTTTGGCTAAAATTTCCGTTGGAGCTAAAAACGCAACCTGATGTTTATTGCTTATCACACTTAAGGCTGCCATAGCGGCTACAACAGTTTTTCCAGAGCCCACATCTCCCTCTAATAATCTTGACATTGGCACAGACTTTTCTAAATCTTTTAAAATGGCATAGGCGCATTTTTTTTGTGAGTCGGTTAATTGGAACGGTAGAGAATCTGTAAATTTTTTCATTAAGTCAGCATCCATTTTGCATTCTGGCGAACGTTTTTGCATTAACTTAATTTTCTGCTTTAAAACATTAAGCTGTATTAAAAATAATTCTTCAAAGCTAAATCTCGCTTTTGCAGCATCTGCAGCTTCAAAAGATTCCGGAAAGTGCAATTGCCAAATAGCTTCGTTTATTGGCAAAAACTTATACTTTTTAATAATATCTTTTGGCAAAGATTCGGGAATTTGCTCGGCAAATCTATAAAGCAAGGGCTTTATAATATATCTTAGCCATTTTGAAGTAACGCCCCTTGTTTCCGGATAAACTGGAACAATTCGGCCTGTATGCGTTAAACTTTCGTTTTCTCCAATGTCGTTAATTCTTTCAAAACTTGGATTGCTTAAGTAAATACCTTCTTTATAAAGGCTGATTTTTCCAGCAAAACAAACGCAGTCGTCTTCTTTTAAAGTTTTAATTATATATGGCTGATTAAACCAGATAACTTTTACTTTTCCCGTTTCGTCTTCAATGGTTGCCTCTGTCATGGCAACCCATTTTTTAAAAGTGTGCTTGCTTTCTATTTCTGTGATTCTTCCCTGTACGCAAACAACCTCGCCTAATCTTTGGCGCGCCTGGGAAATTTTTATTATTTCTGAAAAGTCGTCATACCTTGAAGGAAAATGAAAAAGCAAATCCTGAACCGTTTTAATGCCGAATTTCTTTAATCTTTTTTGGTATGCTGTGCCAATTTTTGGTACTTCTTCAATTTTTGTTGACAGTTCTAGCATTTTTTTTATTTAATAAAAAAATAATTGATAAAAGAATAATCCATGAAACAATCATTAAATAAAACGGCCATTGCCAGGCATCTGAAAATCCATCTAAATTAAAGTTTAACGGATAAAATATTTTTATTGTCCATTCTCCGGTATGAGTAAATATGTCTATGATTATATGAGATAAATATGCAAAAAAAGCGGACTTAGGCATTTTAAAAATTAACACAACAGGAAGAATTATCAATAAGGCAAAAAAAATGCTGTGCGTTATGTTGTAAATATTTGTTAAAATTGGATGAGTGATACTGCTTCCAATCCAATCTTGATTTTGCGCTATCCACAAAAATCTTTGGTTTTCTTTACCTAAAATAATATAAAATGGAATCAACGCAAAATCAGGTATTATGGAAAAAAGAATTACCAGCCAATTTTTTCCCTTGGCTTTTTTATCAAAATAACAAAATATTTTTCCAATTAATGCGTGGCTTATAATATCCATAATTTTGGTATATATTAGTAATATTATCAAACGGTGGGCAGAAAGCAACAAAACAGGCGCTTATTGTTAAGTTGCTATTCAGCAAAATAAAATAAGCGCCGAGAGGGAAGATTGTTCATCCCTGTTTGAGAGAGTTTTTAAACTCTTCAAAAAAGATCTGGTCCGTGATGCAGAGGTCATCCTTTCTCCTTTCAATCCTTTCAATAGCCACTGTAAGTACAGGTTTAGAGTAGCGCAGTTTAATCACTGGCAAAAGTTGCAGAAGCGACTTTTTACCGCGAAACAACGCCAAGAGATTAGATAATTCCTTTTCTGCTCTCTTTCTTTGTTGAGACGCCAAGAGAAGTTCCTTCACTTGTTCTTCTCTTGATATGGTTTTTTGTGGCTGTTTGCCAGCAAAACACCGATTGACGCCGGAATCTCTCTGTACCTGGTTCATGATGACTCTCCCTTCAATTTGAGATTCTGTTTTGCCCTTTCTCCTTATATTTACAGAATCTGGATATAAAAGAACAAACAACACGGCTCTCTTGTAGCTCTTTTTTACTGTGCGCCCAAGAGGATTCGAACCTCTATCAAAAGCTCCGCAAGCTTTCATTCTATCCATTGAACTATGGGCGCGAACCAGATTTTGCTTTTGCAAAACTGGAATTTTAAATTTTTAATTTTCAATTTTTAAACAATAATCGTGGTTTATTCTATCTTGGCATTCCAACTTCAAAATTTCCCCAGGCATACGGCGCTACTTGATATTGCTCAAAATAAAATGTGATGCTGTCTTTGTTAATCAAAAATTTGCTAAAGTTTTCTGCAACCGGTCCTGCTCCGTCTTGAATCCATGCTCCATCTGTATTGCCTGCATTTTTTGTTATTTGTTTTGCTAATTCGGCAACGCAATAATCAGAAATTTTTTGTAGATAATTTTCCTGGCCCGAAAAAATATCGGCCAAAGTAATTTCCTTTTTATTTTTAAAATCATAATTTAATACAGTGTGGATTTGCAATCCATGAGCTCCACCAGTAAAACTGTAAGTATCCAGAACAACGCTTGCTAAATTTTGGTCAACCTGCCCTTTTTCATAGCTAATCAGCAAATCATATTCTCTTGGATAATTTGCATAAGTCACAGGATCGGTTTCTTTTACTGCTTTATCATTTTCTAAAGAATTGGTTTTAAAGTCAGAAATTTCTTTATCAATAATATTTTTTACCAAATTATTAAAATCATCTTGCCCTGAAATTTCCGGATATGTGATATCTATTTTAAATGGTGCAGTATTGTCTGTTATTTTTTTATCTACAACGCTTAGAGCTGTTATTTCTGAATTTTTGGCAACTTTATTTTCCGTTTGGTTAGAATTTTTGAAGAAAATAAAATATACACAAACAGAGATAATTATCAAAGAAGCTAAAATGAGAACAAAACTTTTTTTGATATTCATAAGCGGAGGAGGTGGGACTCGAACCCACGAACCCCGTGAAGGGTCACAGTTTTCAAGACTGTTCTAATAGCCGCTATAGGACTCCTCCTTTTCCTATTATTCTATCGTAAAAATTGGATAAAGTCAATTTGTTTATTCATATTTTTATTTGTGTTAAAATAGAATAATGGCAAATAGAATATATCAAAAAAGAGTTATATTCGCTAAAGGCAAACAGGCAAAATTTTTGTTTGCTCAAATCAAAAAACTTAATATCTCGTGGTCTGATTTTTCCGGCAAAATTGGTATTCATGGCAGGACGCTGAATGATTGGAAAAGAGAAAAATATTCAATGTCTATTGATAAATTAAAAAAAATTTGTAAACTTTCTAATTCAAAAATACCCAAAAATATTGTGTTAAGAGAACCTTTTTGGTATGTATTCAAGGGAGCAAAATTAGGAGCAAAAGCTACTCTTGAAAAATATGGAAGAGTTGGTGGAAATCAGGCTTATCAAAAGCAGAAATGGTATGAATGGTGGAACAAAAAAGGTAAATATCAAAAAATGGATGCATAAAAGAATCTTTATCAATAAAAATTCCTTATTTTTCTAAAGAGTTGGCAGAATTCACAGGGGTTATGTTAGGCGACGGTGGAATTACTAATAGTCAAATAAAAATTACCACCAATAGTATAGATGATAAAGAATATACCATTTTTATTAAAAAATTAATTAAAAAATTGTTTGATATAGAGCCTTCTGTATGTCCAAGAAAAAAAGAAATTTCGGCTTTGGATATTATTGTTTCGAGAAAAAAATTGGTTGAATTTTGTAATAAAAAATTAGGACTACATATTGGAAATAAATTGAAACAGGGGTTAGATATTCCAAATTGGATTAGGAAAAATCTAAAATTTGAGGAAAGGTGCGTAAGGGGCTTGATTGATACAGATGGGTCTATTTTTAATGAGGTACATAATATCAAAGGCATAAAATATAGCTATATGAGGTTAAATTTTACGAGTGCCTCGCCGGAATTAAGAAAATCAGTTTTTGATATTTTAAATAAATTAAATTTAAATCCAAAAATGAGAAATGATAGATGTGTTCAGATAGAAGACAAAGAAAACATTAAAAAATATTTTAAAATTATAGGTACAAGCAATCCTAAGCACTTGAAAAGATACTATAAATGAGGCATTATTAAAAAGTCGAGGAGAGGTGGCTGAGCGGTCTAAAGCAACAGGTTGCTAACCTGTGCCCCCTTTGGGGGCCCGTGGGTTCAAATCCCACCCTCTCCGCCACGTTTAAAAAGCAGGCTAAATGCCTGCTTTTAATTTTTTGGATAGCCAAAAGTGTATTTAAAAATGTCTGACCTTATTGGGCCTTTTAAAAACATGTGAGCTTCGCAAAGAGCATATTTTGTTGCTACGTTTAATCTTCCGTCGCGCTCAAGCCTTCTTATAGATATAAGAATCGGGTAAGATTTTAAAAATCCAAATTTAGTAATTTTACTGGCTCGCTGGGCATAATCGTGATCTTCGGCTAATTTTAGAGTTTCGTCAAAGCCTTGAATTTTTTCATGAATATTTTTTTTAA
>Ga0265297_10003238_pt1 | contig 30028 bp, 32 predicted proteins | sample Munlanlwell13791_FD_192502 | JGI IMG/M metagenome (GOLD analysis project Ga0265297, IMG submission 192502) | Leachate microbial communities from a municipal landfill in Southern Ontario, Canada - Leachate well 137-91 | ecosystem: Engineered > Solid waste > Landfill > Unclassified | place...
ATAATAGAAAACGGCAAACAGCCCGGCGGCGGCTATACTGATTATTGGTTCCCTAAAAAAGGAGAAGAAACCCCTGTGAAAAAAAGAGGTTATAGCCTTCTTTTTAAGCCGTTTGGCTGGGTGGTAGGGACAGGGTATTATCCCGAGATTTAGCAAAGTAGGGGCGCTTTTCATAAACGTTAAATCTTTAAAATATTTCCAAAAGGCAGTAAAAATTTATCGGCGTAAAGGCCATGGATATTTTTGCAAAAAATATGGCTAAAAAAATATTGATAATTTCAGGAAGCCCGAAAAAAGACGGCAATACCGAAATCCTTATAGGCTGGTTTTGCGAAGGCGTAAAGACGGAAAACGTTACTATTGAAATTATTCGCGCAGCTTCCTTGAAATATAAATCAAATGGCTGTATGTCCTGCCGCGCGTGCCAAAAACTTAAGGAATATGAATGTGTAATTAATGATGAAGCAAAGCCTGTTTTTCGTAAAATGGCTGAAGCAGATGTTATAGTAATGGCAACGCCCCTTTATTTTTTTGGGGCAAGCGCGCAGCTGAAAATTATTTTTGACAGGATGTTTTCGTTATATAAATGGGATAACAATGCTGGTTCCATGCAGACCGTTTTAAAAGAAAAAACTTTAGTCCTTATAGCGAGCGCCTTTGAAGATGTTGGTTTGGACGTATTGGAAAAACCTTTTATTTTGACCGCAGAATATACCGGAATGAAATTTAAATCGCTTCTTATTCCAAATGCCGGAGTTTCCGGAGCCATAAAAGATAATGAGAAAATAAAAAGAAAAACAATTGCTTTTGGCAGGGAAATAGTTAAATGACTAAGAAGGAAACTACGAAAGGTGCATTGGCTGTAAGTTTGACAGGGATTATAGTCCGGATTTCTTTAAGATTAAAATCTCTGAATACTCTTTAGATCTTATCGGATTTTTTGCCTCGGCAATTATTCTTGTTGTTGTGAGCCTTTGCGATAGGGCGTTAAATCTTATTGACAGTAAATTGTTTGGTGCTATCATTTTCAGATTAAGAATAATTATCTAGATTTTATTAGGGGTTATGAAGGTTACATTGAATCACTAAATTTTAAAATGTAACCTTCGTAACTCCCGTAACATCCGTAACTTTCGTAACATAAAAACTGGAGGTCTATTATGTGTTACACAGGCCCTGTCGCAGGCGCAATCGTAAGTTCTATAATCTGGGGAAGAACAAAGAGCATAAAAGTCTGGTGGCTCTCGCTTTTATACTGGGGTGGCGCGCTTTTCGGCATAATTGATCATCTTTGGAATGGAGAATTGTTTCTTATCTCCGGAGATATTGTAAAAGATTTATTGCTTGGAGCAGTAATTACTGTTTCCATTTTTCTCTTCTGGCTTGGCGCGCTTTTGTATCATAAGCATAGCCTGGAATTACGGCACACCCAAGCATAGAACATTTTTGAAATATCAGGCAATTAGGTTATGGGCAGGAAATTTTTAGAAGTTGTAAAAATCTATCTAAAAAATTCCTGCCCTGTTTTATTTTTTACCTACATGGTACCGGAAGCGGTTCTTTTGACCATGGCTACGGCGTTATTCTTACGAAGAAAATTAAACCTTTTATACTGCATGCAGATTTGATATATATTTTTCCTATAGAGAGAAAAATTGACAGTTTAAAAACAAGATACGGAAGGTATTTAAATTACGATTTTGCCTTGGAATATTTTTTTACAGATAATATTAACCTTTATGGGCTGTATTTAAATAAAATTTATAGTATAATCATTTTATGAATTTAATTACCGCTGTTATTTTCGGAATAGTAGAAGGAATAACGGAATTTTTGCCCATATCATCAACCGGACACCTTGACCTTACCCGCGAGATTTTGAAAATCGCTTCTACGGATTTTTTTAAAAGTTTTCAAATCGCCATACAGCTTGGGGCAATACTTTCAGTAGTTGTTTTGTACTGGAAATCTTTTTTGCTGAAATTTTCAGTATTTAAAAAGATTACAGCCGCATTTATTCCAACCGCTTTAATAGGATTGGTACTTTATAAACCACTGAAATCATTTCTGCTTGGAAATATCCCAATTGTTCTTTGGTCTTTAGCCATAGGCGGTTTATTCATAATTATTTTTGAAAATTTTTACCGCCAAAAAGAAACAGCTATAGAAGATATCAGTTCAATTCCCTATTCAAAAGCTTTTTTAATAGGAATATTTCAGTCAATTGCCATAATTCCCGGCGTTTCAAGGTCAGCGGCAACTATTATCGGCGGTTTGATTTTGGATGTAAAGCGAAAAACAATCGTAGAATTTTCATTTCTGCTCGCTATCCCTACAATGCTTGCGGCAACTGTCCTTGATCTAGCCAAGAGCGCGCCTTGTTTTAACCCTGGGCAGTTTATCTACCTGGCTGTCGGATTTATTGTTTCTTTCATAACCGCCTTGGTCGCGATAAAATTTTTTCTTTATTTTATCCAGCGTCACAATTTTGTTCTTTTCGGCATATACCGGATTATAATAGCAATATTTTTTTATATTTTGATTTAGTTTTATAAATTTTTCTTTTACGAGGTTAATACGAATTGTTATTTTTTCTGCGCGTGTTTGCCTGTCGGCAGCCAGCGCTTGAGAAATGATGTGTTTATTTAAAAAAAGGGGGAGGCCATGGAGATAGTTTGTCCGCAATGCAAAAGCGGCAGCATAGTAGAGGGGAAAATCTTCAACCAGGCTGATTATGTTGAGCCTAGAGCCTGTTTTAGGCCAAGCGGATTGCCTTTTTTCGCGTTTGTAGGTACGAATGTGTGGATGGAAAATAAATTTTTTGCATGTTCTACTTGTGGCACTATCTGGACAATGGCTGATCAAAAAAAGCTTAGGGAAATTTTACTTAAGACAGCATCCCGCTACGCGCAGAAAAAACCAGAATTAAATCCGAGAGAAGTTTACGAGATCGGGAAATAAAATTATTCTAGACATCCCCCCCAAATTTAGGGAGATTTTTGCGTAACTATTTGTAAACCAGTTGGTAAGGAAAAAGAAAATCTAATGACGGATGTCACGGATTATGGCGGATTACGTCTCACGTCCTACGTCCCACGTCCTACGTTTTAGGGGCGTGTTACCTGTTACGTGATGCTTTTTTTAACCTGCGCCATTCGCTGCATCCGCGCCTGAATAAAAAAATGGGAAAACTCCAGTAAAATTATTGAATTGACAGAGCAATTTATCGCGGTGTATAATAAACCGTTCTTTATATGATAGTTATACAGGTTTATCCAGCCATTGGATAAGTGGCTGGATTCAGGGAAATCCGTAGGCCTAAAGGCCATGGTTTGGTTTACAAGCCATAAAATCGGATGCGGTCCCGCCGCTGTAATCGGGGACGAAAGTCACAAATGCCACTGTCTTAAAAAGACGGGAAGGCGTGATAGTAGGATGAGCCGAGAGCCAGAAGACCTGCCTGTATAAAATTCCTCGCGGAAGGGTTAAGTTGAATTAGGGTGCAGCCCTTGGTATTTACTTTTTTAAGTAAACGCCAAGGGTTTTTATATTTATAGGTATGAGAAAATTTTTTCCGATAACCTGTTTATTTTTAATTTTTTTATTAGTTGGCGGTTATTCTTTTCCTGCTAAAGGCTTGCGGATAATTTCGCTTGCTCCGGCTACTACGGAAATTCTATTTGCTTTAGGTTTAGATAAGGAAATTATAGGGGTAAGTGAATTTTGTAATTATCCCAGCCAAGCCCGCGCTAAAGAGAAAATCGGCACTTTCAGCCAGCCCAATATTGAAAAAATATTATCGTTTAAACCGGATTTGATATTTTGTACCGGCCTTGAGCAGGCACAGGTAATTGCCAAACTCAGACAACTTAATTTAAATATTTTTGTAAGTGATCCTAAAAATATAAACGAGCTTTTTCGTTCAATTGAAGAAATAGGAAGGCTGACCAATAGAGAGAAAGAAGCAGAAAAGCTCATCGTTCATATGAAAACCCGTATAGAAAAAATAAATTCCCGGGTTTTGAAAATTCCTGAAGATAAAAAACAAAAAATCTTTATTGAAATTTGGTATAATCCATTAACAACAGTAGGGTCAGGCTCATTTATAAATGAATTAATAAAGCTTTCAGGCGGCGTAAATATAACTTCTGATATTAAGCGTGCATATGCATCTGTCGCTCAGGAGGTAGTTTTAAAGCGCGATCCTGATTATATTATCCTTGCTTATATGGGTAATCTAAGCCCTGTTGAGCAAGTAATGGCAAGGCCCGGCTGGAGCAATATTACAGCAGTTAAAAACAAACATGTCTATAACGATATTAACCCTGACAGCCTTCTCCGCCCCGGGCCGCGCGTGGTAGATGCGCTGGAAGAGCTTCATAAAAAAATGTACCCCTTATGAGTGTTGCATTAAAAAGAAAAATCATACTTTTAAGTATTATTTTTATTTTGGCAGTTATCCTGGGTATTCTTAAGGGCTCGGTTAACTTAAGTTTTTCCGAGCTTCTCATGAAGGAAAACCGCCAGATACTTAACTTAAGGTTTATGCGCGTAATTCTTGCAATTGTCGCAAGTTCAGGATTATCTATCTGCGGAATAGTGCTCCAGGCGATATTGCGAAATCCGCTTGCAGAGCCGTATCTTTTAGGCACATCCAGCGGCGCAGGCCTTGGCGCAGTTATCGCGCTTACACTTGGGGTAGCAGTCACATATATTCCTTTTGCCGCATTTGCCGGAGCGATACTAAGCACCATGTTGGTTTATTACATAAGCAGAGAGCGGGGTAAAATCGGAGTGCAGTCTCTTATTCTTTCTGGAGTCATTGTTTCAATAGCTTTTTCAGCAATTATTCTATTTCTGCTTTCAACGTCAGGAAAAGAGACGTTGCATGGAATATCTTGGTGGCTATGGGGTAATCTTGAAGTTTTTGATTTAAAATTACTTTCAATTGTAGGCGTAATTGTTACGCTCGGCATATTTGTTATATACATGTTTTCGCAGGACCTAAATGCAATAAGCATGGGAGAGGAAGAGGCGGTTCATTTGGGCATAAATGTAGAGCTGGCTAAAAAAATACTGCTTTTTTTGGTTTCGCTGGTCACGGCAGCAATAATTTCGGTTTGCGGAATTATCGGGTTTGTCGGATTGATAATTCCGCACATGGCAAGGCTTATTGTCGGGCCAAATCACAAATTTCTGATTCCTGCTTCCTGCGTTCTTTCTTCAGCTTTTATGATTTTGTGCGATTCGCTTGCGCGTATAATATTTTCCCCTTCTGAAATACCCATAGGGGTAATTACGGCAATAGTTGGCGCTCCGATTTTTATTCTCCTTCTAAAAAATAGCGAGGCCAAATAGCATGGGCGCATTATTAAAGGCAGAAAAAATTTACGGCGGTTATTTAAACAAACCCGTTATAAATAACGTATCTTTAGAAATAAATCAGGGAGATTTTTTGGGTATTATCGGCCCAAATGGAGGAGGAAAATCTACTTTATTAAGGTTATTAAGCAGAGCGCTTATACCTACAAAAGGAAAAATAAGCCTTGAAGGCAAAGATTTAAGAAAAATAAATTCTAAAGATATTGCAAAGAAAATAGCTTTCATACCGCAGCTTACATTGATTAATTTTTCTTTTACGGTCTGGGAAATCGTGCTTATGGGCAGGATTCCCCACCTTTCACGCATGCAATATGAAAGCCAGAAAGATTTTTCAATTGCCGAGCGCGCTTTAATTTTAACCGACACCCTGCATTTAAAGGACAGAAAAATTGACGAGCTTAGCGCAGGAGAACGCCAGCGCGTAATTGTTGCCAAGGCGCTTACGCAGGAGCCGCTTCTGTTATTCCTTGATGAGCCGACTTCGCATCTTGATATAGGCCACCAGGTTCAAACCCTGGATTTATTGACTGAATTAAACCAAAAAAATAATCTTTCAATAGTTATAGTGCTGCATGATTTAAATCTTGCAGGAGAATATTGCAAAAAAATAATTTTACTTAATGAGGGAGAAATTTTTGAACAGGGAAGCCCTTCTGAAATATTAACGTACCAGAATATAGAAGCATTATATAAAACAATAGTTATTGTGAGGGATAATCCTGTAACGTCAAAGCCGCATATACTTTTAGTTCCAGGAAGCAAAAAATGCAAACAAGAATAATACTTATAAGGCACGGGGAAACCCGCGCCAACAGGCAACAAAAATATATAGGGACAACTGAAAGCAAACTTACTTTTTACGGAAGATATCAGGGCAAATGCCTTAAAAAAAGAATGGCTGGCGCTAAAATTGATAAAATTTTTGTGAGCCCTTCAAAAAGGGCTGTTGATTTTTGCAAAATTGTCTTTGGCGGCAAGGGGCAGAAACTGCTTGTTGGTTTGCAGGAGATGAATTTTGGAATTTTTGAAGGCCTGACCTATTCAAAAGCGCTTAAAAAATACCCTGAGATATGCGCTAAATGGTTTAAAAATCCGAAACGTTTTAACGTTCCGGAAGCGGAATCGTTTAACTCCTTTAAAAGGCGCGTTCTTTCAACAATAAAAAAAATTATAAGAGGAAATCGCGGGAAAACCATAGCAATAGTAACTCACGGAGGGCCAATAATGCTGGTGTTGGGCAGCATTTTGAAATTAAAAAAACCGTTTGAAATAATGCCTAAGCCGGCAAGTATTACAATTATTGAATTTAAAAAATTGAGTCCGAAGATTTTAGCGTTAAACGACACAAGCCACTACAAATGGAGCCCCGCAGGCAGGCGCGCGGCACCACTTATTGAGGTGCGGGATTCCGCGGGGCGCAACCCCGCACCGAAGGCCTCACGGCCTAAAATACCATTTAGCTACGGATATGCCTGTGGCATTCTGGTGCGTGGGTAAATATGGGAAAAATTATTTTTATCCTGGGCGGGGCAAGGAGCGGTAAAAGCACATTTTCTTTAAAACTTGCCAAAGATTCCGGGAAAAAGAAAGTTGCTTTTGTTGCAACCGGCGAGCCGCGCGACAGAGAGATGAAAGAACGCATTTCGCGCCATAAGCTTGCAAGGCCGGAAGGTTTTAAAACCTTTGAAGAGCCTTTCAATCTTTCATCTCTGCTTAAAAAAATATCACCGGATTTTAATTTGATAATTGTAGATTGCCTGACGCTTTTTGTTTCAAACCTTATGCTTAAAAAAATAAGAGAAGAAGAAATTGTTAATGAAATAACCGCGGCGCTTAAAATAGTTAAGGAAATGAATACAAAAACAATCTTTGTTTCCAATGAAGTGGGGCTGGGGATTGTGCCGCATACAAAACTTGGGAGAGCTTTCCGCGATATTGCCGGCAAGGTTAACCAGGTGGTTGCCAAAAATGCCGATTGCGTGTTCTTTATGGTTTCAGGGCTTCCCTGGAGGGTAAAATAAATGGATAGAATAAATAAGGTTGTAAGGAGCATTAAAGATTTAGATTCAACGCTTATGATTAAAGCCACAGAGCGGCTGGATAATCTTACGAAGCCAAGGGGCAGCTTAGGCAAACTTGAAGACCTCGCAAGACTGGTTGCAGGCATAACTGCCTGCGAAAGCCCTTCATTAAAAAACAAAGTTATTTTTACTTTTGCGGCTGATCACGGAGTTACAGAAGAGGGCGTGAGCGCATTTCCCAAAGAAGTCACTGCCCAGATGGTTTATAATTTTTTAACAGGCGGAGCCGGAATAAATGTTTTGGCAAAACACATTGGCGCGCGGGTCGTGGTTGCTGATTTGGGGGTAGGTTGTAACTTAAGACAGCACAAGAATTTGTTAATTAAAAAAATAAATTACGGAACAAAAAATTTTACAAAAGGCCCTGCGATGACGAGGGGCGAAGCAATAAAATCAATCAATGCCGGAATGGATATTTTTGAGCAGGAATACAAAAAGGGCGTAGATATTATAGGAACAGGGGAAATGGGCATAGGTAATACCACAGCTTCAAGCGCAATTGCCGCGGTATTTACCGGTAAATCCGTTACGCTTACTACTGGCTGCGGGACAGGTATAGATGAGAAATTGCTTAAAAATAAAATAAGGGCCATAGAAAAAGCTTTGAAGGTTAATAAGCCCGACCCGGATGACGCAATAGATGTTTTAGCAAAAGTGGGAGGTTTTGAAATAGGGGGGCTTGCGGGAATAGCCATCGCGGCAGGAGCAAGAAGAGTGCCTGTTGTCATAGACGGCTTTATCAGTGCGGCTGCAGCGTTACTTGCATTTAAGCTCGCCCCAAAAATAAAAAATTATATGATTGCAAGCCATTCTTCAGTTGAGAGGGGGCATAAAATTATTCTTAAGCACATAGGTATTGAACCACTGTTTGATTTAAATTTAAGATTAGGCGAAGGCACAGGCGCTGCCTTAGGCATTAATCTGGCGGAAGCTTCGGTAAAAATATTAACACAAATGGCGACGTTTACGGATGCAAACGTATCCAAAGGAAAGAAACAATGATAAGTTTTTTACTGGCTTTACAATTCTTGACTGCTATTCCTGTCAAAGTTAAAAAGTTTAGCGAGAGTAAACTTGCTGCTTCAATGATGTTTTTCCCTGTGATTGGTTTTTTTATCGCGATTTTGCTGATTGCAATAAATATTTTCTTTTTATGCTTCGGTTTCTATAATTTCATTATTAATATTATTTTAGTCGTAGCCCTTATTGCAATTACCGCAGGCATGCACTTAGACGGGCTTTCCGACACCTTTGATGCGATATGCAGCGCAAAATCCAAAGAAAGAATGCTGGAGATTATGCGTGACTCTCGTTGCGGAGTCATGGGGGTTTTAAGCATTATTTCTGTTGTATTGTTAAAAATTGCTTTTCTTTCCTCAATAAAACCTATGCACAAAATAAGCGCGCTTGTTTTAATGTGCGTTTTTGGCAGGTGGGTTTTGGTGTTTATGCTTTATATGTTTCCCTACGTAAGAGAAGAGGGCAAGGGAAAAATATTCAGCGAAAGGATTAATTCAAAAATATTCATTATGGCGACAATTTTTTCCTTAAGCTGCGCATTGATTTTTTTAGCAACAGACGGGCTTGCAATTATGGCCTTGGCTATGTTGGTTGCTTTTCTGTTCGGTAAATTCATGCTGAGAAAAATAGGCGGCATTACTGGCGATAATTTGGGCGCAGTTTGTGAGTTGGTTGAAACCGCGGTGCTGTTTGCGATTGCCATAATATAAAATAGAGGATTAGTTTATGGAAAACAATGCAATAGCTTCCTGGAGTGGAGGAAAAGACAGCTGTCTTGCGCTATTTCGCGCGATAAAAAGCGGAATTAAAATAAAATATTTGCTTAATTTTATTTCCCGCGAATATAAACGTTGCTGTTTCCATGGGATAGAATCAAGCCTCATAAGCCTGCAGGCAGAATGCCTGGGTATTCCGTTGGTTCAGAAAGAAGTTACCGCGGATATGAAGAAGTACGAGGAAGAATTTAAAGAAGCGGTAACCGGGCTTAAAGCAAACGGAATAAATAAAATGATTTTCGGAGATATATATTTGCTTGATCACTTTAGCTGGGTAGAGCGCGTGTGCAGCGAATTGTCAATTGAGCCTGTTGAGCCGCTTTGGGAAAATCCGGTATCCGAAATTTTAAAGGAGTTCATAACTGCCGGTTTTAAGGCTGTTATTGTAAGCGCCAAAGACGATGTGCTTGGTAAAAATTTTGTAGGAAGAATTATTAATGAAACAGTTGTGCGTGAATTTGAAGAAAGAAAGATTTGTCTCTGCGGAGAAAATGGCGAGTTCCATACGTTTGTCATAGACGGGCCGTTATTTAAAAATAGAATAGAAATATTGGAAAGTGAACCAATTCTAAAAGAAGGTTTCTGGCGGCATTGGTTCCTTGATATTAAAAAATATCAAATGAGACCAAAATTTTTCCAAGCTGACTGCCGTAAGGCAAGCTAGCAGGAAAAATGTACTTGTTCTAGATACTTCAGACGCTCTTAGCCATCGCGTCTTCAGTATCCCCGCCTGCCCTCCCGTTGGTCGGGAGCGGGCAGGAATTCGTACTATCATTTTTTCTGTCCCGTTTCCTATATATAATTATTAAGGTGCGGGACGCTCCGAACCTTAATATATTTATCTAGGGTAACGGGGGCTGCGTGCAGGGAGCACTTGGAAAAATGATGTACTCATTGAGTACCAGACAGGCGAAGGAAGTCCTGGTGTGATTCCAGGCACTGTCTCGCAACGGTAATATTTTAGTGCTGAACGCTAAAATTAGTCCGGTCGATCACCTGTTTAGGGAAGTACTCTCGAGGAGGAGGAAAAATGAAAAAGGTACTGAGTTTTTCGTGGATTGTATTTTTGTTATTTTCAAATCTCTGCTACGCAAAAGAAACCGTTGATTTGGGAAGCCTTGTTATAACTCCCTCAAGAATTGAAGAAGATATCGGAGAAACTTACAGAAAAGTTGAAGTCATAACCAAAAAAGACATTGAGTCATCCCAGGCAAAAGATGTATCTGAAGTCCTTTCAGGTATTGACTCGGTAAATATAAGTAATTATGGAGGGCTGGGCGCATTAAAAACTATCAGAATGCGCGGAGCAACTCCTTCGCAAGTGCTGATATTAATGGATACGAGGCCTTTGAACAGCCCGCGTGACGGAGAGGTTGATTTAAACACAATACCCTTAGACAATATTGAGAGAATTGAGGTAATGCCAGGGGCAGCTTCAAGTCTTTATGGTTCGCAGGCAATGGGCGGCACGATTAATATAATTACAAAAAGCCCGCCAAAATCAGGGCAAAAATTAGAATTTACTACGCGTTTTGGCAGTTTCGCAACTTTTATTGAAAGCCTTTCTCAGGGTGCGCGAATAGGAAAATTCGGCTATATAGTAAGCGGCGGTTACGAATCAAGCGAGGGGTTTCGCGTAAATTCAGCTTTTAACTCAAAAGATTTTAATAGTAAATTTGATTATAAAATAAATGATTATAATACTCTAGGCGCAAGCTGCGGCTTTTATAAAAGTAGAGCAGGCACGCCCGGGCCGATAACCGCGCCTGACGATGACGATATCCAAGTCCAGCTAAAAAATTATATAGATTTAAACTGGGACTCGCGAATTGACGAAACAACAGGGCTTAATGCGCGGGTTTACAACAATTATGACCGGCTTGAATTTTCCGAAAACTCGGTAGGCTCTATTTTTGATACACCTTTTAGCCGCGCGATACATACGACGAAAGTAGAAGGCCTTGATTTACGTTTCAATAAAGAGTTGTCTGATTTTTATCAGTTAATCAGCGGTTACAATTATGTTCAGAATTTAAACGACTCAACAAGCAGTGCAAAGCATAAATATAACGTAAATGCAGGTTATCTGGAAAATCAGTTTAATATCAGCGAAAAAGCTAAATTATCACTCTCGGGGCGTGTAGACAATTATTCTAATTTCGGGGCTGAATTTAATCCAAGCGTAAATTTTGTTTATAATCTTTGGGAAAATTCTGGTATACATACTTCGGTGTCCCGGTCGTTTCGTGCGCCGACTTTTAATGATTTATATTGGCCTGACGAAGGCTGGGCTAAGGGCAATCCTGACGTAAAGCCTGAAAAGGGAATTAATTATGAATTAGGTTTTGATACCAAAGTAAATAAATATTTTTCAACAGGGCTTACTTACTACAGGAGTGACTTCTCTGACCTTATAAATTGGGCGCCGGATGCAAGCAATGTCTGGCAGCCGACAAACGTGGGCCGCGCAACAATTAACGGAGTAGAGCTTATAAATAAGTTTTATCCTTTTGACAATTTTGAGATAGGGCTTAATTATAATTTCCTTTCCGCGCGCGATAAAAAAACCAACAAATATTTGATTTACCAGCCGGAAAATAAAATGGATTTTTCTTTGAAGTATAAGGAATTTTATGGTTTTAATTTTGAGCTTGCAGGCCAGTGGACAGGCAAGCGATTCCACGATAGCGATAATGCTATCAAGGTAAAACCATATTTTCTATTAAACTTCAATGTTTCTAAAAAGATTAAAGAAAACTACAATATATTCTTTTCAATAGACAACCTTTTAAATAAAGAATATCAGGTGGTTTTGGATTATCCTACTCCCGGGCTTTCTGTTAATGGGGGAGTTAAGGTAGAATTTTGATGCGCAGATTACTACAGACAAGAGCAGGTGAGTTAAAATTACAAATTACAATACACAAATCACAAACAATATACAATAAACAATTCCGAAATTATCAGCCAGAGGCTGGCCCGCCGGCATACAAATAAATCATTGGTGGCGGGCAATAAACAATCATTTTGTTTATAAATTGTGTATTGTGTATTGTGATTTAATAAAATCTGTGTTAATCTGTGCTAAAAGAGGAGGTAAAATGAAAGGAGTAGGGGATTTAAGAAACATCCAGATTATCATTCTTGGTTTATGTATTAGCCTGGCTACAATAATTTCTACCGTGATTTTGTCAAAAGGGCTTCTGCAGATACGCAAATTTTCAAACGAAGTTATAAGCGTTACCGGCTCGGCTGAGAAAAAAATAATTTCCGATTATATTGTATGGAAATCAAGTTTCGCAAGAAGAGACCCGAAAATGACAGAGGCCTTTAACGCATTAAAAGAAGACTTAAAAACGGTAAAAGATTACTTGATTTCTAAGGGTGTAAAAGAAAATGAAATTATAGTTTCGCAAATAGGCACAACTGTCCTTTATCAGAAGAATGAAAAAGGCGTTGATACAAACCAAATTGAAGAATATGTTTTAAGCCAGGACATAGAAGTGCGTTCTAATGACGTCAAAAAGATTGATGACATTGCCAGACAGTCAACCGAACTTATAAACAAAGATATTGCATTTATTTCAAGCGCACCGGAATATTTTTACACGAAACTAACCGGGCTAAAACACGAAATGCTTGCGCAGGCGACAGAAGATGCAAAAGAACGCGCCCAACGTATGAGTGCTGCGACCGGAAACAAAATAGGGCTTATGCGCTCGGCAAAAATGGGAATTTTCCAGATAACGCCGGCAAATTCCTACGAAGTTTCATGGTACGGAAATAACGATACTACTTCCCTGGAAAAGAAAGTTACGGCAGTTGTTAATGTTGATTTTGCTATCAAATAGCAAAATCTGAATTGAGCAGTTGCCGGGAAGGAGCATAGTAAATTGGAAATAAAAATTATCCGCAGCCAGCGGAGAAAACGCACAGTAAGCGCGCGTATAGTAAATGATTGCTTGGTCGTTAGCGCGCCGTTTATGCTTTCAGATAGCAATCTCACAAAAATTGTTTCTGATTTTAAATTAAAATTTGAAAAGAAAAAGCTTAAAGAAGAATTAGACAAAAACCAGCCGCTTTCGCAAATCGCAGCCGCACTTAATGAAAAATACTTCGGTAATCAGCTGAAAATAAATTCCATAGAATACGTTACCACTCAAAACACTAAATACGGCTGTTGTAATTACCAGGCCGGGCATATCCGCATATCGCACAAGGTGGGTTTAATGCCTGGATGGGTGAGGGATTATGTCTTAATCCATGAAATGGCGCATTTGTTAATACCTAACCATAGCAAGGCTTTTTGGGGCGTAGTTTATCGTTATAAGCTTGCGGAGCGTGCGCGAGGCTATCTTTGTGCAACAGGGTTTATTAAGGAAGAAGAAGTTTCTGATTGAGGAATGGTAAATATACCATTTATGCGTAAGAGTTTTAAGCTCGCCTTAATGAATTATAAAAAAAGAGGCCTGATATTTTGGGCTTTAGCGTTGGCACTTGCTATATTTTTGTATTGGCTGGGCAGCATTTATCAAGGTATTATTTACCGTATTTTTGCCATACCGGCATCCAGATGCGCTGGATTTTTTTTCGGCGCAACGCCATTTTTTAACGAAAAAGGTATTATAGCCATTCCTGTTGCAAATTCATCCATTACAGTTACTCCCGAGTGCAGTGCTTATGGCTTTTTCTGTCTTATAACCGCAATATTTTTTGTTTTCTACAATAAAATCAAATGGAGGGTGCCGGCCTTTGGTAAAGCCGCTGTTATCTTATGCGCATCCTATATTATTACTATTGTTGCCAATGGTTTTCGCATAATCAGCGGTTACAAGGTTTATGTATTGACTTCAGCAATTTTTCCAAAAACGTTGCAAAATATTATTCATTTATCCATAGGCGTAACTATTTTTTTAACTATCATATTGACGGTGTATTTAATACTGGAAAAAATGGAGGTATGCGATGCAGAATAATATCAAACCGTTATTGCCGGATTTTATAAAAAACGCGTCAATGCTTTTTTGGACAACCATTATTCCCCAGGTGCTGCTGCTTTTATATAATTGCAGGATATTATGGCTTATTAGCGCAGAGGCTACGCCTGAAAATTTAAATATATTCGGAATTTCTTTTGCAATTGAGGTTTCTCTGCTCGCGCTTACGTTAGGCGCATGGTATTTTGCGCGCAAACAAAAAGTTTCTATCCGTTGGCCCTGGTTTCTTATTTTATTGATAGGCCAAATTGGGTATCTCTGGTTTTTCACAACTAATCTGTGGCATATTATACCGGCTAATGTTGACAGGTGGATTGTTGACGAAGGGACGATGTCTTTCTATGCTTTTACCCTGGTTGTGCCCGGAATATTTTATGCCGGAATAAGGCTGGCATGTTTTGAATTGCATATTTCAAGGTTCAAAGATTTTGGTTTTAGCCTCGTATTCGCTATAATTGCGCCTGCCTTATTCTATTTTATTTTTATCGCTACGACCCTTTTGTCCCGCGGCAAAGGGAAATTCTTTTTTGTTTTCTTCTGGCCGTTAGTTTTCGTAGTGCTTACCGTGCTTATGTTTATTGGGCTTATTAGATTAATGGTTTTATCGTATAATTGGATTTCTGAACGCGGAGATTTAGGGCAGATGCTTTTTGCAGTATTAATTGGCATCGTCGGGCCGATTGCAGGGCTTAGCCTAAACCGCCTCATACCATTTCCTGTAAACTTTCAGAGCCTTGCAGTTTACGTGATGGCTATAGTAAATGGTGTTATCGTGCTTTTGCCGCCGCTCAAAAAATATTCAAAAGAATTGCTTTTCCTGCGCAGCAGCACTTATCCTTTTACGCTGTACTTTTTCCTGGTTTTCCTGCCATTTTTGCCAATATCATTGCTTGCAATTTTTGCACTTGGGTCTGGATTTTTAATACTTGTTCCGGTTTTATTATTTGTTTTACACACAAAAAAACTGGTTGATGATTTCAAGATTTGCGCAGTAAATATAGGCACAAAGATATCAATATTACTAATTATTTTAGGTGTCAGTATTTTGCCAGGATATTTTTTGTGGCAGGCATCAAGCGATAAATGTGCAATCAACCAGGCTCTGCGTTATGTTTATTCTCCGGACTACAAAGCCAAGCAAGAGTTTAAGGGTAATATAAAATCTACATGCCGCGCGCTTTTAAATCTAAAACGCTTTAAAGACGGATTACAATTGCCGTATATTTCCGATATGTATAACGGGATTGTTTTCCAGGGCATGGTTTTGCCTGATGAGAAAATTGCTCATATGTTTTATGTGTTCAGCGGCCAGGATATCAAAGATTTTACAAAAAGAGGTTTTACCCAGCTTGGCGGGTTTGGAATGTTTCCCGGCAGGGCTCGCCGCACAATTGGCAGAATGCAGGGGTTTGCCGCGCAAAGAATAGACCACAATGTTTCCCTTGAATCCATACAGACGCAGTTTATTGATGCCGGAGATTATAGCAGAGCGAAGGTCCATTTAACGATGCGTAATACCGGCGGAAGCAACAATGCTGAATTTTTGACGAATATCAATATGCCTTACGGGGTTATAGTTACTGCATTTCGGTTAAAAGTTGATAAGGAAATGGCTTCCGGAAAGATTTTTGAACGCCGCGCCGCTCAATGGGTGTATCACATGATACGCGATTTTACCAACAGAGACCCGGGGGTATTATTTTTCAAAAATCCCGGCCAGCTTGAGCTTAGGGTTTTTCCTTTTACTTTGGGCCAGGTCCGCGAGGCGGAAATTGAGCTAGAGTTTCCTAAAAATTTTTATCCTGCTATCAAAATTGGCGCAAAAGTAATTGAATTGCCAAGCGCATTGGATTACGCAGATAAAATTATGAGCGCGCAGGATGCGCAAGGCAACGCCTTTTTGTTTGTTACCAAAGAGCAACTAAAGAAGCTTCCGGCAGTTAAGCGCGAGCCTTATTTTTATTTTATTCTAGACCGTTCGCGAAATGGATTAGAAAACCTGCCTGATTATGCAAGCTATATTGAGGCGGTTTCCGGCAAATACCCTGAAGTTAAATATTGCTACATTACTGCTGCAAACTTTTCTACCAAAGGCCAGGGAGTTTTAATTAACTTAAATCAAAAAGGTGCGATTAACGCAGCTTTAAAGCAGATAATATTACCGCGCCAGGGAGGTTTTGATTTGGAAAGAGCTGTAAAGCAGGAAATATTACGCTACGCCAAAAATCTTAATCAGCCAAAGTCCGATGCTGACTGGCAAACTTACCCGGTTTTTGTAGCTGTTTCGCCTGATAAAACAAAAATAAGCGAAATGAATGATTTAGGTTTTTACCGTAACCTTATTCCCGAAGGAGGATATTACTTTGTTGTTTCAGGCCAGAATGTAGAGAAATTTTTGCTATGGGAAAAGGAAGCTTCTGGCGCAGCGGATGTAGTTGTGGTAGCTTACGGAAAACAGCGCGCAGCGTTTTCCCAGAATTTGACAGAATCAGCAGTTGCTTATTTTCCCGTTTTACGCGGGGGTATAAATTCTTCAGAAGATTTTCTGGTTTTTGACCCGCTTCAGAAGAGTTTTGTCAGCATTGAAAATACGAAAAAATTTTCTTACCCAAATGAGTTTATTAAGAAAATTTCTCTCCTAGAAAAAGACAGCCAGATTATTCTAAACCCGCAGCTTAAAGATGCCGCATTGCCGGAATTAGTTAAAGAAAGCAAGCAGTTATCCGTTCTTATTCCTTCAACGGCTTTTATAGTTGTAGAGAGGGGTGTTCAATGGAAAGCGCTTAACCTGGCCGAGAAAAAACGATTGGCTACCTCAGGAGCTTTTGAGTTTGAGGAAGAGTTTAAAACGCCGGCGCCGTCATTTTGGATATTGCTGGCGATTATTGCAATATTTTTGATAATGTTTCGTGCTCGGGTTGAAGTAGGCCGCGGCCGTTTTTCTAAAATAAATTAAGTGAGAACCTAAGGCTTAAAAATGCCATCAGAAAAAATTGATTTTGATTATTCCTTTCCAAAAACACTTCAAATCAAGCTAACGGGGGCTTGGCAAATGGACTCCGGTATTCCGTCCATATCGGAAATTACCTCGCAGCTTTCAACCCATGCCGAAGTTTCGCAGATTATTTTTGATACTTCAAAGATTTCCAAATGGGACAGCGGGTTGGTTGCCTTTCTGTTTAGCCTGGTTAAAGAATGCCAGCAAAAAAATATTAAGGTAGACAAGCAAGGTTTTCCTGAAGGGGTGCGCAAGCTGCTTGACCTTACCGAAAAGCTTTCAGAGAGCATTAAACCGCAAAAAGTAGATAGCGTTTCGTTTCTTGAAAAAACCGGAGAAAATATCCTTAAGCTTAAAGAAAAAATGCTGGTGCTTTTGGAATTTTTGGGCGATATTTCAATATCCTTTATCAGCGTTGTTTCCGGCAAGGCATATTTTCGCTTTAATGATTTCATGTTAATCTTGCAAAGATGCGGGGCAGATGCCCTTGGGCTTGTCTCTTTGATAAGTATATTGGTAGGCATGATTCTTGCTTTTATCGGTGCTATCCAGCTTCAGGTGTTCGGAGCGCAAATTTATATAGCAGATATTGTAGGCATAGCAATGGTAAGAGTCATGGGCGCTGTGATGACAGGTATAATTATGTCTGGGCGCACAGGCGCTTCTTTTGCCGCGGAGCTTGGCATAATGCAGACAAACGAAGAAATAGACGCTCTTAAAACGCTTGGCGTTAATCCTGTTGAGTTTCTGGTTATACCGCGCATTATGGCTTTAGTTGTAATGATGCCGCTTCTAACCCTTTATGCGGATTTTATGGGAATCCTTGGCGGCTATATTATAAGCGCAGGCATACTTGGGATAAATCCGGTTGAATACTTAAACCATACTCAATCGGCGGTAAAGCTTAGTAACTTATGGATAGGGTTAGTGCACAGTTTTATTTTCGGCATAATTATTGCAATATCCGGCTGTTTGCGCGGCATTAATTGCGGAAGAAGCGCAAACGGGGTAGGGGAAGCTACTACTTCCGCAGTTGTTACCGCAATCACCAGCATTGTGGTTGCAACGGCAATTATAACTTTTGTCTGTCAGGTGCTTGGGGTGTAAAATGACACAAATGCCAGAAGCTGTTATTGAAGGGCGTAACCTTGACGTAGGTTACGATGATTATATTGTAATGCGTAATTTAAATTTTAAAGTCAGAAAAGGCGATATTTTTATTGTTATGGGAGGCAGCGGCTGCGGCAAGTCAACATTGCTGAAAGCTCTTATAGGGCTTAAGGCGCCCTTAAAAGGTGAAGTTTTCTATGGCGAGAAAAATTTCTGGCAGGAAGATGAACCAGGGCAAAAGGATTTAATGCGGCGCTTCGGAGTTCTTTATCAAAGCGGCGCTCTTTGGAGTTCTCTGACATTGGGAGAAAATGTTGCTCTTACCTTGGAGCTTTATTCCACTTTAACCGCTTCGCAGATTGAGGAAGTGGTTGAGTTAAAACTTGCGTTGGTAGGGTTGTCAGGGTATTCGCAATTTTACCCTTCTGAAATAAGCGGCGGCATGCGTAAGCGCGCCGGGCTTGCGCGGGCAATCGCGCTTGATCCGGATATTATTTTTTTTGACGAGCCTTCCGCCGGCCTGGACCCTTTGAATGCACGCATGCTTGATGATTTAATACTGCAGCTAAGGGATACTTTGGGGGCTACTTTTGTGGTAGTTACCCACGAGCTTGCCAGTATTTTTGCAATAGGAAATAACTCGGTGTTTCTTGATGCAAACAGCAAAAGCATTATAGCCAACGGCAACCCTAAGGATTTACTGACTAATTCCAGGGAAAGCCGCGTTATTGAGTTTCTGACGAGAGGGCAGAAGCAAGGAGCAGGACAATGATTAAAAAAGCGAATAAAAAATTAATCGGGGTATTTGTGGTGGGGGCCGTAGCTTTGTTTATTGCAGCCATACTGGTTTTTGGCTCAGGAGCACTTTTTAAACAAGCAGATAAATATTTTTTATTTTTTGACGGGTCAGTAAAAGGCCTTTCAACTGGCGCTCCGGTTATTTTTCGCGGAGTAAAGATTGGTAACGTAACAGATATAAGCCCTATTTACGACCCTAAAAGTAAAAAAGTATTAATAGGTGTGATTATTGAAGTAGAACTCTCCCGGGTTGAAGGTTTCCCTGAAAGAATAGGCTATCCTAATTATAAAATGCTTATTAGCCGCGGTTTGCGGGCGGGGCTTGAAGTACAAAATTTTATAACCGGGCAGCTGATGATTGGCTTTGATTTTTATTCGGGTGAGCCGGCAAAAATGTATGGGGTTGTCAAAAGCTATCCAGAACTTCCTACTTTACCGGTGTCCCCGGCTATTTTTGACGTTATGAACCAGCTTCCTATTAAGGATATAGCAGATAACTTAAAGCAAACTGTCGCAGGAATAAATAACCTGATAAATTCTAGCGGCTCGCGCGGGCTGAATAATATGCTTCAGGAAGTTTCTGAGGCGGCGCGTTCACTGCGTTTTCTGGCTGAATATCTTGAGAAGCATCCCGAAGCGATTTTGAAAGGAAAACAATCTCCTGAAAAACAGCAGTAATTATAGATGTTTGTATATAATACCGTTTTTTATCTGCAGGAAAGGAGAGGAAAATGAAAAAAAACACTTTTAGTTGTTATTGGCTGATGGCCTGTATAATTCTGTTTTCATTTGTAAGTGGCTGTGTGTCTGTTCCAAACAGCCCAAATCCGCGCTTTTATTCTCTTCACGCCCAGGATAAGGAAAAAATTAAAAAATTTGACACCAAAGTAAATACAATAATAGGCGTGGGCCCGGTAAGGATTCCAGAATATCTAAACCGGCCACAAATTATAGTTAAGAAAAAAGATAAAACAATTGTTTTTGACGAATTCAACCGTTGGGCGGAATCTCTTGATTTTTCTCTGGAACGCATGCTAAACGAAAACCTTGTTCTTATGCTTCCCGGAACTTCTTTTCAGATATTTCCCTGGGACTTTGCCATCGCGGTAAAGTATCAGGTAGTTATTGATATCGTAGAGCTTGAAAATAATTTTAATGATAATTTATTTTTGGCAGTGCAATGGTCAATCATAGATTTAGAGAAAAAACGGGCGGTTGTTACGAGAAGATCTGAATTTAGCAAGGATATCTACCCGCACAATTATTACGGTATGGTAGAAGCATTAAGTGAAACAGTTTCGTCATTAAGCACACAAGTGGCCGAAGAATTGGTTTCTATAAAAAAAGACTAACAAGATTAACGGTAGTGATGGCCAAAACCAAAATATATGTTTACTAAAAATTACAAACTGGTTTATGTTTTAAGTTCTTTTTTTTTACTTTTGAGTTTAATTTCATTTGCCCCTGTTTCTTATGGCAACCGCCACGCTTTATTTGATGGCATTAAAGCTCCTACATTATTATACCCTACAACGGAGGATATAGATTTGTCCGGAAAAGGCCAGCTTGAATTTCGCTGGATAAGAACACCGGGTTTGTTTGTATATTATACAGAATTCAAAGTTTATAAGGGCGCTAACAATTTTGGTTCAGACCTGATTTATAAAGAAAAGATACAACCCGGAAAATTTCCTGCCAATGTTCCGGCAAGTTATTTTGAAGCAGGGCAGGTATATTCGTGGACATTAAGACTGGTACTTACTGACGGTAACAGAACCGAAAGGGCTTACAGCACATTTAAAGTTATTAAGAAATAAGCTATACCTTCCGCCGTAAAATAAGTCTTTGTAAACCAAAGATTTTCTTACCAAAATTAACCTTTTTGTTATAATGTTTTCGGATGTATTTTGGCGGCTGCCAATAAAGCAAATTAAGCATGACGCTAAGGTTTGCTTATTTTGTTATCCGGCAATCCATTTGCTGGATTTAAGGAGGGCATAGTGAAAAAAATAACAGCAATTGTTGCGCTCATGAATGTATTTACTCTGGCAATTTGTTTTGTTGTTATCGGAGCTGTTTCTGTAGAGCTAAAATCAGCGCTTGGAATTGGTAACAGCGAAATCGGTACGTTAGTTTTAACCCTTTTTTTAACTGCCTGCATAGTCCAGCTTATAATCGGCCCGCTGGTAGACAAATTTGGGCATAAACCAATTGCGGTTGTAGGTTTTATTATATGCAGCCTAAGCATGTTCCTTTTGGGTTTAGCGGTTAATTTTAAACTGGCATTACTTGCTGCGTTTTTACTGGGCGTAGGGGCAATGTGTGTTAACACCGTAGGCAATACCCTAATACCGGTAGTTTTATTTAACGGCCAAGACCCCGCGCGAGCAAGTAATTTTGGAAATGGTTTTTTTGGCTTAGGGCTTATATTGACCCCGCTTATTATTTCTGCTTTTGGGCTAAAATATAACTATGCTCTTTTTTCTATCGGCGCCGTCATCCTGGTATTTTTTTTATTTTCTTTGCTGGCTTCTTATCCTAAAGTTTCAACCGGATTTAAGTTTTCTATGGCAATAAAATTACTAGGTAAGAAATCCGTAGTAATAGCAGCTTTAGCGCTTGTGTGTTATATTTCTCTGGAAAGCACAATGAATACTTGGATAAAATCTTTAATGGCTGAATTATTTCAAAGTAGCGGCAATCGTAATTTTTTAATGCACGCGGGGTTTGTTCTTAGCCTGTTCGGGGTTTGCATGATGCTGGGGCGTTTTTTAAGCTCTGCAGTCAAAAACTTGACCAAAATAGGCATTAAGGTTATCGCAGTATTTTCATTGATTTCAATGTTTGCTATAATTCTAATGATTGTTGCTAAAAGCCACCTGCTTGTTATTGCGGCAGTTATTCTTGTGGGGTTTACTTTTGCTCCAATTTTTCCTATTATTGTGGGCGTAACATTTGCGCGCTTTAAAGAGAACCTCTATGGAAGCATTTTTGGTATTATCTTTTCAGTCGGGCTTCTTGGCGGAACATTTGTCCCGCAGTATGTCGGGCATCTAGCGCAGGGCAGAACTATTCAGCAAAGCCTGTGGATTGCAGTTGTTATGGCGGGGTTATTGTTTGTCGTAGCTTTGTTGATGGGCCGGTTGAATTCTAATAAGGCATAAACAAAATTCTAATATACTAATGGTTGAGCGATGCGATGTAATTGTAATTGGGGCAGGCCCTGCCGGTATTATGGCCGCAATCCGTGCTGCCGAAAATAAGAAAAAAGTCCTTCTTATTGAACGAAACAGCGCTCTTGGCGTAAAACTCCTTACAACCGGCGGCGGACGGTGTAATATTACAAACACCTGTGACAGTAAAGATTTTCTTAATAGATTTTCATCCTCCAGAGATTTTTTGAGAAATTCTTTTGCGCAATTTTTTAATACGGAACTTCTTTCCTTTTTTGAAAAAAGCGGTGTTGCTTTTAAAGCAGAAGAAAATGGGTGTGTGTTTCCTGCTAGTAATAAGGCAGAAACTATCCTGAATGTTTTGAGGCAGAAGTTGCAGGAAAATAATGTTAAAATTTTGCTTGATGAACGCGTAAAAGATGTTATCGTTAAGGATAAAATTATTGAAGGCGTAATAACATTTTTCAATAATCATTTTTTAGCAAAAAGTATCGTTATTGCAACCGGCGGCTTTTCGTATCCGCAAACCGGTTCAACCGGAGACGGATATGAATTAGCCAGGAAACTTGGCCACACAGTAGTGGCCTTAAAACCGGCGCTTGTTCCGATAATTATCAATGAGAAATTCGTAAAAGACTGGCAGGGGATATCGCTTAGAAAAGTGCGTATAGCTATTCTGGGTAACGGCAAAATTATTGCCGAACGTTTAGGCGATGTGGTTTTTACTCATTTTGGCATATCCGGGCCGGTAATTCTTGATGTAAGCGCGGCTGTTTATGACGCGCAGTTGCTTAAAGCTAAGGTTGAGCTGTCTATCAATTTCTTGCCAGAGTTAAGCTCAAAAGAATTAGACACTTTTGTTTTACATGAATTTAAAATGCACGCCGCCAAAACTATAAAAAACATGTTTAAAGATGTTTTGCCAAGAAAAATGATGGAAAGATTTCTTAAGCATTGTAATTTAAGCCCGGATATAACTGCGCATCAAATGACTCTTGAAGAAAGAAAAAGGCTCGTTAACGGTTTGTCCGATTTGCGGCTTACCGTAGGCGGAGTAATGCCGGTAAAAGACGGCATTGTAACCAGAGGCGGAATAAGCACTAAAGAAATAAATCCAAAGACTATGGAATCCAAGCTCATCAAAGGGCTATTTTTTGCCGGAGAGATAATAGATGTTGACGCAGCAACAGGCGGATATAATTTGCAGGCAGCATTTTCAACCGGATGGGTTTGCGGCAGCAATGTTTAGGACAGGCAAGGGGGCAAGTTATGTATCAAACGCAAAATAATAATCAATACGGGCAGCCAATTCTTAAAGGCCTTGTAACTCCGGAGAAAGCTAAAATTCATGCGCAGACGCTCGCTAACAGCCTTCGTAAAAGATTCCGGCATTTATCCAGGAAGTTTAAACGCGAAGGAGTAGATTGTTTCAGGCTTTACGATTGGGACAGCCCGGATATCCGCGTAGTTGTTGACTGGTATGCCGGGCATATTGTTGTTGCCGAATACGAGCGTAAACAGACAGGCCTTAAATATTTGCCGCAAATGGCTTTCGCTGCAGCAGAAGCCCTAAACGTTTCTAAGGATAAGATCCATATCCGGCGCCGGCACACAAATGTAATAGATGCGCCGCGCTACAAAAAACTCGCCTCAAGCGGCAGGCGTTTCAAAGTCCGTGAACGGAATCTATGGTTTTGGGTGAATCTGGACGATTTCCTTGATACCGGATTGTTTTCCGACCATCGCGATACGCGTTTAATTATCGGTAAACTTGCCAAAGATAAAGACTTCCTAAATCTATTCGCCTACACAGGCACATTTACCTGCACCGCTGCCGTAGGAGGAGCGCATACTACAGTAACCGTTGACCGCGCTCAAAAGTATATCAATTGGGCTAAAGACAATTTGATACTAAACAGCCTTTTAAGCGCAAAGCATACTTTGATTCAATCAGATGCAAAAAAGTATTTATCGCGCGCGTATAGCGAAGGCAAACGTTTTGCATTAGCTTTTGTTGACCCGCCGTCTTTTTATAAAAATGAACGGGAGGGGCTATCGTTTGATATAAACCGTGACCACCCTGAATTGATCCGCGATGTTTTAAAAGTTATGCGTCCCGGTTCAGATTTATTTTTTTCTACGAACCACCAGCGCTTTGAGCCTCGTTTTGATAGGATGCCCGTAAAGGAAATCATTAAATTGACCCCTGAGACGATTCCGGAAGATTACCGCAATCGTAATGTCCATAATTGCTGGCAATTCAAAGTGTGAGCAGAACTCAAATGGTTGAATCTGTACAAATAAGGAGGTCTTATGAATAAAGAATACAAGTTGTTTTTTGCAGGCTTATTTTCTCTATGCATACTTATGAATTTTTCATTTTCCAAAGCTGCGCAGGAAAGTAATGCCTCTGACAAACCAAAACTTTACGAAGGAATGCCCAAAGAAGAAATATATAAAGTTTACCCGCAAAAATATCAGATTCAAGATTATGCAAAAGACAACCTGGAGGTTGTTATTTTTGATGATTATCTTACCGAAACAGCCGGCGATACAATTACCTTTTATTTAAAGGGCGGCAAAGTCAGCTGGTGGGATAAGGTGCAGGCTTCCCCGACTCCGGAAGAAAATCTTCAAGCCATTTTAAATCGTAATAAGCATAAGCAGGAAGACTCTTCAATGAACCAAAATGGAAATAATACTATAATAAAAATTAAAGACAAACAGCACCTGGATGATGCGGGATACGACAGGACAAAAACATATTTTAAAGAAAAACAATATTCACAATGAAGCTATTTATAATTTTTTAGTATAAAACCTGGAGGGTAGCGGAGGATTAAACAAGTGCCTTTCTTTTCTTAACAATGAGCACCAGAATAAGAGCTAAAATTGTGCTTGATGCTCCCACGATGATTGGAAAGGAATAAATGAGCCCCTGGCAATAACCGTATTCAAGGTCGTAATATTTTTGGGCGGTAGAAACCAGTCCCTGCTTTGCTTCCAGACAAACCGCCTCTCTGGCATATTTGATACTCAGAACTGTTCCGATTATTCCCAAAAACAATGGCAAAACAGCCATAAAAGTAAGCAAGCGCGTGTATTTTTTAGGAATATTAAATACGAAAAAGGCTATGGCGCCTATGGCGACAAGGGCGAGAAAGAGCAGTGCAACTTGCGGGATTTTATTTGAAAGGCTTACGTATTGCGAGAATAAATGATCAATAATAAAAAAAATTCCTTTATATCTAGTCATAGCTGTTATCTCCATAAAAATTCTAGCATTTTAAATGTTTATGTCAAATTAGTTTATGTATTGAATTTTTACCTTTTTTAAAATATAATCTAACTATGGGTGAGCACTTTAAAAAGCATAAATTTTTATATCTTTTGGCGATACTGCTTTTAACTTGCGCGTTCTCTATATTTACCGGCCCTATTTTTGAAGTTTATTTGGACCTGCGTGTCAGCCCTCCCAATGATGTGCGGCATACTGATTTTAGCTGGATAACCGTAAATGAATGGTTTGAAACGCAAGCCCGCGTCATTACCAGTTACAAAAATATCAAACAGGCCGCCGGTGATTTAGGCGAAGAAAAGCTTAAGCAGCTAGTAACTGCAAAGCGCTTAGATTCTGCGGATATAATAAGAGTTTCGGCTAAAGGCCGGGAAAGCAGCTCTATACTTGAAAAAGCAGTTACTTCTGTAGCAGATGCTTATTTAAAAAGCTACAATGCCTCTTTAGGCCTATCGGACAATAATTCCAAAGAGCAACCAAAGAAGGGTAAAAGCCTATCGGTAGAGCCAGATTACAAACAAGAGCTGCAAGATATTTATAAAGGAAGAAAGAGGTTGCAGCTTGAAATGGAAAGGACAAGAATCCGCGTCCAGGAACACGAGAACGAGTTAAAAGAAATTAACGATGATTATTCCAGAGCAAACTCTCTGGAAGCTACTATAGCCAAAGTTAATAATCAATTGGCAGAACTTAACCAGAAGCTCGTTGCTCTTACAAAAATTTATGCTGAAGGATGGCCTGAGGTAATAAAAATTAAAGAACAGATAACTGCGCAAGAAGACCAAAGGCGGCAATACAGCCAGGAGTTAACTGCAGAAAGAGCCAAAATTGTTAAAGGGCAGAATGAAAAAAGCAATTTGAAGATGTTGATTAAATCAGATGCGGATGCCATTTTCAGCTTAAAAAAAGAACTGGAACAGGTTAATGACCGCGCTGACAGGCTGGAAGAGCATCTGCAATATTTGCAGAAGGATATCCCTATTGAGTCTTTAGCCATTACCAAAGAAGAAACCTTGCAGGCTTATATAATAAACCCTCCAACCATTAACTTCCTGCCTGATTTATGGATGCGTTTTTTATTCGGTGCGATAGCCGGTTTTATTCCCTGGTATATTATTTATCTGGCTTTGAAAAAATAAAACCTGTCCCAATAAGGCCATAATTAATAAGAAATTCGCATGTGAATGAGTAATTTTGAGCTTCAATTCATAAAATAAAAAACTATACGTGAGCGAAAAAGTAATAAATTTGAATAAAAAAGGTATCTTTATCTTAGCGCCAGCTTTTGAATCCTAAAATTGCACCGATAGTATAAAGCCAATTTGTATGAAAAAAACAAGAATCGCCAGCATAGAAACCTTTCGTGTAGCCAGCATAATAGCAGTAATATGCCTTCATACGATGCCGTTTAAATCTCTCGGATTAGAAAATATATATTTTAAGTTTTTTTCTTATTTAATAGATAACTTTTGCAGGTTTGCCGTTCCGTTCTTTTTTATCGCTTTTGGCTATTTCTTCGGAAGAAAATTAAGATTATGCCGCACAACGTCAGAATCGTTTGGCCTTCTCTTTGCGAACCTTAAAAAGTATTTTATAATTTTTTGCGGCTGGCTATTGATATACACGCTCATTCCGGGACATATACCGTTTATAAAAATTATAAAATGCAATTTTTCTTACGATTATTCTTCTCTATTTTTTAATCATTTACGCGATGTTTTTTTAAATTTTCAGAATGCACCAATCAGGTTTTTACTTGGGGGAGGGCCGTCAGTGCCGCTTTGGTTTTTGCTTGCCTTAATGATGGCATTAGTTATTGTTTTTAGCATGTATATGCTAAAAAAAGAAAAATACCTTTTCGCTCTGGCATTATCTTTATATTTCCTTGGACTTCTTGCCGGTAAATATGCTGGCACCCCTTTAGGTATTCATCTGCCGTTTAAATTCAGTATCAGAGACGGGCCTTTTTTCTCTACACTATTTGTAACATTAGGTTTTTGGTTGTCCGGGGAAAAAAGGGTTTCCCTAAAAACATGGCAAGCGCTTTTAATCATCATCACTGGTTTTGTATTTCAGGAAATAGAAGCTTTGTTCTTGTGGAAATTTTATCACGTTCATCCAGTATTTGACTATCTGGCCGGAACAGTGCCGTTTGGAGCCGGTGTGTTTCTTCTAGCTCTTTCAAAGCCAGATATCGGCAAATCAACCTTATTGCCAAAACTTGCCCCTTTGACATTGGGTATATATGTTGTCCACCTTCTAACGGTTTCTTATTGCTCAATGATTTCGCATTTTGTTCCAGGCTTTTTATGGCAGATACTATTTCCTTTTATAGTGTTTATATCTTCCGGCGTGATTGTAATCATTTTACGTGAAATTCCCGTTATCAATTTACTCGTAGGAGGAAATTACAAATCTAGTTTAATTTAATATTGGCAAAAGCAAAATAGGGAGAATTTTAATAACTATATAAAAATGCTTTTCTTTGGGCCTTTGATTGCCAGATGGGCAAATTGTTGCGTCCCTGCTACGAGAGAAAAATAGCGCCTGGCGCATATTACAAAAGGTATACATGCCGAAAGTTAAATTGAATGATGCCTCGCTTTACTATGAGGTTTATGGAAGTGGCGCGCCGCTTTTATTGATTGGCGGCTTGGGGTCTGATAGTGCAAGCTGGTTAGGAGTGGTTAAGGATTTTTCGACCTATTTTCAGACTATTGTTTTTGACAATCGCGGCTGCGGTAGAAGTAGCGCAAGCGGTAAGTCTACCGTAACGGAAATGGCGAAAGATGCGATTGCCTTGCTGGATTTTTTAAAAATAAAAAAAGCCCATATACTAGGCCATTCCATGGGCGGCTACATTGCGCAGGAACTTGCCATAAATTATCCAAACCGCGTTAATAAACTCATCCTGGAAAGCACTGCTCCTATTTCTTCCAAAAGAAATAACGCCCTACTAAAAGATATTTATAGCCAGCTTAAAAAAGAAGGGCACAGCGAAGCGTGGTTTAAGCGGTGGGTTGAATGGTTGTTTTCCCCGAAGTTTATTGCTGATAGCGCGTCGGTAGTCATATTCGTTAAAAACTCCCTGAATTACCCTTATCTTCAAAGAGCCGAAGGATTAAAGATGCAAATAGAGGCAATCGCTTCATTTGATGCGCGCAGTAAAATAGGTGCTATCAAAGCTAAAACCTTAATTCTTGAAGGAAAAAATGATATACTGATAACTCCAAAAGAATCTAAGGTGTTGGCTAAAAATATACACAAAAGTATTTTTCGGTTATTGGGCGGTGTGGCGCACTGTATACATATAGAAAATCCAAAGTTATTTACAGGGGCAGTGTTGGGGTTTCTCAGGCAGGGTGGAGCTTTCCATTAAAGGAGCAATATAATGAAACAGTGGTACGAGTCATTATTTGAGAATTATGCACATAAGTATGATAAAGAATGTTATGTTCACGGAACGATTGGTGAATGTGATTTCATCGAACAGGAGATAAATCAGGATAAATCTCTAAAAATTATAGATATTGGTTGCGGCACCGGGCGTCATTCTATTGAACTGGCAAAAAGGGGTTATCAGATTGCTGGCATTGATTTATCTGAGTCCCAGCTTAAAAGGGCGAGGGAAAAAGCAAAAGAGCAAGGGTTAGAAATAGTTTTTGAGAAGCATGACGCGAGAAACCTTCCTTTTAAAGGCGAATTTGATTTGGCGATAATGCTCTGCGAGGGCGGTTTTTCTTTAATGGAAACGGATGAGATGAATTTTGAAATATTAAAGAACGCGACAAAGGCGTTAAAAAATAAGGGCAAGTTTATATTCACGACATTAAACGGGTTATTTCCGCTTTTTCATTCCGTCAAAGAATTTTATGAGGCGGCGGCCAAAGAAGGCAATTCAGCGTGTAAAAATTGTTCTTTTGACCTGATGACGTTTCGGGACCACAATACTGTTGCGTTTGAGGACGATGCGGGGACTAAAAAGGAATTAACCTGTAACGAGCGCTACTATGTGCCAAGTGAACTCGCATGGCTTTTAAAAACGCTGGGGTATAAAAAAATAGATATTTTCGGCGCGAAACTGGGAGCGTATTCAAGAAATGATAAGCTAACGCCGGAACATTTTGAAATGCTTGTTGTTGCAGAGAAATGAAAGAACATAGTAAAGAAATTTAGCTCCGCACATTCGGTTGCCAGATGGACAAACTGTTACACTCGTATTTTACACTCGTTGAAAGAGCGGTATGATAAGGATTAATTATCCGTAGTATAATGAGTTAGGGCGAAAGGCAAAGAGGGAACCGTACGTAAGTGGAATTTTGGGCTGACCGGTGAATGTGCTGAGGAGCGATTTCTATGAAACGATTTTTTAACTGGCAGATGATACTCGCCTTA
>Ga0265297_10003239_pt1 | contig 30022 bp, 29 predicted proteins | sample Munlanlwell13791_FD_192502 | JGI IMG/M metagenome (GOLD analysis project Ga0265297, IMG submission 192502) | Leachate microbial communities from a municipal landfill in Southern Ontario, Canada - Leachate well 137-91 | ecosystem: Engineered > Solid waste > Landfill > Unclassified | place...
TAGTTGCGCCTGTGTCGGATCTTCTGATGGAGGTAATGGTGTCAGTGGATATACTGTTGGAGGAACAGGTCAAGGTCATACCACAAGGGAATTCGGTGAGGCGACAGGTGCATTGTATGCCGGAGGTGGCGCTGGATGTGATAATTTGGCTACTTGCGGTACAGGAGGTGCGGGAGGAGGAGGTAATTATCGTGCAAATGGAACTAATGGTTTGGGCGGTGGCGGCGGATGTTATGGCGGTGCCGGTGGTTCAGGTGTTGTTATTGTAAAGTATGTCAATAATCTTTAATATTAAACAAAACCCTTTTAAGGGTTTTTGTTTTTTGTTGATTGACATCAGTTTTATCTGTGTTATATCTAAGGTGTCATTATTATGGCTCCCTTGGTACAAGGGAAAGCTCTTTGGAGGCTTAAATATGAAAAACGAAGATGTTAAGAAAGGACTTGTTGTGATTACAACTGTACTGAAAGAAGAAGACCCGAAATGTTTCTATCGGTTTAATGAAGGAAGAGTTCCGGGAGCAGCTGGCGTCATTGTCGAACCTATTTCTGGAGGACAAGACGAAAATTTATGGCTGGTCTGTCACACCCAAGGAGAGGAAGGAGCAGTATATGATGCATCTGAGTTCGAACCAATCTACAGCGAAAAAGGAATCGAGCTAGAGACATATTTCTCGGAATGCTTCGTTTCTAACGAATGTTGCATTTGTGGAAAGAGTCCAACCGTAGCTTCAGTCAGTTTCTGGTTAGCATTCGGTCTTGGTACTCATAAAGTAGTTTACTTCTGCGAGAATCATTTCAATCATGTCGACATTCTCAAAGGACTTGGAGGTGCTTTAGTCAAAAAAGCTCTGGACATTGAGAAAGGAATGATTTACCGGAAAGAACTTCCGAGGGAAAAATCTTCCTACTTAGTGGCGATTCGGGCGGTTGACTATGACCATCTTGGCTGTCCGCATTGTTCTTATCAACATCCTGACGTCAACTTCACTCCTGGCACTATCTCACTTGTATGGTGTGAAAAATGTGGCATGCCATATGCAGTGTTTGCTGATGGGGTAAGGAAGAGGTCAGCTATGGTAGAAATGCTCTTTGGCTACAACGCTAGGGCAGTTCTAAAAGATTGTCCTTGCGAAGACCACTACTTTACTCATTGGACCCGCGTTTTTCAATGTCGAGAATGCTCGCAAAGGTATCCCTCTGATCGAGAAGGTACCATTTGCAATACTTGTGGCGGAAAGATAGTCCGTTCTAAGGTTGAGCGCGAGAGCAAAGGTGCGGTTAAGAACTGCGCCTAATTTTTTTGTCATTTTTATATATCTTTGATATAATAAAGAAAATTAATTACAAAAAGAAATGAAATATAAAAGAATTCTATTAAAGATAGGTGGGGAATCGTTTGGTGCCGATGGAAAGGGAGTTTCCCTTACTTCATATCTAGAAATGGCTAAACAGATTGCTGAGATTAAAAAGAATAACAAGATTGATTTATGTATTGTTATTGGCGGAGGTAATATATTTCGTGGCCGTGAAGTCGGGGAAGAACATTTTGACCGAGTTACGGCGGACTATATGGGAATGTTAGCGACTATTATTAATGGTTTAGGATTAAGTGAGGCACTAGAGTTAGCTGGAGTTCCAGCTCGATTGATGTCCGCTGTACCAATGGAAAAGGTTTGTGAGTCTTTTTCGGAGAAAAGAGCAGTTCATCATTTAGACAAGGGTAGAGTGGTAATCTTTGCTGGTGGGACGGGGAATCCTTTCTTTACGACGGATACTTCAGCGGCCCTTCGAGCTTTTGAAGTTAATTGTGATTTGATTTTGAAGGCAACTAATGTTGATGGGATATATGATAAGGACCCGAATAAGTATCCTGAGGCTAAATTGTATGAAAGATTGTCATATCAAGAAGCATTAGAGAAGAATTTACATGTAATGGATTTAACGGCCTTTGCTTTGTGTGCGGATAGCAACAAGCCGATTATTGTCTTTAATATTAAAAACCTTAAGGATGTTTCGAAAGCTCTTAAAGGAGAGAAGTTTGGAACATTAGTTGATTAAAGTTCTAATCCTGTGCCACCGCAAATCACTAGCGCCTTATTGGCGCTTTTTGTTTTTAAGGATATAATACATTTAATAAAATAATATTAAATAAAATGTCTATTGAGATACCATCATTTGGAGAAGATGGAATAGAAAAAGAAATTTCCCCTGAACAGAAAGAAATCTTGGATTCAGCAGTTAATTTTGCGGACTATTTAACAAATAAGTATCCTCAAATTGACGATGGAACAAAAAGAATCATAGAGATAGATGAAGCTGGCCAAATATTAGAATCGCCACCTATAAACGGGGCAGAGCCTCAACAAAATATTAATTATTGTCTTTCTGGATCGCTAGCCACAATGCTTTTATCAAAAGCTGACTCGTTTTCAGAAATAAAAGAAAATCGAGGTAATAATTTAAAAGAGGGAGAAGAAAAGATTATTCCAGAAAAAACACACCATATTCTTTCTACTTTTGCCAGGCCAATAGGAGATGTAGATTTTGATCAAACTGATTTTTATGAGACGAAAAAAAGCATTATTTTTAAGGCTTCGGGAAAAATACCTGCAGAGAAATATCGTAATTTAAGATCTCAATACTTATATAAGGGTGGTAGCGGACCTTCTTTTGATGAGGTTCCAGATAATGCACAAAAATGTCTTAATAGGGGAGAAAATCAAGTTAAAATTATGTTTGATCCTGTTAAAACATTTGAGCCTAAAAAAATTGCTAAAATAAAAATAAAGGAAAAGGACTATTATATCACTGCTCCAGATAACATGTTGGCATATAAAGTTTTACACCTCTTACAAAGCTACCATATTAAACCTGAAAAATTTAATGATGATTTTGGTAAAATGCTGAACGCAATTAAGGAATTATATAGTGAAGAAGATTTGGAAAAAAATACTGTAAATATTTTAAAAGCTTCAGAAAAAAATAGTGAAGATTTTCATGTTAGATTTAATAAAGACAGAGAAGATGTAATAGGATACGAAAAGAAAATTCCTGGACAAATAGAAAAGGTTTTAGCAAATCCCAATTTATCGAAAGAAGTTAAGTCTTTTATTGAAAAAATTAAAGAAAAAATTGTAAGTAATTAAAGTAAAATGGTTCTAATGTTTTTATGAAAAATAAAATTAAAAAACTTGCATTCTTTATATGCTTAGGACTATTCTTTAGCTCTACTTTTTGTTTAGCTGAAGAAATCAATAGTTTTAATTCAATTATTAAGATTAATGATGATGCGACGGTTAATTTTACGGAGATTATTAATTACAATTTTGGTGATTTAGAGAAGCACGGTATTTATCGATATATTCCCGTAGATTATGTTGAAGGCAATTCAAATTACAGTATTAATGTTAGTAATATTTCGGTCACTAATGCGGATGGGGCGGACTATAAATTTACGAGTGATTATGAAGATAATAATCTTAATTTAAAGATAGGAGATGCTGATGCGACGGTATCTGGTCTTAATACCTATATTGTCAAATATGATGTCGTAGGAGCAATTAACTATTTTACTGAGCATGATGAATTCTATTGGAACATTAATGGTTCTGATTGGCCAGTTACTATTTTAAAAAGTAAAGCCACTCTTTTTGTTCCTTTTGAAATTAAGAATCCAACTGCCGATATTAAATGCTTTTATGGTGCTTATGGTTCAAAGAATGAATGCCAGTTTAGTTATTTAATTAAAGAAGGAATTACGCAGATTGATTTTGAAGCGCCCGTGTCTTTGAGCCCGGGAGAAGATTTAACTATTGCCTTAAGTTTCCCAAAGGGATTAATAACGCAGAATGCTTTAGTTGAACCAATAAGAGATAATAGCTCATCTAGCATTGAGAAAGCTAAGCTTTTTAAAAACTTTACTTCAATTGATGTAGAAGATATTATTGCTTCAATTTTGTTCTTTATTGCTTTCCTTTTTGTTTGGTTTAAGTTTGGCAAAGAACCAAAAGGAAGAGGAGTGATTATTCCTCAATATGATGTTCCTGATGGTTTAACACCAATTCAGGTGGGAACGATAACCGATGAGAGTGTTGATAATGTTGATATTTCAGCACAAATCATTTATTTAGCGATTAATGGTTATTTAAAGATAACTAAATTGGAGAAGAATGATTACAAGCTAGAGAAATTAAAGAATGATAGTGCTTTACCGAATGAATTTGATAGGCTTTTGATGTCTTACTTGTTTAGTAAGGGTAATACGGTTACTTTTTCTGATATTAGGAAAAGAGAGAGTGACTTTTTAACTCGTGACTATATCAAAGATATTAAAGACGAGGTTATTAATGACCTTCAATCTAGAGAGTATTTTAGGAAAAGTAGTTCGGTTGCTAAGATATCAGTTTTATCTATTTGTGGGGCTTTGTTCTTCTTTGGTTTTTCTCTTGGCTTAGGAATAGCTTTCACTTTTTCAACGGTGATTGTTATAATCTTAACTTATTCTCTTTTTTCTTCTAGGCTAAGGAAAGGAGTAGAAGCTAAAGAATATATCAAGGGATTAAAACTTTATCTTTCGGTGGCCGAGAAGAGAAGAATTGATTTCCACAATGACCCCAAGATGAACCCGAAGGTATTTGAAAAGTTCTTGCCGTATGCGATGGTTTTAGGGGTAGAAAAGAAATGGGCGGAGCAGTTCAACAGTATTTATCTTTCTGGTTGGTATACTTCATCTAATCCCGCTACTTTTTTCATTGCGACTAGTTTTATCAATGATATGTCTGGATTTAGGACAGCGACCAACAATACTTTTGCGATTGCTAATGTGGGAGCTGGTTCAGGAGTGAGCGCCTTTAGTGGTGGCGGAGGGTTCGCTGGCGGAGGGGGAGGAGGCGGTGGTGGAGGGAGCTGGTAATTGCTTTATTATTTCGTTAGGTATATATTGGAGGCAATGATTAAATTATTAGAAAATTTAGTAGATAACAATGACACCTCTTTTTGAGGTGTTTTATTTTAGCTAAAATATGTTAATAACAGCTTCTAAATTATATGACTATCTTAAGTGCCCGCATAGAATATGGCGTGATATTTATGGGCCTCAAAAAGAAAAAATAATTGAAACTAATCCATTCGTTCAGCTTCTTTGGGATAGAGGAGTAAGCTACGAAAAAAAAGTTATGGGTTCTTTAGGAGAGTATTTAGATTTAAGTGAAGGAAGCATAGAAGAAAGGTTTGAAAAAACTAAGAAAGCGCTTCAAAACAATGTTCCGTTGATATATCAGGGGGTTTTAATTAAAGACGACTTGATGGGCATTCCCGATCTTTTGGAAATTACTTCAAACGGTAAATATATTCCCATTGATATTAAATCAGGCATGGGGGTAGAGGGAGCAGGAGATGAAGAAGGGGGGAAACTAAAGGACCATTATGCCGTACAGCTTGCATTGTATTGCGATGTTTTGAGTAATCTTGGATTTAAAAACGACAAACAAGGAATAATTTTAGATATAAAGGGCAACAGAGTTTTGTATGACCTTAATTTAACAATAGGAAAAATTAAAAATATAACTTACTGGCAACTATACGAAAATACTAGAAAAACAGCTTCATTAATCATAAGCAACAAAATTAAAAATAATCCAGCGCTAGCAGGCGCTTGTAAATTGTGTCCCTGGTATAATAGTTGCAAGAAATGGGTAGAGGAAACAGATGACTTAACTGGCATATTTTATGTTGGAAGAAGCATACGAGATACTATAAATCAAGATATTTTCGTAAACAAAATAGACGATATTTTAGATTTAGATTTAAATGATTTGCTATCTAAGAAAAAAGCGGATAAAAATTTTCTTAAAGGAATTGGAGAAAAAACCATAGAGAAAACTATTTATAGAGCAAATGTATTGAAAATTTTAAAAAAACCAGTAATCAACGGGGAAATATTTTTACCAGATGTTTCATATGAACTTTTTTTCGACATAGAAGATGATCCTACTCGTGAGTTTATTTATCTTCACGGAGTTTATGAAAGAAGTAAAAAGGGAGAAAGATATATAAATTTTACAGCCAAAGACACGACCCCTAAAGCAGAGAAAGAAGCATGGTCTAATTTTTGGGAATATATAAGGTCATTACCAGTTAATGATTTTGCCGTTTATTATTATTCTTCACACGAAAAAAATACATATAAAAAAATGCAAAAAATGTATCCCGAAGTTGTATCCGAGAAAGAGCTTAATGATTTTTTTGAAAATCCAAATGTTATAGACTTATATCAAGATATAATAATGAAATGCACTGATTGGCCAGTAAGCAGTTATTCTTTAAAAGCGATAGCTCAATACCTAGGTTTCAAATGGAGAGATGAAACGCCATCAGGAGCTTTATCTATCCAATGGTTTAACGAGTATATAGATAAAAAAGATGCTAAAATTTTGGACAGAATTTTAATATACAACGAAGATGACTGTAAGGCTACAATGATTTTAAAGGACGAGATTAAAAAACTTCTTAAGTGAGTTTATTTTAAAAATATAAAAAAAGATAGAGTATGTCAAAAATAAAAACAACTATTTGGAAAATAGATCCTCACACAGAGGCAAAGCACGAAATTCTTAAAAAATATCTCAATGCTTGGCTACCAATTATGTCAAGATATAACGATAAAATTCTTTATATAGATGGTTTTGCTGGACCAGGAGAATATATTGGAGGAAAAGATGGTTCACCCGTAATCGCATTAAAATCTATAATAAATCGCAAAATACCCATTAAATCGAAAATCGCTTTGTATTTCATTGAGGCAGACATTAAAAGATGTGAATATCTAAAGCAAAAAGTAGAACAGATTAAAACACCTGCTAATATAGAAATTTTAATCGATTGTAAAAAATTTGAAGATGCTATAACGGATGTTCTTCAGCACCTAAAAGAACAGACCAAAAAAATGGCTCCTTCTTTTGTTTTTATTGATCCATTTGGTTTTACTGGTATACCATTAAGGATTATTAAGGAGATAATGAAAAATTCTAAATGTGAAGTATTTATTACTTTTATGTATGAAGAAATAAATAGATTTATTTCGGATGAAAAACTGTGGGATGGACTAACCGAAACTTTTGGTACTGACGAGTGGAAGGTTGTGATTCCATCAAAAGATCCAAAACAGAGGAGGGGGATATTGCATGATATTTACAAGAAGCAACTAGAAAAGGAAGCTAACGTTAAATTTGTAAGATCTTTTGAAATGAAGAATAAAGGTAATTCTACGGATTATTTTCTCTTTTTTGGTACTAATAATATAATAGGTCTCAAGAAAATGAAAGAAGCAATGTGGAAAATTGATGAAAACGGATCTTTTCAATTTTCTGACGCAACATATAATCCCTTTCAGCCAATGTTACTTGAAGCTGTACCAAATTATTATCAATTAAAAAAAATTATTATTGGAAAATATAAAAGGAAAATTACTAAAATTTCTGATTTAGAATATTTCATTTTAACCGAAACACCATTTAGAGAAACTCATTATAAAAGAAAAATACTTTTCGAGATGGCAACAGCAAGCATCCCAGAGTTGAAAAAAAGATGTGATTTGTGCCCCTCCAATAGTGAATGTAAAAGGAAAAAAAGCTATCATATTAGCCAATATTGCGTTGTCGAATTTTTATAATTTTAATATGGTGCTATAATAAAAACATGAAAAGTATATATAGAAAGTCTTTATTATATAAAAGTGGAGTAGAGTATGCGGACTACTGTATTAATCATGTGGAGGGTTGTTCTCATGGTTGCAAATACCCATGTTACGCAATGATGATGAAGAAAAGGTGTGGGATAATTAAAACATATAAAGATTGGACTGAGCCAAAAATAGTGGCCAATGCTTTAGAAATTTTGGACCGAGAAATTCCTAAATTAAAAGATAAAATTGAAGTTGTTCATCTTTGTTTTGCTACGGATCCTTTTATGTATAAGCAAAAAGAAATTAAGGACTTAACTTTAGAAATAATAGAAAAGTTAAATAAAAATGGAATAAGATGTACTGTATTAACCAAAGGAGTGCTTCCAAAAGAATTAGTAAACGAACAAAAATATAGCAGAAAAAATGAATATGCTATAACCTTAGTTTCTTTAAATGAAAAATTTAGAAAAGACTTTGAACCAGGAGCAGCTCCATTCAGAGCAAGGATTAAAAGTCTGAAATATTTACATGACCATGGTTTGAAGACTTGGGTAAGTATGGAGCCATATCCAACCCCTAATTTGGTTAGACAGGACCTAAATAATATTTTGAACAGTATAGGCTTTGTTAATAAAATAATCTTTGGAAAGCTCAATTATAATTCTAAGGTTTCTGAGTTTAAAGAAAGAACAGAATTTTATCAAAATTGTGCAGATATTGTAATTGATTTTTGTACTGACAGAAAAATAAATTATCATATTAAATACGGTACATCTAATAAGAATAGCAAAGAAACTATTAGAATTTTTAGAAATTTGAATGGATTTAAATTAGCAGTTTGATTTTATTGAGACGTCAATAATGGTATCTTTTTTGATTTAGCGGTATACTGTCTTTGTAATGAATCAAACACAAGCGTTCAAAATATTGAAGTCTGGGGCTAATGTATTCTTGACTGGTTCAGCTGGAACAGGCAAGACTTTTTTATTAAACAAATTTATACAGTATCTTAAAGATGAAAAGATAAAGGTGGGAATTACGGCTTCAACGGGAATTGCTTCAACACATATTGGCGGGACAACGATTCATTCTTGGTCGGGAATTGGAATAGCTGACAATATTGATGACCCGAAAATCAAGAAGTTTTTGAAAGGCCGGACTCCTAAATGGAAAGAAATCAGGGATACTAAAGTATTAATCATTGATGAAATATCAATGCTTGATTCCGAAAGGCTCGCTATGATAGATAGGGTTTGCAAAGAGATTAAAGACCCCTTTCTTCCTTTTGGTGGAATTCAATTAGTTGTTTGTGGGGATTTCTTTCAATTGCCTCCAATTAATGGAGAAATGGAAGAAAAATCACAATTGGCCTACAATTCTCCAGCCTGGAAGAGGGCTCGGTTAAAGGTTTGCTATCTTGAAAAGCAACACCGACAGGATGATAAAGAATTTATTAGTATCCTAAATGATATTAGGAACAATAAAGCAACAACTAAAACATTAGAAAAGATAAATACGAGATTAAATCAGAATATTTATGGTTTCGAAAAAGTGACTAAGTTATATAGTCACAATCGGAACGTGGATAAGATTAATAATCTAGAGTTGTCTAAGATTAAAGGAGAAGAGAAGGTCTATGAAATGACCTACAAAGGACCAGAGAGATTAGTAGAAATACTAAAGAAAGGTTGCTTGGCTCCAGAAATATTGAAACTAAAGAAAGGAGCGATTGTCATGTTTGTAAAGAATAACTTCAAGGAAGGATATGTTAATGGAACTTTAGGAAAAGTAGTTGGGTTCGAAAATGAGCTTCCAGTTGTAGAAACTATAAAAGGGGGAAGGGTAATTGCGATGAAGGCCGAATGGGACTTTGAAAAGGGTGATGAAATACTAGCTTCTATTTGGCAGATTCCTTTAAGATTAGCTTGGGCGATTACTATTCATAAAAGCCAGGGAATGAGTTTGGATGCAGCAGAAATCGATTTAAGTAAATCATTTGATTTTGGAATGGGTTACGTTGCCTTGTCTCGAGTGAGAAGATTGAGTAGTATTAAGTTAATGGGAATTAATGAGAATGCCTTAAAAGTGAACCAAGAGATTACGGAAAAGGATAAAGAATTTGTAGAATTATCAAAAGAGAATGAAGAAATATAACTATGTACTTATTTTTTGACACCGAAACAACAGGATTACCCAAGAGATACAATGCTCCAGCTAGTGATTTAGATAATTGGCCCAGGCTAGTGCAGCTCGCTTGGATTTTGTTTGACGAGGAAGGTAATGAAATATCTAACAATTCATATATTATTAAGCCTGAAGGGTTCACTATTCCTAAAGAAGCTTCTTTGATTCATGGCATCACCAATGAAATAGCCATAAAGGAGGGTGTTGAATTGATAGATGTTTTAAGTGAATTTGAATCTTTAGTTGAGCAGGCTGATTTCTTGATTGCTCACAATATTGACTTTGATGAGAAGATAATGGGTTCAGAATTGTTTAGAAGTGGTAATATGAATTGCTTTGAGAATAAAAGTAAGTTCTGTACGATGCGAGCTTCAACTAATTATTGTGCCATTAGTAGTCAGTATGGCTACAAGTGGCCTAAGTTAGAAGAATTACACTACAAGCTTTTTGAAACTAACTTTGATAAAGCTCATAATGCTCAAGTTGATATCGAGATTACCGCTAAATGTTTCTGGGAAATGAAAAGAAGGGGATTAATCGAGATAAAGAAGGGTTAATTAAACAAAAAAAGCGGTTCAGCGCAATTGTTTAGAGGAAGAAGAGTGTTTATGGTTAAAGGTTGGTACTTTGAAGGATTATCATGGCATCTTGAATCAGGAGGTGTATTATTTTGTACGAACCAACAACAGTAAACATAAACAGCTCTTCATGATAGGCACACCGGACTAGTCGCTAGCCTCATCTAGCTTCTAAATTCGATGGCCTAGTTTAATAATATTTGAGTATTATTGAATTAAGCCACCGTTCCGTGTTCTATAAGTAAGGTTCTAATTCCTATATACCATAGCCTATTGATTCGTCAATACGAAACAGGCTTCATTGACGGTGTTTTTTTAATTTGTTATTCTGGTAACAAGAATAAACTAATTACTTAAATATGGCTGAAGCAATGTCTAGTGGACAATCATATAGTGAAATGCCAAAAAATCCCGAATGGTTTACTAAAGGATACCGTGCTTTGGCTAGTTTTTATCATCCAGATAATAAAGTAACTGGGGATGAGGAAAAAATGAAAGAAATCAATATTGCTTATGACAATAAAGATAAAATAACCATTCTTAATGAATTGAAAGAGTTAAAGAGAGTATTAGACCAAAAGGAAAAAACTGAAATTTATCAGAAGATAAAAAGAGCAGAGATTAAGCCAGAATGGGAAATTGTATCAGAAATAAAGACTCCAGAGGTTGAAATTAATGATTTTTCTTTTACTGAAACAACTGAAGATGAGGAAAGGGAAAAGCAGGAGAAGTTGTTAAAAATCGAAAAAGCTATTGATGATTTAATTATTGCCGAGGAGAAAAGAAAGATTTTGCAAAACCAAAAAGACGAACTCGATGAGTTAGCTAGCAAATTAGGAATAAAAAAAGAAGAGAAACAAATAAATACGGATTATAGTATTGCTCACGAAAAATATGTTGAGGCATTAAACGAACTAAGCCTACTAACAAAAAAGAGCGAGGAACAGATTAAAGAAGAGTACTTATAATAATTTAATAGATATAAAAAAAGCTCTATAAAAACAGAGCGAGGAAAGCATGGCGCCTTCCTCTAATAAGAACGTAGATTGTCTACATTCGTGAGTCTATTCATTTTTAGTCTGAAAGACTTTAATGTGCTTTATTGTGGTGTTTTTCATGTCACATCATTGCAGGCGGACCTTTGCCAGGAATGATGTAACAAACTCGCTTTGCTTTCCGAGGAAATAGTTCCTCTTTGTCAACGCCGTTAGGTGTGGTCTTTAGTTTTGGAAGCGGAATGCTTCTCGTGTTTTCGACCTGTAGTGTGGCGTTGGAAGAAAGCAGTAGTAGTACAATCACTATAGCGGCTGCTACATTTTTCATTCTGATTACCTACTTAGCTTCCACAATCCTTTCCGAAGAAATGACTCTCAGAAAAGACAATTAAACAAATATCACATATTTTTTAAAATGTAAATAGTCCATCATGAAACATTGACAAATGATTACAATATTGTATTGTCTAAGCATAACAGTACCTTGTACATAGGAGGAGAAATGGTAATAGGCATTTTCTACCACAAGAATCCTGGAGCGAAAGAGTTCGCTAAAAGGATTAGAGCATGGCTGAAGAAAAAAGGAAAACGTTGCGTATTTAATAAGGTAAAAGGAATCAAGATAGCTGTTGTCCTCGGTGGGGATGGCACAATCCTTCATGTGGCTGACCGGATAGCCAAGAAAGGATTATTAGTTCCCATTATTCGAGTTAATTTCGGAACGACAGGTTTCTTAACTAATGTGGAGCCTGAAGACGTTTTTGACCGTCTGACTGAGTACCTCAAAAAGAAGAATCATATCTTCATCAAGAAGTCGAGGATTGAAGTTGCGGTCAAAAGAAAAAGAAAAATCGTTTTCCGTAAAGATGTCTTGAACGAGGCCGTTGTTAAGAAATTAAACGTCGGCATCACTTTGTTCACCATCAAGCTTGAAGATGAGGAAATCAGGCAGAGAGGAGATGGATTAATTCTGGCAACCAAAACTGGTTCAACGGCTTACAACCGTTCAGCCAGTGGATCAATGCTGGTCAGAGAAAACAAAATGGTTGCGACAATGATTTGTCCAGTTGATGGTCCTTGGTCTAAAGCTCTTGACCTCAACGAATCTACGGAAATAGTGGTGAAGAATTTCCAGAAAGGAAATGCTTGCCTTGTTCTTGATAACAAGATGATTATGGAATTGTCTCCTGAAGACAGTCTGATTGTCAAAAAATCAAAGAATTTTAACATTTTCGTAGAGTTTGGTGACAAAATCTAAAATCATTTTTCCTCTCCTTTTTAAAAATAATTAATAAGTTGTTTTTAAAAAGGAAAAATAGTAATCTTTTGTATAAAAAATCCCCGACTTTGTTTTTAAAAAATGGTCGGGGTTATTCGAAGTTAAATACCTCGAATTTTATTTCGACTGCTTTCTTTCTGGTTATTTTGAAAAAGAAGCCGTCTTCGTCCTCCACTGAACAGTAGTAGAATTTTCCTTCCTCGGTCAGAGGGTGATATTTTAACGAATAAGTAGAAGACTGCACACAATCCCAAGAAATATCATTCTGGGCGAAGGACAGCTTTATCCAGCCTTCCTTTTCAGCTTCGGCAATTCTCTTTTCTTGGAGCGCCTTGGCTGTTTCGATAGTGAGAATTTTTTCTTCTCTTGAGATTTCCCAGCCATTGTAGGAAACAGTTTCGATAGCTCTCACTGTTCCTTCATCCTTATTGACGTGGATGTACCTCAGATTAACTGTGCAGAGCTGAGGCGCGATTTCTCGAATCCAGCTCTTTTCGATTTGCGCACAATTAAGTGTGTAGGGTCTTTTGGTGACCCTAATTTCTTTCGCAATCATCCATTCAATGTAATGAGTGCTAAAGAGGGCAGAGCTTGGGTGGACATATACACCTTGCCCACCCCTGATATACTGATGGCGCGCTCCAGAACGGCAAATGTTTTGCACAAGACCGGAACCAATCGCCTTGGTGATTTTTTCAGTATTAGTGGATGAGCTGATTTCGACCCCTCTCATAATGCCAACCAATTGCTTCTTTATCTGAGTCATTTCCCAGAGGGTTTTTGAGTTCAGATAGTTCTTTTGACAGAACAAGCTTCGGTTTGCTGAGGAAACAAATTTGTCAAAGACTCCAATGATGGTCATGAAGTCAGAAGACGGGTCTTTGAACTCCAGGTGAGCTAAGTCAGCTCGGCGCATTGCCTCATAGTCATCTCTCGGTCTCCAGAAAATGGAACCACGGGTGGAAAATGCCGCCACTACAGTCAGTACTTGGTCAAGGCAGCCGTATTCTTCGGCGGCAATAACCATTCGGCTGAAACTTGGGTCGACGGGTAGCATCGCCATCTTTTTACCAATGGGAGTTACTCCATTGTTTCTGTTTAGAGCGCCTAAGAGAATTAGATTCTCGAAGGCGGAACGGATGGCTTCCACTTCGGGAGGGTCAATGAATGAGAAGTTCTCGATATCATTGATTCCCATCATTTTCATTTTTAAAATCACATTGGACAGGTTGGTCCTCTTAATCTCGGGTAGAGTGAATTTCTCAAATTGAGAGAAGCTTTCTTCGGAGTAGAGCCGATAGCATATGCCTGGCTGAGTTCTTCCGGCTCTTCCAGCTCGCTGTTTAGCCGAGGCTTGGGAGATTGGAACTACGTTCAAGCTTCCAATTCCGGTTTTACTGTCGAAATTGGTCTGTTTGACGTAGCCAGTGTCGATGACATAAACGACACCGTCAACGGTGACCGATGTTTCGGCAATATCCGTTGACACGATTACTCGCGTCTGCTTCGTTGGTTGGAAGATTCTCATCTGCTCCTCGAAGGAGAGATTTCCGTACATCGGCAGACAATAGAGGCCAGGGATTTCTTCTCTGATTTTGCTGACTGCGGAGACGATTTCATCTTCGCCGGTCATGAAAACAAGAATGTCACCCTTTGGACCAGAGGCCATTATTTCCTCGATTGTATCAATGACTCTTTTGGTCATCCTTTCAGAATCATATACTTCAAATGTACTGAACCTCATTGCGGGAGTGTAGATTACTTCCACTGGGAACATGTTTCCCTCAATTTTAATGATAGGTGCATTAGCAAAGAAAGAAGAAAATTTCTCTTCTTCAATCGTTGCCGAGCTGATGATAATTCTGAGGTCTTCTCTCCAACTCAGGAGTTTGACCAAGCCAATGAGAAGGTCCATGTTTAAATTCCTTACATGAGCCTCGTCAATCATTATGATGGAATACTTTTTGAGAGTTGGGTCAATTTCCATTTCTCGAAGTAGAATTCCATCGGTCATGAATTTAATCATCGTGCCTTCGGAAGTGGTATTGTCCCACCGGATTTTGTATCCGACTTCCTCTCCGCATTTGCAGCCTAATTGCTCGGCTACAAATTTGGCAACTGATGTAGCCGCAACCTTTCGTGGCTGGGTTACACCAATCTTTTTCGACAATCCTTTCTTCTTTGCTTCTTCCGTGAATTCAGGAGAGCAAAGGAATTGCGGAATCACCGTTGTCTTCCCAGAGCCGGTTTCGCCAACAATGATGGTTACTTTGTTGTTTAAAACCGTCTCAATAATGTTTTCTCTTTCTTTGTAGATAGGCAACATTTCAATCTCACCCGAGCAAGGACAGCTTTTCAGCTTGAACCCTTCCTGCTCGCTGGCAAATTACCAGTAACTTTTACAAGCTGTGGAGCAGGGTTGCTCAAGGGACGAAACATATATAATTTTCAAGGTCCCACGTTCTTAAACAGTACAACACTAAAGGGACCAAGAAGGTCATTTAGTGATGCTGTTATTATATAATAAAAGGGCATAATGTCAATATATGGTAATTGCGACTATTTTTGATTTGTATGATAGAATTTATCTATGAATCAAAGGATAATTGCGCATTTAGATATGGATGCTTTTTTTGCTTCAGTTGAAGAAGTTGCTACTCCTGGCTTTTTGGGTAAACCAATTGTTGTTGGCTCAGAAATAATCAATGGAAAAGGTAGAGGCGTTGTTTCAACTGCCAATTACAAAGCCAGAGAATATGGTATTCATTCCGCAACACCAATTATGTTAGCTTGGCAGTTATCCGAGAAAGCTAAAAAGGAAGGCAAGCCAGAAGTAATATTCTTACCAGTAGATTTTGACTTATATATTAGGGTTTCTAATAATATTTTAAGGATTATTAAGAAATATGCTGAGGTTGTCGAACCAGCTAGCATCGATGAATTTTATTTTGACCTTAGTTTTTTAAAAACATTTGAAAAAGCCGAAACTGTTTGCAAGAAAATAAAGAAGGAAATTAAAAAAGAACATAAGATAACTTGTTCCGTAGGAATTGGACCAAACAAACTAATTTCTAAAATTGCAGCGGGAAAGAATAAGCCAGATGGAATGCTCGTAGTAGAAAAAAAGGACGTACAAAAGTTTTTGAACCCACTAGAAATAAGAGAGCTTCCAGGAATAGGGCCTAAGACAGCTCAGTTTTTCTATAAAAAAGATATTAGCATTATTAAAGACTTGATTAAGTATTCTGATGTAGAATTAAAAGAAATGCTTGGCAAACAGGGAAGTAGTATTTACTATAAAGCGAGGGGAATTGATGATGCTCCAGTTATAGAAACTCACGAAGCAAAATCTATTGGCGAACAAACAACTTTTAGCGCGAACACTTCAAACATTACCTTTATCTGTGACACCTTTACTGTTCTAGTTACTGATGTTTTTAAAAGATTTACCGAAAGTGGTTTTTCTGAATTTAAGAATATAACTATCACGGTTCGCTTTGCTGACTTTGAAACTAAGACTAGTTCTAAGAGTTTTAAAGTCGGAATTAGCCTAAATGACAAAAAGAAATTTAAAATTGAAGTTTTAAAATTAGTAATGCCGTTTTTAGACAAGAGAGGGAACCCAAAGGGGAAATTAATAAGATTAATCGGTGTGAAGATAGAGAAGTTGTCAAAACAAAATTTGTCTCTTTTTAATAATTAAAGATGAAAAGAAACATTGAATTAAAAAAAAGAAATATTGAGTATACTTTGAAAATCAGTAATCGCGCTCGAAAAGTAAGATTGACTGTTCGTTGCGACGGAGATTTTGTAGTAACTACCCCAAGGAATGTAAACGAAAACCTAATCGAAGAATTCATTGCTAGAAAAGCACAATGGGTGATTGATAAGATAGATTATTTTAAAAGTAGACCACAGAAAGTATTTAATAAAGGAAGCGTAAAAGAATATAGGGAATACAAAAGTAAAGCTTTGGTCTTAGCGCAAGAAAGAATAAAATACTTTAATAGTTTTTATGGTTTTAAGTTTAATAACATTAGCATTAAGAACCAAAAAACTCGCTGGGGAAGTTGTTCTAGAAAAGGAAACCTAAACTTTAATTACAAGATTGCTTTAATTCCTCAAGAGTTTTCTGATTATATAATTGTGCATGAAATTTGCCACTTGAAAGAATTAAATCATTCAAAAAACTTTTGGAGCTTAGTAGTAAAAACAATTCCTAATTACTTAGAAATTAGGAAAAGATTAAAAAGAAACGAAATGGAATTGTAAAAAAATTGCCGGCCAGGTTAGTGGTCGGCGACAGGGTAAGCGTTTGCTGTCTTTTGAGATTGATAACAGCAAAGGCTACTAATGAACCTGTTGATGGTAGCATTACGCTGAATAGCATTAATCCAATGCCTATGATTCTGACGACGGTCATATCAATGGCCAGAAGAATTGAGGAAACGGCGAAGAGCAACCAGGTTGCCATAAGCACTATGCGGGCACTCCTTTCTGGACCACAGGCGTGCCTCATGCTTCCATTCTCTTTTTCATTATCGGGCATATCCTGCAGCATTTGGCAGGCAAGATATACCATGATTGATGCAATCACGGCAAAGAGTAACCCAATAATGAAAATTGGCAATACTAAATCTCCAATCAACATTTTTCATTGCCCCTAGCTTTAAAAAGCAAGCTAATTTATCTAATCATCTATTACCTATAGTGTCAAGAAAGGTTAAAATACCTTTAGAATGGTCTTGACGACTATTTTCTTTAGTTGGTATAATATTAGTATATGAAAATACAAAAATTGTTAACAAACTGGATTCCGACTATTTTAGCCGTTATCTATGTCATATTTTTTGCTCTTTTATCTTTAGATTCTTTTAGAACGGGAGTAACTATTGGCCAAAAGATTGGAGGACTTGTAATAGAGAACATTCCAACTGCCCTTCTTTTATTGGCTTTTTTCTGGGCTCGACAAAAGCCAAAAGCTGGAGGAGCGATGTTTTTGGTCTTAGGAACTGCCTTCTCCTTTTTCTTTGAAACTTATCAACGCTGGGACACTTTTGTTTTAATAACCGCTCCCTTAATAGTAATCGGAATATTATTTTTACTAAATAAAGAGGATAAAAATATTAAAATTGCATAGTTAAAAAAGCAATAAATAGCCCACAATAGGGCTATTTTTGTTTTGACAAAAGGCACTTAATAGTTTATTGTAGATTTGAGCTCGTTGAAAAATTATACTACGACTCAGGTGTATCATTATGATAACCGTTCTTTACATTGACGATGAACCAGGGCTGTTAGAGATTGGAAGATTATTTCTGGAAGAGAGAGGATTCAAAGTTGATACCGAAATGTCTCCATGCGAAGCGGTTAATAGGATGCGAAACAAGCCCTATGACGCCGTCATTTGCGACTATCAGATGCCCGAAATGACAGGAATAGAAGTGTTGAAAAACGTAAGGGAGGAATTTCCTAACGTGCCCTTTATTCTCTTTACGGGAAGAGGAAGGGAAGAAGTAGCGATTCGAGCACTTAACGGTGGAGCTAATGCCTACATTCAAAAAGGAGGCGACATTAAAGCTCAGTTCGCTGAATTGGAACATCGAATCAAAAAAGACGTAGAAAAGGAAAATGAAAAATTGAGGTTCCAGGAAAAACTCAATAATCACTCAGCGAGACTTTCTAATATTGTTGAGAAAAGTGAGTTGAGAGACGAGGACCTCATTGAGGCAGGTGTTACCGAATCTGGTGCAGAAGCTGGATATATTGCTCGAGTTGAGGGCAGCACCGATGAAGTTTTAAGGACGATAAGTTCCTATGGACTAAGAACATCAAAGTTTTCAAACATGATTGTTCCAATAAAGAAAGACGGTAAAATAGTCGGACTGGGGCCACAGGTAATTTATTCCCAGAAAGGAATAATTCTCAATAATTACCTTGAGAGCGACATTGTTCACGACCCAGAGGTTGATGAAGCGGTGAAAGCAGAGGAAATTAAAGCGGCAATGGCGGTTCCTATCATTTCAGAAAAAGGAACAGTGAAAAAGGTGTTTTACGCCTTTAGCCGAAAGCCGGACTTCAAATTCACTGCTAAAGATTTGGAAGTTCTCCTTCTTTCAGCTCGCTATCTGGCTATAGTAGACCAAAAAAGAAAAGCCAGAATCGAGGAAGAGCGAGTGAATAAAAAACTTGCTCTGATGAGCACTGTTACCCGTCATGCTGTGAAGAATCATGCTACGGTTATAATAGCAGTGACAGAGCTTTGCCTTACCAATAAAACGCAAGGAGAAGAAAAGGTTCATCTCTTGATGGTCAAGAAAGCCATCGAGAATTTGGTCCAAGAAATGGAGAATCTCGAAAAGCATCAGCAGATAAGGGTTAACAATCCTCAATGGAGTTCAATGGCAGGATTAACTGACCATTACTCTAAAGAGAACCCCAATGTGGTTTTCGAGAACAGAGCTTCCGACTTAGAAGTTTTTATTGACCCCGATTTGAGAGACTACATCGTTAAGTACCTTATCAGCAACTCAATTATTCATGGTAAGGCTACGAAAATAGTGATTGACTATGCTCCTTTGCCTGATGGAAATCTCAATCTCCGTTGCCGAGATAATGGGGTTGGTATCGAAGCCGAACGAAAAGAAAAAATATTCGCATACGGCTACGGGAACCACTCATCTTTCAGTCTTTTCTATACCAGGGAAGTGCTGGAGATTTCAGGAATGAGCATTAAAGAAGCGGGAGAGTTTGGTCATGGAGCTTGCTTCGTGATAAACATTCCGCGTGAGTCGTATCGGATAAAAAAATAACTATCTTTTTTTAATAATTGATAGTTTTCTTCGTTTTACAGTGTGAACATTTGCAGCCATAAGGCTTAATGTGTTCATTAAAGTATTCTTTTCCATAGTTGTAAGTCAACTCTTCGCCAGGTTTTATTTCTTTGATAGAGCATATGATGATATGCTTGTTTTTTATTGAAGCTTCACAGTTAGGTCGACAAGAGTGATTAATGTATCGAGCAACATTTTCTCTCCCGCTTCCATCAATCGTCCATCTCGAGTTTATCTCAAAGAGATATTTTCCTCCTTTAGCATCAGCTTCATTGCTGCCCATCATTTTCCCAGTATATTCGATGACAAATTCACCCTTCGCAATTTGAATGTTTGAAAACAGTCCTAAGCCAGTGGCTGATTTTTTAACTAAATATTTTTTAATTTCTTTCATAAAAACAATACTTAACTTTATACCAGAAAAAAGAAATAAAGCAAATTTTCTATTTACAAAAAAATAAAAAATTGGTAAAATTAAGAAAATAAAAAATACAGTCTATGACAAATTTTAAAAAAGGAGGCTTCACTTTAATAGAGCTTCTTGTCGTTATCGCTATTATCGGAATTTTAGCTGGTTTTATTGCTATTCAAATGAATGGAGCTATAAATGTGGCTAATGATGCTAAGAAAAAAGTAGATATTGATACTATCCGAAAAGCTTTGATTTATTACAAAGCTCAGAATAGTGCAGGAGTATATCCAATTGAACCAGTCGAGTGTAATGTTGGAGCTCCAGAAGGATCTAATCCTTGTTTGAATCTTGCTACTGCTCTTTCGAAATTACTTCCGGTTGTTCCTTCTGGTTCAACCTTAGAATATCCTAAATATATTTCAGAGACTGGAGATGATTTTACTGTTTCAACCATTCTTTCTAATACTTATTCATATAATTATTCTCCTTCAACTGGATTTATTACTACAGCTCCTTCGGCTGGTGTCTGTGGATTGGCCAATAAAGAATATGCTTCAGGTTCGACTACATATGGTAGTGATAATTTTTGTAGTGTAGGAACAGCAAGTCCAGCTAGTCCAGCTTTTCCGACTGTTTCATCGGCAACTTCTTGGACTTGTTTAGGAGTAAATGGTGGGGCTAATAATTCTTGTGTTGCTTCGTTAGCGTCACCACCTTGTGCGCCAGGCGTAAATTTTACTGGAACTAGTACCGCTTGTGCTGCTTATGCTCCTACTTATACTGGGACAAATTCATATAACTATATTAAAATTACTGGTAGTGGCGCAGGTATATTATCATTTTCGACGGCAAAACAAGTAGATGTATTTTTAGTCGGTGGTGGTGGAGGTTCTTGTTATGGTGGTGGCGGAGGGGGTTATACGGCAACCTATACTGGAATAAATGCTTCAGGAAATGTTTCAGTTACAGTTGGAGCAGGAGGATTAAGCGTCGCCTATCCTGGCACAGGAACATCTGGTGGAGCATCTATTTTTGGAAGTTATCAGGCAGCTGGTGGTTTAGGTGGAGCAAGTGGTGGAGTCGCTGGTTGGACATTAAGTTCTGGTGGTAATGGAGGTTCAGGTGGCGGTGGAGCTGGTAATAATTGTGGTTCAGGTGGTTCAGGAGGAACAAATGGTGCAGGTGGCACTAGGGGTGGTGGTGGGTATAATGCGGCTGGAGGAATAGGACAAGGAACTACAACGCGAGAGTTTGGGGTAGCTGATGGGGTTGTTTATGGCGGCGGCGGCGGAGCAATTTATGACGGTTCAGGTGGTGCTGGCGGAGGGGGAAGAAGTGGAGGTTCTTGTAATGCTGTTGGTGTTGCGGGAACAGATGGTTTGGGTGGCGGAGGAGGAGGTGGAACTGGTGGTAATGGAGGTTCAGGAGTTGTTATTGTAAGATGGTTGAAATAATATTTTGATTAGAACTAAGCGTCATTGTTGACGCTTTTTTTAGATAAATTAAAAAATATTATAGCAATGTAAAACTATCTTTTTTAATAATTAGTACTTAAATTTATATAAGAAAAAAATAAATAAAGTTAATTTTCTATTTACAAAAAATAAGGAATTGGTAAAATTAAAAAAATAACAAATATAGCCTATGATAAATTTTAAAAAAGAAGGTTTCACCTTGATTGAATTATTAGTCGTTATAGCTATTGTCGGAATTTTAGCTGGTTTTATTGCTATTCAAATGAATGGAGCTATAAACGTGGCTAATGATGCTAAGAAAAAAGTAGATATTGATACGATTAAAAAAGCTTTAATTATGGATAGGATTATCAGTGGAACCTATCCAATTGAAAATGTTGGCTGTGTTATCGGAGTTGATTGTGAGAATCTTGATCCAGTAATTTTGCAAAATTTTCTAGACGATTTAAATGAGGGTTTCATTTATAAATCTGATGGTGATACTTTTACCATTTCTTCTACTCTTTCTTCTGGTTATGCTTATCAGTTTGATTCAACAGATAATTCTTATTCATCTAATATCCCAGTTAACGCAACTTGTGGAGCTAGTAATGGTGCAAATTTAAGTTCTATTCCAACAGTTAATCTTTGTGAAACTGGAACTCCTACTGCTGTTACTGGTAGTGGTCCTTGGTCTTGGAGTTGTGAGGGTAGTTACGGTGGAACATCTCCCACTTGTACAACAGGGGGTCTTCCCGTTAATGGTTCTTGTGGTTTAGCCGCTCAATCCTATGTTTATTCAGCCTCTGATTATGCTGGGGCATATTGTGCTACTGGAACTGCAAGCAGCAGCCCATCTTTCCCAGCGCAAGGAAGCTCAGTTGATTGGATTTGTAACGGAGCAAATACCGGAACAAACAGTGGCACTTGTACAGCCAGTCGTGATACTGGTTTAATTAGTGGTTCTTGTGGTAGCGCCAACAAAACATATTTGGCATTAAATACTTCATATGGAGCAGATTCTTTCTGTGGAACGGGAACAGTATCTCCAGCATCTCCATCTTTCCCAGCCGAAGGAGGTTCAACTTCATGGACCTGCGCGGGAATTAATGGTGGAACAACTGCTTCCTGTAGCGCAAGTCGAGGCAACTTTACTTATGTTTACTTTAAGACAGTAGGAACTTCATCTTGGACTGTTCCAGCGGGAGTGACATTAGTTGATGTGTACGTTCTTGGTGGTGGAGGAGGAGGTGGTGATTACTATTGTGGAGGTGGTGGTGGATATACAACCAATGCGTTTAGTTATGCTGTAATTCCAGGACAATCGATTTCAGTTACTGTTGGTGCGGGTGGTCCTAATGGACAAGGTGCTTATGGATATTTTGGAGGGGATGGGGGAAGTAGCTCCTTTGCGTCAGTTTCCGCAGCGGGAGGACTTGGTTGTTCACAAACAACAACACTTTATGGAAGAGGAGGTTCGGGTGGTGGAGGAACAAATGGGTCAGGAGGAACCGATGGAGGTAATGGTACAGGTTCATCAAATGTTGGTATTGGACAGGGAACTTCAACGAGACCTTTCCTTAGTATGTCCTTTGACCCGCTTGGTGCGGGTGGAGGAGGAAAAGGAGCTCCAGCACTTGGTGGATTCTATGGAGGAGGTAATGGTTGTGCAGGAGATTATTGTTCCGGAGCTTCTGGATTGCCAAATACTGGTGGTGGAGGAGGGTCAATGTGGGGAGCTGGACAACACACTGGAGCGGGTGGGTCAGGAATGGTTATTGTTAGATATTAATTGAAAGAATAAAGAGGGCATTTGCCCTTTTTATTTTTTTATTAAGATATGTTATTATATTGTTATGAAGAAAAAGGAAAATAATTTCGCTTTCATAGATAGTCAGAATTTAAATATGGGAGTCAAAAGTCTTGGATGGCTTTTAGATTTTAAAAAATTAGAGTGTAAAAGAAAAAGCACCGCTTAAGGACGGAACCATTAAGAGGTACTTTTTCGTGTGTATTCTGTCGATATAATACTATGAGAACAGATAATTTGTCAAGAAAAATAAATGTCACAATACTACAAAAAATCTAATAATATTTTTAATCCTAAATCTGAGGCACCTTTTAAATTGAGCCGTTCAAAGATAGATTTATTTATGGAATGTCCTCAGTGTTTCTATTTAGATAGACGGTTAGGAATTGGCAGGCCGCCAGGGTTTCCTTTTACTTTAAATAGTGCGGTTGATGCTTTATTAAAAAAAGAATTTGATTTGCACCGAAAAGACCAAACCGCCCATCCTTTTATTAAAGAGTTTGGTATTGATGCCATTCCTTATCAACACAAAGACATTGATACTTGGAGAAATACTTTTAAAGGAATAGAATTTGTACATAAGCCAACTAATCTTTTAATTACTGGAGCGATTGATGATATTTGGATTAATCCAAAGGGGGAAGTAATCATTGTTGACTACAAAGCCACTTCAAAAACTAGCGAGGTTAATTTAGATGCTGATTGGCAGAGGGGATACAAAAGACAAATGGAAATCTATCAATGGCTATTTAAGAAAAATGGATTTGATGTTTCTCCAACTGGATACTTTGTTTATTGCAATGGAGATTCAGGCAAGCCATACTTTGATAAGAAACTAGAGTTTGATATTAAAGTCATTCCCTATACTGGAGATACCTCTTGGATTGACGGCGCTTTAAATGATATTAAAGATTGTTTGATGAGCGAAAAGATTCCTGAAATGAATCCCGATTGTGATTTTTGTAATTACCGAAAGAATGCCGTCATGGCAAAAATCAAACACGAAAAAAAGTAGATTTACTTACAGGAGAGGCGATGAGCCTCTTTTTTGTTCTATTGACAGAAGGCACAAAATTCATTACTATATATATGTTCATGCGTATATAGTACGTTGACAAAGGTGTTACTATGACCAATGATTTCGAGATGGTCTATGTTGGACCAGATTTTGTGACCACAATTAACGAGGTGGGAGAAAATCTTAAGGGCAAAGGAATAGTCTATTCCAATGCACAGTGCGAAATCCTGTTTGATTCTAAAGAGGACATTGTGAGAATCAACGGGCTCGACATTATTGCAGCCTTCAGGATTTGCGAAATGTTGCCGTACTTTAATCGTTTGGATGATGAAACTATCGTTTTGCTTATGGAAGCGACGAAATGGATTAATCCGAACGGAATGAAGATTATTTCTGAGCGCATCGGCAAAGATGTCTATGATGAAGTAATGGCACGAAAAATCCCTGAGCAGATAGTTCAGGCGATTATTAAAGAGGGAAGCAAAGAAGGAAACATTTATAATCTTTGCAATCCCGATAGAATCACTGAAGAGGTGAGAAGGGAGAATATCCCATGGAGTGAGGAATTCCGAAAGTTCGGAATCAGAACCCCAGAAGCGCTCAATCAGAATCAGGTAAGAATCAGGGAGGTTGTTGGACCATATGAACCTTTACTTATTTCATACCTTGAGTTCAATGAAGTCGCTAGCGGTTTTGGCGATTTCATTCGCGAGGTGATGGCTGATGCATTAGAGGAAAAGATTACCGAGGGGTACTCTGATGCTATGATTGTTGCGGTGTCCTCCGTTTCAGTCTTGTCGATTGCTTTCAAGGTCCGAACCGACCATCTCGGTTCTTTCGGAAGCGCGTCCTTTAATAAGGCTCTTTTCCGAGAAATCAGGAAGTCACAGACATGGCTCAAAAGCCACGGAAGCATTTGTTCCGATAAGGAGTTCACGAAAGCATTATTTGCTTTCCAAGAAATTCTTTAATTTTTATAAGTCCGATTATATATAATGTATAGCGGCTTTTTTCTTTTTTTGATACAATACTAATATGGAACAAAAAGGAAAATCAGCAGTGAAAGAACTTTTAGAGAATAATATTCTTTCTATTTCTGCATATCTAAAATTACTAAATGGAATTATTAATTCTTTTGAAGCAAGAATTGTGGGAGAAGTTACGGAAGTTAAAATCAGTTCCGTTGGGCACGCCTATTTTTCTTTGAAGGATAAAAAAGACAAGAGTGTCTTGTCTTGTGTTATCTGGAGTTATGATTATAAGTTGTGCGGAGTAGAATTAAAGGAAGGATTAGAAATTATAGCCAAAGGAATTCCTGATGTTTATCCGCCAACTGGTCGATTGAGTTTTAAAGCTAAAACAATTCAGTTAATGGGAGAAGGTGAATTAAAGAAAGAGTACGAGAAATTAAAGAAGAAGTTAGAAGACGAAGGCTTGTTTGATTTGAACCGAAAGAAAGAAATCCCTTCTTTTGTTAAAAAAGTGGGAATTATTACTTCCAAGCAAGGAGCTGTTATTTCTGACTTTTTGAACAATTTAGGCCGGTTTGGCTTCCAAATCAAGTTTATCGATTCCCGAGTAGAAGGATTAGAAGCGGTTAAAGACCTCTTAAACAGCGTTAAGACGATGAAGAAGATGGATATTGATGTTCTTGTCATTATGCGAGGAGGAGGTTCTCTAGAGTCGTTTTTAGCCTTTAATAATGAGACTTTAATTAAGGAGATTGTTAATCTTCCTTTCCCAGTTATTGCAGCGATTGGACATGATAAAGATGTTCCTTTGTTATCCTTAGCTGCTGACAAGATGGTTTCAACTCCAAGTATCGCTGCCAGCTTATTAAATCAATCCTGGCAAGAGGCAGAATTAAAGTTGAGAACCGTTGAGAGAGAAATCTTTAATTCTTTTTTTTCCAATCTGAGAAACTTAGAATACAAAACAAACAGTTTGTTTTTAGAAATTAAAGAAATGTTGAGTCAAACTTGCCAGAAGGCAGAGACAAAGATACAATTTATAGCAAGAGAAATTTTTAGTAATTTTGAAGCAGATTTAAAGAATGCAGAACATAAGACTGACAGTTTGCTTTTAAAGATTGAAGATAAACTGGAGAAAGTTATTTCTTTATTCAAAATGCTTGAATTTAGAATCAAGAGTGTTATTCCTAAAATACTAGAAAGTGAGATTCAAAAAATAGGGAATAAATTGGAGAGTATGGAGAAGATAATTAATCAGAATAATCCCGAAAGAAATTTAAAACTGGGATATTGTATTGCCACAAGTAAAAAAGGAGTAATTAAGAATATTGATAATGTCGTGGTTGAAGAGATTATTGATTTAAAAGTATATAACGGAATAATTAATACGCAAGTTAAAAAAATACAAAAAAATGAAAGAAAAAAATCTTAACCAAAGTTTGAAAAAGTTATCTTCAATTGCTGAATGGTTTGAGAACCAAGAGGAAGTTGATGTTGAAGAAGGATTAGAAAAGGTGAAGGAAGCAGCGGGAATTATTAAAGAAGCAAAGAAACAGTTCAAAGAGATTGAGAATGAGTTTGAAGAAATCAAAAAAGAGATAGAAAAGGAGTAATTTGACGGAAGATTAAAAGAGGAATAAAATAGACCTAGTAATCTTACAGATCTTTTACAGCTTTCCATTACTCAACGTTGTAGGTGATTTATTGACAAACACTCACAGTAACAACCCCAACGGTCACGCATTCCAAAAATTCTTTAAAAAAATCTCGAGAAAAGAAAAAAGTAAAAATAACAGCAGAAAGAAAAAGGGATGGAAGGACAACGGTAAAAAGAAAAATAATGACAGGAGTCCTTTATTGGCTTACTGCCCAAGGTGCGGTCGGCTTTTAAAGAAAGAAAAACATCACATTTTCCCACAATGGGTGTTTAAACTCTTGATTGTGTTGGGCTTAATAGACCCAGCTAGTCAAAACAAAGATACCGTTCCTTTGTGTCCGCAGTGTCATCATGAGATTGAGATGATAAACCAGAAATTCACTGCTGTTAAAATGGAGGATAGCAAAGAAGCACTGACTGAGATTTTTCAGAAGTTTCTCAAGCGTGAACACATTTCAGACAGCTACATCATTGAAATGGCAAGAAATGAGAATTCCTCTTGTTCAAAGAATGGGCAAGTTGTAATCGTCTACGGAAAGAAATCGGAGGTGAAGGCATAAAAGAGCAAATTTATAATTGCTTCTTTTTTTATTCCCGTATATAATATATATGTAATAAATAAAAACAAAAAAATGAATATTCTAACTGATGAAACCTTTGATTCAGCTGTTAAAGGTAATACTAAACCAGTGTTAGTTGATATTTTTACGGAATGGTGTCCTCCTTGTAAAATGCTAGGACCAATTATTGAAAAATTAGGAGAGGAATATGCTGACAAAGTTGATTTTTATAAAATGGACTTAGATAAGAATCCTAAGACAGGGGAGTTGTTTGGCGTTGATAGAATTCCAACTGTTGTTTTGTTTATCAATGGAGAAGTTAAAGATATGTTTGTGGGATTAAAGCAAGAGGACGAAATTAGAAATTGGATAAATTCAAAAATCTAAATATGGAAGGAAAAGATTTCGAAAATTTAAAAAAAGAATGCGAGCAGTATGCTCTAAGTCAAGGATACAAGCTTAATCCTAATGAGATGATAACTTCAGGAGTTATTAAGGGGCTATTAATTCGCAAAGAAAATTTTGGAGAAATTTATTGTCCTTGTCGAAAGATGTCAGGAGACAAAGAAGAAGATAAAAAGATAGTTTGTCCCTGTATCTATCATAAAGATGAAATTGCTAAAGACGGACATTGTTTCTGTAATTTATTTGTGAAATAATTTATGGATAAAAGGATTAGACAAGCTTTCACTTTAATAGAGTTATTAGTCGTGATTGCTATTATCGGAATTCTTTCTGGTCTTATTGTCGTTTCCATGGGTGCAATGACACAAAAGGCAACCATTGCAAAATCTCAAGTCTTTTCTAATTCTTTAAGAAATTCATTAATGATGAATTTAGTTTCTGAGTGGAAGTTTGATGATATTTCTGGAACAGCAGCTGTTGATTCTTGGAAAGGAAATAATAACGGTTTGCTCGTTAATTTTTTAGATGTTTCGGAAAAATACGGAGATAATAGTGATTCTGGATGGATGTCTTCTTCAAACTGCATTTCAGGAACTTGTTTAAAATTTGATGGCTCTAATGATTTTATCCAAATGACCGAAAAAACATATAGCTTAGATACGGGCGTAACTTTTAGTTTCTGGGCCAAGAAAGACCTAGAACACAACGGAAGAGTTCTTGGCAATACTGCTGCGGGGAATTATAGAAGGTTGATATTTTTAGAAAATAGCACTCTTTATCTTGAAACTGATACGGATGGAGATTCTTGTTCGGGAACTCCTACCCACGATACGAAATGGCATTATTATGTGATTACCGCCTTTTCAAAAATAGCGAGATTTTATGAAGATACTCGCATTATTACAGCAAATAATGGAGTTAGTAATGGAAATATAACTCTTAATGCTATTTCTGGTGCATATATTTTTAATGGTATATTGGACGAAATTAGGATATATGATGCTGTGATGCCTACATCTCAAATTAAAGAAAACTATTATGCTGGATTGAATAGTCTTTTAGCTAATGGTAGTATTAATGCGAAAGAGTATAGTGAAAAAATTAATTCAATCGCAGTAAATGAATAAACTAATCAAACAAGCCTTTACCTTAATCGAACTATTAGTAGTAATTGCCATTATTGGAATTCTTTCTGGTTTAATTGTAGTTTCCATGGGTGGAATGACTACCAAAGCTACGATTGCTAAAGCTCAAGTATTTTCTAATTCTTTGAGGAATTCATTGATGATGAATATTGTAGGAGAGTGGAAATTTGATAGCATTACAAATTACACTGAAAGTGGTGGGGTGAAAACTATTGGCACCATAAGCAATAATGTTAATGATTCTTGGGGAAATATTCATGGAACTGCGTCTGGTGGTCCAATATTAAAAGAAGGGAGTGATTGCGTTTCTGGATCTTGCATTCAATTTGATGGTTCTAATGATTATATAAATCTATCCAGTAATGGATACGGTACTTTTAACTTGCAAACATATACAATTAGTGTCTGGGTGAAGCCTTTAACTTTAGTGCAAAAAGTTATTTGGAGTTACGATTATATTAATCATCATTCTCCTTATTATGCTTGTCATTTAAGAATTGAGCCAAATGGAGCCGTTTCTTATAGTTGGAATAACGGAACTGTTGCTGTTGATTTATCTGCCACATCTTGCTTATCTATAAATAATTGGCACAATATAGTCGTTTCTTATAAAAGCGGAGAGCAAAAAATATATGTTAATGGAAAACTAATCAATAGTTCTGCCATTGTGAATACCGTAACTTACTATAATCAACAAGTTTGGATAGGAGGATCTCCTAATTGGAGTGGCTATATTAATGCGGTTATTGATGATGTTAGGATATATGATGCAGCAATTCCAACTTCTCAAATTAAAGAACATTACTTTGCTGGATTGAATAGTCTGTATTCTAATGGAGGCCTAACCAAAGAAGAATATCTTTCACGAATAAATGGAACAGCTTTAAGAAACTAAAAACCACCGATTAATTGAACTGTACCCTATTAAATAGACACGGAATTAAAACACCTAAACGTTCAACAAAAGATGATTTCTGTATTCAACAGGAGTCATTTTTTGTATATCCCATTGATGCCTTCCATTGTTGTAATATTCC
>Ga0265297_10003240_pt1 | contig 30012 bp, 25 predicted proteins | sample Munlanlwell13791_FD_192502 | JGI IMG/M metagenome (GOLD analysis project Ga0265297, IMG submission 192502) | Leachate microbial communities from a municipal landfill in Southern Ontario, Canada - Leachate well 137-91 | ecosystem: Engineered > Solid waste > Landfill > Unclassified | place...
AAAAGAACATGAGCCTCAAATCTGGAGCGCGATACGTCATGGATCTCTTTTGGAAAATGTTGTTTTGAAAAAAGACGGTACCCCTGATTTTACGGACAGCAGTCTAACCGAAAATACACGCGTTGTATATCCGATTGAATATATTGAAAATGCCGTTATTGACGGCATTGGGCCTCATCCGGACAATATCATCTTTTTGACTGCTGATGCGACCGGTACTTTGCCTCCTGTTGCAAAACTTTCGGTAAATCAGGCCGTTTATCATTTTTTATCAGGATATACATCCAAGCTTGCAGGCACTGAGCGTGGTATAAAAGATCCACAGGCAACGTTTTCCGCCTTTTTCGGCGGTCCTTTCATGGCTTTGAAGCCGTCGGTATATGCGAATCTTCTAAAAACATATGTTGAGAAAAACAAAACGTCCGTTTATCTGGTAAATACCGGCTGGCAAGGAGGACCATACGGTATAGGCAAACGTATTAGTATAAGCGACACACGGGCAATAGTGACAGCAATACTAAATGGGGATCTGTACAAAGCAACATATAGGCGCGATAAGGTTTTTAACCTTGAAGTGCCTGTACACGTTGACGGTGTTGAAAAATCGGTCCTTGAACCGCGTAAACTATGGAAAGATAAGGAAGCGTATGATACACGCGCCCGAAACTTGGTGGGGTTATTCGTCGAGAACTTCAAAAAATTCACTGATATTTCCAAAACCATTATAAATGCAGGACCACACTTATGATATCAAAGCGTGCAATGAGTATAACCCCTTCAGCGACACTAACAATTACCGCCCGGGCAAAAGCCATGAAAAAGGATGGTATTGATGTAGTTTCCTTTGGTGCCGGAGAGCCGGATTTTGATACGCCCGATCACATCAAAAAAGCAGCGCAGGACGCCATGCTGGCGGGATTTACCAAATATACACCAACAAGCGGTATCCCCGAGTTAAAACAAGCAATTTGCCGGAAACTGAAAGTTGACAATGGACTTGATTATGCGCCTGAACAAATACTCGTTTCAACCGGAGGAAAACAATGTTTGTACAATATCATACAGGTTACGATAGATCCGGAGGATGAGGTTATTATCCCACAGCCTTCATGGGTAAGTTATGAAGAGATGGTAAAGCTGGCCGAAGGAAAGACGGTTTTTGTCAAAACCAAAGACTTCAAAATGAGTCCTTCCTTGTTTGAAAAAGCAATAACCAAAAAAACGCGTATGCTTATCCTCAACTCGCCGTCAAATCCGACAGGCGCAATGTATAGCAAACAGGAACTTGAGGAGATATCAAGGATATGCGTAAAGTATTCGATCTTAGTGTTAAGCGACGAGATTTATGAAAAACTTATTTATGGTAAAGAACATATAAGCATCGCAAGCCTCGGAGAAGATATAAAAAAATTGACTGTTGTCATAAACGGTGTTTCAAAAACATATTCGATGACCGGATGGAGGATAGGGTATTGTGCCGGGCCTGTTGAGATAATACAAGCAGCAACCCGTTTGCAGGATCATACGACATCAAACGCAAACTCTATAGCTCAGAAGGCAGCTGTTGCCGCCCTTACCGGTACTGATAAGCAATTTATAGAGGAAATTGTTGCTGAGTACAAAACAAGACGTGATTATATGGTAAAAACATTAAACTCAATTCCGGGAATAAAGGTTTCTTTACCTGATGGTGCTTTTTATGTTTTTGCTGATGTTTCACGTCTGTATAAAGGAACTATTACCGATTCTGTTGATTTTTGCAGCAAACTTTTGGAAAAAAAACATGTTGCGGTGATACCAGGCAGTGCTTTTGGCGATGACAAGTATATACGGTTAAGCTACGCTACAAGCATGGAACAAATCGTCAAAGGACTCAAACGTTTGTCCGAATTTGTTACAATGGGTTAATGTCCCATCTGAAAAACGCGACACCGATTCATCACCATATCAAAAAACAAAAAAGAAGGGAATACTTCAAGGTTCTGATTCTTCGTACCATTGGGAATTTTCTTATACTATCCTCTCTGTTTATGATCGGAAAAACATTTTATCAGCCGGTAAGTCAGGAAGTACGCTATTTTATTGAAAGACAAGCGAAAAAGGAATATGTAGTTGCATCTGACAAAAAAGAGGAGGCATTCCATCTGCAAAAAAGCAACCAGCCCAAAGGAGCATTAAGTTCGCTTCTCAATGTGAAATCGGTTGAGGTTCTGGTGCCTGAAGATGCGGAGTTTTCTGTTGTTATCCCGAAAATCGGCGCCAATGCGCGGGTCATTGCCGGTGTTGATGCTTCAGATGAGAAAGCTTATCTTGAGGCACTTAAAAAAGGAGTGGCTCATGCGGCAGGCACTGCTTTCCCCGGTGAAGGGGGTCATGTATTTCTTTTTGCGCATTCGACTGATTATTTTTGGAACGTAGGTACGTATAATGCTATCTTTTATTTGTTGCACAAGCTTGAGATCCAGGATGAGATCAATATCTTTCACAAGGGGCAGCGATATGTCTATCGGGTGGTAGAGAAAACAGTGGTTGACCCTTCACAGGTAGAGTACCTTACCCGTAAAACCGACAAAGAGTTTATTACTTTGCAGACATGTTGGCCTCCGGGTACGACTCTTAAACGTCTTCTTATCTTTGCGGTTCGTGTTGCTGATTAGCTTGTCATGGAGATCTCTATACAACCGCTTCAGTTGATTTTATTGCATTGTCACTTGCAAGATGAGTATAAAAACGCTCAAATGGAGTTCTGAGTGACTGAGGAAATACACCATCATCAATAAGATCTGTTACTTGCCTATACACTGTTTGTAAAGGGTCGAGATAAGTATTATAAGGCCGGGAAATCATGATAGCTGAGGCAACATCGGCAAGCGCAACAACAGAAAGTGCTTCATAAGAATCATCAGGTACCCCTGACAGACCTTCAGGTTGTGAGTGGAAATAGTGTTTTTCTAAAAAGGGTATAAGGCTTTGTGGAAGGTCAAGATGTTCGGCAATTATTCGTCCCATACAGCCGTGGCTTACGAGAAGATCATGCTCTTCAGGTGTAATGTTATTTTTTTCCCGTCTGTTTAATATATATCGTGGGACAAAGAGTTTACCAATATCATGAAGTGCTGCACCCATAACAGGTTCACAGGACATAATTCTTTTATACATGGCATCATATGTTTCTGATTGTTCATGTGCCAATTCTTCGATAATCCCAAGCATGGACTGTGTATAGGCAACTACTTGTTCGGTATGTGCCATGGTAAGGGTGTCATGTTGTGCGAGAAGCCCGATTAGCATGGCATATTTATCCCAATCTCCTTGTGCGTATTGGTTTACCATCTCAAGATTAGCACATGCCGTCTGTATAGTTGGCATAGCCCTTTCAATCCGTGGCAACATCACCAGTACATTATCAGAAAATCCTGATGCTCCGTGTTCAACATGCATAAGCGGATATTATATGCGGAAGTGAGAAAAAAAACAAGAAAATAGACTTGAGTTTATATTATCGGACGAATGTCTTCTGGGATATGATGAAAAAGCTGGAGCATGGCTAAAGCCATCGGACAAAGTACCAGGTCAAATTGATCCATATCTGGGCGACTTGCAGTTCTATAATACTGCTGCATATGTTCAATCCTGCAGTTGGAAAGTCGTTGGAGTTGAGACAAAGGTTCGGGCAAATAGGGTAGTACGGCTAATTTTATTGCACAAGTAGTGCCTTGTTTATAAGGACAGTCTGGTATTTTTTCCATATAAATAAATTTAGAATTGATATTTACTGAAATTATTCTCAAGCGGATTTCCTTGACAGTAATATGCGGTTATTCTTTTCGTGTCAAATATAAACGCCGAGTAGGTAAAGCACTTCTCTTCTTTACGTGTAGTACAAATTGCCGTATTTTTTTCAGCGTTCTTTCTGTCCCGCAATATATTTTTTAAATCCTTTAGATCTTGAGCCTTAGCAATAAGTTTTTCTGCCCGAGCTTGATGATCATGGGACCATTTCTCAAAAGATGGTTCAGTATCAAAACCAAGATTGCGGTTGGGAAGATGGAGAAAATGATTGGTTTTTACTGATGGTTTTTTAATTGTTTCAATATGGTACCTTTTTGGTACTCCTTCGATCCCAAAACAACTGTTCGGATCTGCAACAAACATATTGCCACCAATTCGCGGATTAAAGCTTTGGATTATTTTTATAGCCTCTTTTGCTGTTTTTGCATCAAGGATGAGGCGGACGTACGGACGTCGGATATATGATACTTGGTTTTCCGCAACACGGACAAACGTTGACACAAATGCAACTCCTTTTTCATTTATTCCGCCATAATAACCATCTTCCCGCGGATCAGGGTTTTGGATAATATATTTCTTGAATTTATCGGCTTTTGTATCAAAAAATTTGATCTCATCATCCCATCTCATCCATGAGACCGGATCTCGTGTTTTGATAAGAAACCAGGAATCATGAAGTTTTTTTGCTGCTGTTGTACACATATTTTGTATAAATTAAGCTTGATGACATATTTTTTATCTCTGGTGAAAGCCCTATTGTAATTGCGGGATTTCAGGTCGTAAAAAAATATGTCAAATATGCAAAATAATAAACTATAGGATATTTTATCAAAAGGATTGAGATATGTCAAAGTTGACGGACAGTGACGACAGTGGTAAACTATATAAAGAAAATGACAAATATCACAAATCACACAAATTCAAAAAAGAATCACAAATTACAAACATTCAAATTTAAAAAGAGTGCTTTAGAAATCAAACATTTGTAATTTCTCATTGATTTGTGGATTTATCATTTAAAATTTGTCATTTTCCATGGATATTACTCACAAAACCTTATCCGACTTCGGCCTTTCAAAAAATGAGATCATAGTATATCTTGAATCTATCAAACACGATCAGATCTCACCTTTTAAGCTAGCGCGTCTCACCCAAATCCCGCGCACGACTGTTTATGACGTTATGATGAGCCTTGCTCTTAAGGGTTTGATTACTATTAAAACAAGCCATGGGTTAGAAAAGCAGCAGACGTGGATTATTCCTAAAAATCCGTCTACACTGCGAGATATGATTTTTCATCGTAGGCAGGATCTTTTGCAGCTTGAGGTAGATTTAACGGATATACTAAGCGATTTGCAAAAGGATTATCTAAAGCACGAAAATAATGCAGGCATGCGCTTTTATCCGGGTATAGAAGGAGTGAAACGGGTGTATACATTTATACATCAAATCCCATCTCAAGTTCAGATCTATATGTGGGATCAGCTTATGCCGGTAGACACACTCGGAAAAGAATATATTAATAAGGAAGTTTCACAGGGTCTTAAGATAAAAAAAAGAGTAAAGCGCGTGAAGACGATTATTCCTTTAAATGATTGGACACGCCATGTATTAAGTTATCAATACGGACGTAATAACAACTATATTGACTATCATGAATTTAGGTATATCGAAAAACCCTTTTTTAATCTCAACCAGGACATATACGTTTTTTCTGACCGCATTGCCCTTATGTGTGCGAAAAAAGACGAGGTATGGGGTATGATAATCAAAAGTAAGTTACTATATACCACCTTTACATCTCTTTTTCAGGTCATGTGGGAGATTGCAAAACCCGTTGATGCAGAGTTTATGGAGCAGATAGGCGAGAATGAGTTTTTAATACAGGAAAAGAAAAAAGTACCTCGCTATTAAAAAATATCAGCTGTACTTAGTTAGTTATGTACGCAGTATGCATAGCGGGCAGAATCATAAGTATTCTGAAGTTGACTATCGAGATGTGCACCCTTGCATTCTTGCTCAGTTTGCCGCAATCTGTTATTGAAATTTGTTGCACATGCATCACTGCAGCCATTATCATGACAAGCTTTTATACAATCTTTTAATCCGTCAAACATACCGCTTTGTTTTTCTTTGACACAAGCCTGATATTTGAGAGCTGCTGTTCCGTATTGATCACTGAGATTTTTTACCAGATCAGATTTGTCTATCCGACATAAATATGTACCGCCCCATAGCTTTAAGGCAATTCGCGGAACAGGTGTCGGTGTTGGCGTATTGGTTGGAGTTGGTGTTAGTGTCGGTGTAACGGTGATAGTCGGAATGGGTGTTATCGTAGGTGTTGGTGAAGGAAAAATTGAAGGGAGTCTGCGGGAAATCGTACCGGCGGTAACATAGGCGCCTCCTGCCAAGAATAAAATCAATATTAACTGCAAAATAATCGGACGTATTTTTTTAAATGTATATTTAGATTTTTTGGATAGTGACACGGTGAAAATACTCAAATACGCTAAGTTCTTAGCATGTAATGATGTGCACTCAGACAGACTTGAACTGTCAACCTTTGGTTCCGCAAACCAATGCTCTATCCAATTGAGCTATGAGTGCTTTATTTTTCTTGTACAATTGATTTTATCCAATGTACAAATCTTTTCTTTTTACCTTTCTTTTTGCCCTGTTTCTTATAGCTATTGTATCATATTTTCACCACTCCAAAAGAGTGTATCCTCATACGTATCTCGGTAAAAAGAATATTTCTTTTCTTACACAAAATGATATAAAAAAATTAATCCATGCTGATTATGCTACCCCATTCTATCTAAAGATCAAAGACAGGGTATATTTACTAAATTATGAACACATCGGGATTTTATTTGATACAGAGGCAACGATAAGAGCTGTGTTTGAAAAAAATCATCAGCCGTTTCCGGGTAATATCTTTGCTTTTTTCCAATCATTTGCCTCCCAACAATTTTATTTACCGGGTTTTATTTTTACTCAGGATTTTTCACAGTATTCCTCACAGTTAAGGTTTAATTTTACCGAAAAAAAGGATGAAATCGTTGTTGATGACATCAATAAAACTCTTTATTTGCATGATTATGAAAATATTTATGAAATTGACAGTGAACATCTTAAATCACTCATTCTTTTTCATTTTGGAGAAAAAAACGCAACTGTTGAACCAAGGCTCATCCCAATAATACGCACTGAAAAACAGGATAAAATCATGAAGCAAAATCAAGAATTAATAAAGATATATAAGGATCCAATTGAGATTGTATTACAGGATGGAAGCGCAATGATTAAGACGTCCTTAAGCTCTGAGGAACTAAAAAAAATATTCAAGGTTATCTATGAGAATGACACAGTAATTTTTAAAGCAGAGGAGAAAATGCTTACATATCTACTTGATGCAAAAATTGATCCTTTTGTCTCCCGGAATAAACATATTGATATGTCGTCGTTACGAAAAAATGTAATAAGTGCTTTTGAATCTCGTACTCAGGGGATGCATACTGCGCCTGTTGTTGCCCATACTAAAGTTGTTGAGATGACGCAAACCCACGGCGAGATAGCAGAGCGCTATATCGAAGTTAATTTAGGACAGCAAAAAATGTTTTTGTTTGATCAGGGAAACATGATCAAATCTTATCTGATTTCATCTGGATTGCATTATCCGACCCCTGTTGGAAAATTCAAGATTATGAATAAGGCAGTTGAAGCATATTCCAACATATACAATGTTTATATGCCATATTGGATGGCGTTTCATTTCGGCTGGGCAGGGGGGCAGGATGCATATTTTGGTATACATGAGCTTCCGTATTGGTATGTGGGGGCCGAGCGTAAGCAGCGGCCTCGTGAGTTTCTAGGAGCTCCGCATACTGGCGGATGTATATCTCTTGATATAGGTGCAGCGCGTGAAGTCTATGATTTCTCCTTTGTAGGAATGGATGTGGTTATTTTTTAGTGGGAATTTACATATGCACGGGTTGAGGGACCAAATATGCCAGTGCCTGAGGAGTATCCAAGAGGGGACAGTATTTCCTGATAATGCGCTTCCTGGAATCGTCTGACTGCTGCTGTTGTACGTGCACCATAATAGGTAGTCTCATTTCCCGGGCTTCCCGGACCGCTTGACGCTAAGATAAATCCGTTTTGATTCAGATATATCTGAAGTGAGCGGACATCAGCTCCGGTATATCCCGGATACAGATCACGGGTAAATATGGGATGTGAACCGCTTGATGCAGTGCTCCCGGATCCTGTCCCTGCCCATGAAGATGAGGAAGATGCATAATAAGATCTGATTCGTGCACTGCCTGTTGCCATGGTGGTTGCGCTCATCTCATTTCCCCATGGACCCGGTGCACATCCGTTGCCGCCCCTGACTTTATAATAATATTTAGTACCGGGCGCAAGCATATTTATGGTGTAGTCTATTACTCCGGTATATGGTCCATAGTCAAAACTTACCCCATATCTGATATCTCCGGGACTCAGTCCGTATGCGATAAAATAATACGAGATATTGTCTTTGAGCGGAGTAAAATAGAGAGTTGCTGAGTTTTGTGCTGCGTCAATTTGAAAAAGATTGGGGGCATCGTGAGGAGGAGTTTGCTGACAGGTAGGTGCGGAAACTGCGCTACTTCCTGACGCGCCATCATTATCATTAACATATACAGTTACATTTTCCACGGACATGCCGTTGTAATGTAAGTCAGGGGAGGAAACAATATGTTGGAATATACTTGTTGTTTGTCCATCGACTGTTGAGTCGTTTCGTGCAGAAACATATACGGTTTGCGGGATATTCCAGTTGGTCGTGAGAAATGTGAACAAAGCTCCGGATGTTGTTGCTTCACTATTGTTTGAAAGCACTCTAATACGGACATAAGATGTGGGTCTGCTGGTTAAAACCATTGTATAGGTATCACCGTCTCCTCCTTCGGTGACGGTTGTGGAGTCTCCGGTTTGGGTGATCTGGATACCGGGTACTGTGGTATCATCATCTGTGATGTTTACGGTAAGCGTACTTGTAAGTCCGTCATATCCGTCATCAGTGGAAGAAGTTGTATGGACGACAGGCGCCGTATGTGATCCTTCAAAGAGATAATCGCTTACAGCAGACAGAGTTGCCGGTTGATTAGTACTCCAATTGGCAGAGGTGAAACTGAGAGATGTCGGAGACGAGGTGACCTGTGATGCGCCGTCTATGGTAACCGTGACATCGGCAAGAGGCTCTGTGTTTAGTTTGACATAATATGTATCTGTTATGCCATATTCTGTCAGATTTATTGCGCCATTGGGTTGTGTGATTGTTATACCAGGATAATCCGTATCTGTTATCGTCAGACTCAGTACATGTGCAGAATCTGTCGCATAATTGGGGTCATGCGCTGTGGTATAAAGAACTGTATGAGTGATGGTTGCACTATGTGTTCCTTCATAAATTAAGTTGTTTATACCGCTTACGGTCACTGTTTGTGGCGTACTCCAGTTTGAAGGGGTAAAAGTATACAAGCGGGAAGAGGTAGTTGCTTCTTTGGTCGCGGTCAACAAATAGACGATATCTCCTAAAGGTTTGCTTAGTAAATTAACCGTATATGTATCTGTTGTCTGGCCTTCAATAATTGATGTTCCTCCTCCTGTCTCGGTCATAACAAATCCTGCAATGTCAATATCGGTGATTGTTGCCACAACAACATTTTGCGGAGGATCAGTTCCGCCGGTAAAAGGGACGGTTGATAGGTAGTTTGGATCAGTTGAAGAACTGGTGTGTGAAATACCGACATCACGCGCAATGGTTTCATTTACAATGTGATCGTTTACTGCAGTTACTGATACGGTTTGGGCTGTCGCGTAATTTGTTGAAGTAAAGGTAAGAGTTGCGGGAGATATAATAAGCTCAGCGGCTGAGGAGGCTGTTGGAGTGATGATCACATCACTTGTCGGCTTGGTATTTAAAACGACTGTGTATGTGGCTGCTGATCCTCCTTCGGTTAATGTTAGAGTTGATTGTCCGAGAGTAACACCTGCAATATCAACCACATCGGTTATATGGGCAATAAAAGTTGATGCAAACGCATAGTCCTGATATCCTGATGTATCAGTTGTTGTAACTGAAAAGTTGATGTATGAATCTCTGCTTCCATTATCAATATCATCATGCACTGCAGAGACAAGGACAGTTTGTGGCGTACTCCAGTTGGTTGCTGTGAAAGTAACAGCCAGTGGATCTGCCCCGTTTGAAAGTGTTTGTGAGTCTGCGCTTGTTATATTGATGACAACATCTGCAGTTGGTTTGGTATCAAGTACTAACGTGTAACTTTCAGTTGTTCCCATTTCTCCCACTGTCACTGAGTCTTTTGACCTGGTGATTCCATAAGTGTCTGTATCAGTGAGAGTTGTCTGAACACTGGCAACAGACACACCTGCGCTATTGTAATTGGTATCTGTTGATGAGACAGAGTGTGATATGACAATTGACTGAGTTATGGTTTGATCAATAAAATCGTGCACAGGGATTACGGTCACAATCTGAGGGACATTCCAGTTATATGGCGTAAAAGTAAGGGATGTTGAAGAGACAGTTACTTGCGTTGAGTCTGCGGATGTAACAGCGACAGTAACATTTGCAGATGGTTGTGAATTTAATCTGACCGTATATGAGTCATAGACAGATCCGTCTTCGGTGACAGCAGTACCGCCAGTCTCGACGATTGTTAAACCAGCCGTAAGATCTGCATCACCAAACACCTGTATACGTCTGTTTTGTACTTCACTGACATATATCCGGTTTGAAGAGTCAAGCGCGATATTGCGCGGTTCATTGAACTGTCCGTCTCCTGATCCGTATACTCCCCAGACATCGACTGCTGGATCCTTTACTCCATCCTGGTCAAACCGTTGGATGCGATTGTTTCCAGTATCTGCAACATAGATGTAATATAGACCGAGAGTGCCTGTTTCTTCAATTGCCATGCCTTGAGGTGTGTCAAATTGCGGTTCTGTCCGGTTATCTGCAGTGCCATATTCGCCCCATGCTTTTTCTGCCAAACCGTTTGCATCAAACTTTTGTATACGGTGATATCCTGAATCAGCAATATATATCTTGTTTTGGGAGTCAACAGTAATTCCATAAGGGTTTAAAAAATAAGGACCGGTTGGAGCAATAGGCGTTGGAGTGCCGGCTCCTACCGAATATGTTGGAGTAGGCAAACCTATTGCCCAGTCGGGAGTATTATCCGATTTGTATTTTAATATTCTGTTATTTCCCGTGTCTGCAACATACATTTTGCCGGTCGACTCCATCGCGATATCTTTTGGACCGGAAAATCCGACAGGCGTCACAAGCGGAGTTGGAAGTGTTGAGAGATATGTGCCGTCAGTTTGGAAACGTTGTATTCTGTTATTGCCGGTATCTGCAACACATACTTCACCGCCTGTGTTTACACCAATTCCCCGTGCACCACTGAAATCGCTTGTTTGTCCTTCCCATTCGGCTAAAGGGACCCATGATGCGGAAAACTTGGAAAGAGTGTTGGTTGTTTCATTGTTCAGGTAAATATTGCCGCTCAAATCAAGGGCTACGTCTATCGGTTGATTTGACTCATGGGTAAATGTACTTGAATAGGTACCAAACTGTGAGTTATAAGAATCTATTTGGTGATAGGGAACACCTACATAAAGAGCTGTTGAGATTGAGGTAAGTCCGGTTGTGCCACGTGAATCATGAGTGCTCCACTGACGTACGAAATTTCTGCCGTTATTGTATTTTTGGATACGATTTGTAGTATCTGTGATATATATGTACTCACTTGCATCAATATGGATTTTTTTCGGTTGATTAAATGTGTTATCAGCAGTCAAGCCATATGAACCAAATGCAGCCACGTATGTCAATCTGCTTGCCTCAGGCGCAGTCGCATCAAAGCTGTATTCGACAATACGGTTATTTCCGGTATCGGCAACAAATACACGGTATGGCGAGCTTGACCCGATAACTGCAATTCCTTGCGGAGAGCTAAACTGAGGAACACCGACTCCTAACGAACCCGCAACCGATGCAACTGACCCATCTGCGATAGTAACTACCTGAATCCGGTTATTTTTGGTATCTGCCACAAACAGATATGTCTCAGCACTGTCAACCGCAACAGAGTATGGCTCATTAAACTGTCCGGAGTTTGCTCCATATGACCCCCATGACTCATCTGCAACACCTGATGTATTAAACCGCTGTATCCGGTGGTTACCTGTATCTGCCACATAGAGATTTGATCCTGCATATATGATACCTTGCGGTTGTTTGAGTTTGCCAAGCGTAGTCCCATACCCACCCCAGTTTGATGTTTGATGTATGCCTGCGGTTGAGTATTTATCGATCTGAGAATATGTAGAATTGACTGCATATAAAGAGGAAGCTCCATCTGTGGTGACATCTGACCAGTAACTTCCGAATTTGTATAGAAAATCATGTGAAGCTTGAGCGGAAAGGGGCGGGGAAAAAACCGCTGACAAAAAAAATACAGCCACGATCATATGTAGCATTATCGTAATCAATGTGTTTCTTGATTTTGTCAGGATAGGATTTTTATCAATAATCGTAGAAAAAAAATGAACAATTGCTAACATATGCCCTATATATCAATATAATAAGAAACAGATACGAATGTCAAGCAGAGAACAATATAATTTTCAATTATCAAATACCAATTATCAAATTATTAAAATATACTTAGCAAACAGGCATTGAAAATTGAGGTTTGATCATTGATAATGATACCCATGAATTACGCGATTGCGCCTGAAATATATAAAGAGGTAAAAAAATTGATTGAACGATTGGATCTCCACTATATTGATCCAAAACGGGTACACTGCATTCGGTCATTTGATGCCAAGACGCGGGCATATGCACGTATCTGGGGTATGTCTCGGCTTTTTTATGAAGTGGCAGGGCTTAAACCAAACTATATTATCGAGGTTATTGCAAAGCGCTATGATAAACTGCCCAGACGTGAACAAATAAAAACATTGATACATGAGCTTATGCACATCCCAAAGACTTTCTCAGGAGCACTCCTTTCGCATCGCGGCAGATATCATCGCATAAATGACCGTGAGGTGGAAAAAATTATCCAAACATTGGAAAAAACTCCAGCTGAATAATCCAACAGTGACTTGACTCAATTAATCAATTAATTAAGTCATACAAAAAAGAGCGGGTTTCCCCGCTCTTTTTTATGAAAAACATTGTCTAATTTCTTAGATACATATTTTTACTCCAAAAGGAGTAATAAAACAGCGATCCTGTCCGGGATCAGGTACAGGTGTTGGTTGAATACCTCCACCTCCTGAACACTTAAATGTTCCAGATGCACAACCGGATGATGTACAACTTCCACATTCTTGGCGGCACGCTGAATAATTTGTATAAGGGCATTGTGGCAAACCAGGTGTTATGGAAGCCATTGGGGGTGGATTTGTTGGTAAGCCAGGACGCGTAGTCGGTGATCCGGGAGGAGTGGTAGGGGTTCTTGGTCTTACTGATGGAGTTGGATTTCCATTACACCATCCATTACACGCATCAACACATGAACGGTTTGATCCGCAGTTATGTGTCTGTAAGCATTCTTGCATGCAATCAATCCCACCACCATTATTATTATTACAATCCGCTTCACATTGTTTTCTTTCCTGATACGGTGTTCCTGACATAGGATTATCACAGTCGTTTGAACTGTACGTTTCTCGACATTTTTTTCGGCACATATCACTGCAGTTCACTCCTGATGCACGTGAGTTTGAACTCAAATTTTGCTTATTGACGCTATACGCAAGAAAAATTGAGAAAAGAGCAAAAAGTACAATTACACCAACCGCAAAAATGGTCTGGTTTTTGTGGGATTTGATTATGGGCTTTGCCATATTTAAATTAATTAATAAATTATGGTACCAAAAAGGAAAATATAATAAAATCTTTTTTGTATTTCATAAGATTAATAACATTTATACGTTCCCACTTTACAGCCAGCATTTGAACACGTATCATCGCAGTTCAGACTACATTCTCTTTTACTCGAATACTCACAAACTGGAAGCTCAGGTGGAGGTGGCGCCTCTTTACATCTGAATGTACCACTGGCACAGCCGTCAGCAGTACAACCATACTTGCATGGGTTACTAGGACAACGTGTGTCTACGGTATATGGACACTGTGGTAGTTGTACATTTGGTTGAGTTGCAGATGATTGATTTGCGGGCGGTGGATTCTGAGGAGGCGGATCTTGAGGTGGAGGATTTTGCGAACATCCTGGCGCATTTGGGTTGTTGCAACAGGTATGACATCCTGCAGCACAACTTTCAAGAGCTGAGCCGGTTTTTCCTGCACAATCTCGTGTAATACATTGTTCAGCACATGTTGGTGCCCCACCATTACCAGTGCATTTTTTATTGTAACAAGTATCTACACAAGCGTCCCAACTGTCAGTATGCGATTCATGTTTTTTATCGCATTTTTCCTTACATTGTCTTCTACATGACATTTCCTTCGCATACGAGCTTTGTCCTAAATTTGTTTTGTATACGCTATACGCAAGAAAAATTGAGAAAAGAGCAAAAAGTACAATTACACTAACCGCAAAAATGGTCTGGTTTTTGTGGGATTTGATTATGGGCTTTGCCATTAAATAAATATTATTTATAAATAACAGATGAAATTCTCAACAGACTGAAAATCACCTGTAATAAAACTACTGTAATTTATTTTTATAGACAAGTCAAGTCTATTGGGTTTAAGTCTATAGTTCTATATATTGTCTTTTTTTAGTTGAAGGTATATTATTTGAATAATATGACGGCACTTCCGGATCAGACTCCAACAATGGTGTTGCAACCAGAGCGGGCTTATGGATCATGGCGTACGTTTCAAACCAAACAAGTTGAAGGTGCATGTTGTATTAGCCATCCTGCGCTTGTAAATACATTGGTTTTACACGCTCCTCCGCAAGATAGACAACACGGTCATCATCAACGGTGCATGTTTTTTTCTCCGGGAGTGGAAAGAGGCGTAGGAAGGCCAAATCCATGGTTTGGAACAGTAAACATAGCTCAAGGTGAAGAACTTGTTTTACATGATAAAACTATGCAAGCAGATTTCACAGAAAAAAAAGATAGAATACCCGTCAAACCAACAAACAATGGTAGACTTCCGATTATGAAAGTTTATAGAGGAGGTGATAAAAGATATATCTTGCAAAGCATGGCGTTGGCTGCAGAAGATAGAGTTCGCGACCGCATGATTATGGGTTATGTTGACGGATTACATAAAATACCTCCTTATGAATGGATCAGGGCAAAATTTACCGGGAAATCACATTCAACACTTACTGTTGGAGGGATTAAATTGCCAGTTACCACTTCAATTGTGCAAGGACGAAGAGGGGAAGAAACAAGATTAGTGGTAAATGGGGTGAATCTTGAACCGTATACTCCATATACTATAGGAACAAATACTCAGGCTGGCATACAAATACGCAATGGTTCCACACCTCATGATCCTGATCTTGATCTCTGTCTCACAGTGGTTGCTGATCATACAGGACAAGGCTATATAATTGGACATACTCAGAAAGAAGTATCACTTGATCTTTCCAATAGAAGAACAAGAGAAGAACGACGAGCTTCAGTTCATGCTATATTGCAGTCACAAGGACTTAATTCACGTAAGCTGACTTCAAATGACAGTGTTATTGGCATGTTTGAACCAAACGGATTAACGGTTGGAATAGCAAATGTCGGAAGAGCGCGCGAATTACAGGAAGACACTTTTGTTATTGGTGAAGGTGATAATGGAGAAATAAATATAGTTGTTGGAGACGGTATGGGTGGTAACGAATGTGGAGAAGTGGCTTCTTTTGAAGCAGTGGGGGTTGCAATAGACGAATTAATGAAACCCGGTAGTAATGTTAGACAGGCTGTAGAATCGGCACATAATACAGTTAATGTAAACAATGCAAAAGATCCAAAAAGAAGTATACCCGGTAACGAAGCAGGGTCAACATTAAATGTCGCACGGATTGAAACAAGGGACAAAAGACTTTCAATAGGTGAAGTAAAAAAACAAAAGTATTTGGATAGCGCCAACGTTGGAGACGGAGTGACTATGATTTTTAGGCCACGAGCTGAAGGAGGTATGGATACGGTGATGGTTTCTGTTGAGGATTCATGGGTAGCCGAGCAAGTAAGAGTTGGATTGCTTACAAAAGAACAAGCTGCAAGGCACGCACAACGTAATGTGATTACTCAAGCAATAGGTCATGGTCCCAGACTTAATATTCATGTTAACGGATATGAAGTTGAACAAGGCGACTATATATTAGTTGCGACAGACGGTATTAAAGTACGTCCGGAATGGCAACATGCAGTAAAAAATATACTGATGGATGAACAGTATAAAACATCAGAAGAAAAAGCTCGGGCAACTATTGCATGGGTTAATGATAATGGCGGTTATGACAATACAGCGCTTGTGTTGCATAAAGTATCCTGAACTTGTGTTTCATATATCTTCTTGCTACAAAGCCATTGAAAAAAATACCTCCGTAGTATACTGTAATAATATATTCTTAAAAAATAAACATGACTGAATCAACTCCAGTATTGAGATCTGCAGCTGAAAATCTTCATGCACGTTTTTTTGAATTCGGACAAACACAAGATGCAGTTGTTAGCATGGTACAGCGTCATGAGCCGCAGGAAATAGCATCTATGAGTGAATCCGAAAAGCAAAGATTAGTTGCTCAGATCATGGTTGATGTTCCTGAAGACTATAGGGGACGTTTAATACAAAGACCTATTCAGGAATATTTACAGCGTGAAACAGCAATACAAGCATGGATAGATGCAAACGGCAGCAAACAGGGCCTTGAAAACCAGACAGTCCAGGATACGCTTTTGAAAATATTTGAAAATCCTGCCGTTGCACAGGTAGAAGGAAGACCGCAGATACTCGCAGCTGAGCGAATTCATGACGGAGTAGCAATAACGGTTAGTCCAGTGGATTTCCGAAGGCTGGTAGTTAACAGACTGATAAGCGCAGGTAAACAAGTTGAAGATGGGAATGAGATAGACGCAATACTTGCTAGGCAACGGCAGCTTGGATTTACTCTTGATCCCTCGGCACTTCCTTCTGAGCTCGGGTTGCCTGAAGGCATGAAGGTTGTGGTCATTGGGCAAAATGCTGAATCAGTTCAGACACTTGAACATGAAAAACGTGAAATTCTTGCCATGGATATGCGTCAAACACAGGAAGCACGTCTTTTGAGAAAACTTGCAGACCGCTCAGGTATGGAAACAAAAGATAGTGATAGTGTTGCCGAGGCACTAAGCGATCTGGCAGCACGTGTGGAGGAAGGACGCTGTCCTGCAACCATTGGTAGGCTTGGTATTACGCCTGAATATGCCAAAACCAATCCCGATGAAGCAAAACTGGTAAAAGCGATTCTTAAGAAAGTGGGAGAAATGAATTTTGATCAAGAGCAGGTTAGAATAGAGGCGGCGAGGCTTGTCAGGGGCGGGCTTGCTGTACCAAGCAATCTATTAATTGAACTTGTGGGTGAAAGAGAGGCTGAGCAACAGTTAGAAACCACAAAAATTAAAGATGAGGAAGATTTTGATTTTGTTTTATCAAGCCGTCTTGAAGGGTCGTTTACTTCATCAACGCAATCACTTAGAACTGGAGAACCTCTTGGTTTTCAGGGTAGATCATATATAGTAACTGGTATTATGGGCCAAGGGGGTGAGGGCACTACCTATCGTGCGCGTCTTTCAACTGCTGCAGGAAAAGATACTCATGTTATTAAAGAAGCACATGCACCATTGTCGTCTTTGTACGCAAATCCACCTCTCGTAGCAGCTTCCCTTATAGATCCCCTAATGGACCAGTACATATATGATAGAAATCCAGGTGCACCATCACCTGACATGCAAGTTCAACAACGACTTCCGTATCTATTAAATGATATAAAGAATTTTGCCAACAGTCTTAATTTTTATTCGCCAAGTTTGGGTACTGCAAATCTTGTTATTGAATATACAACCAGAATGAGTAACATATTGGATCAACGTATTGGACATATACGAATAGGCGGAACCGTACCTGTCCGAACTCCGGGGAGCAATACTTTGGATATTTTATTTTTTGATAAAGCCACTACATCAAGCCTGACTCCTGACCAACGTGCAGAAATCGTTCGGGGACTTATGACCTCAGCGAGACAGGCATATCAAGAAACAATTGATTCACCGATAGGTCAAGCAGCAGTTGCTACATTAAATGAAGCGCGAAACAGGCTAACTCGCGAAGCTGAAATGCTTCATGCAGTTGGTGGTATTAACGGTGTTGAAGAAATTGTTGGAATAAGACGACCGGATACGCGTGATCCATTAGACCCAAAATTTGACTGTGATTATCTTATAAAAGTAATCATGGAAGGGGACGATGTTATTACGTCAGTAGGTTTGGAAAAAAAACCACAATCATTGTGGGATCAGAGAGTAACCGTAAAGTATATGAGGGATTTCCTTGCGATGATGCATAGTGTACATGAAAGGGGGGTTGTTCACCGGGATATTAATTATAGCAATGTTAGGGTGCGTCCTATAAACGGTAATATCAGGCCTGGAATACTGGATTTTGGTAATGCAAATAGGATTGGAACAACACCAAATAAAGAAAGAATGTGGTCGTATGGTTTTTCGGCTCCTGAAATTGCAGATTTAACACAACCGGCCGATATTAGGTCAGACATATATGCAAGCGGGATGTTATGTTTTTCACTTCTGACAGGGGTTGATGTACGTGATGACAGTATCATACCTGGGACTCCGGTTGAAGCAGGTAGAAAACTGGCAATTGTAGCCGATATAATGCGCCAAAGGAATGTATCGGAAGATCTCGTTGCAGTTGTTCTAAAATCAATCGCTGTTGATCCGAAAGATCGTTTTCAAACAGATCAGGAAATGAGTGAGGCACTGAATAAAGCAAGGTTGACCACAACTGAAGTGATATCGGGTACGATTGATACTGATCCTCGTATTTCCAATTTGTATAGGGTGTTTACCGAAGGAACATATCAAGGCCCATATCAGTCACGTTATCCAAACGGAGTAAGAAAAGGTCGATATATAGGAGATGACGGACGTGAACATCTTCTGGATCCTCAAGACAGATCGATTGAACCATGGCCACAAGCACTAAGAGATTATGTTGGTGAGATTGTGCGTATAGCAGAAGCGCAGCCAGATCAGCGCACTGCGATGCTTGAACGACTGGCTCAATTGGCAATATATAGAAATCAAAGAGGGCAAAACCTTGGCAATATACCTTATCTTGCAGCAAGAGACACAATGATAGGTATTTTGCAGGAAGCACATAATCGGGGCGAACCGGTTGATGAATCAATGATGTTGCAAGTTGACGGTATTTTACGTTTAGGAGAAAGATTAAGGAATATTGAGGGTGCAGATGCATATTATACTTTACTTGTAAATGTTGCACAGCGTGATCCCACACGTATGGCTGATATGTTACAAAGATGTTTACGGTTTAGGGATGTGGATCAACAGGGTGCAACCAATGGTATGGTACAAATACTGCGAAACTGTCAGGCTTCAGGCGTTGCGCTTGATGAAGGGTCAATACGACAAGTTGATGAGATCATTCGAAGCATGACATATCCAAAAAATACAGTTTTTTATGCGAGGTATCCCCAAGGGGGAAGACCAAAGGGAGGGTATATTGATGATTCTTCGCAACAGGGCAGATCTCATACATTGGATAGACTTGATCCGCCGCTTCAGGCATGGCCACAAGAAATAGCAATATTTATAGACATTTTGCGAAGTGGAGCTCGTGATCATGGACAAGGAGTTTTAGTCGAGGAGCTTGTGGGGCAATGGAGAGAATGGAAAGGACCAAATGCGTGGTTTTGGAATAGATTAGGTGAAAACTGGCAGTATTAATAATCATCCCGTCCGATCATGGTTTCAATAAAAATACATGCCTGCTGAGCCTCTTTTTTAAACTCTTCCTGGTTTTTTGGTGTAATACCAGTAGGCGGTTTATATTTATCATACAGTTGCGAAAGTAGAGAAAACGGAACTAGGATATTTTCTTCCCGGTACATAAACTCAAATAGTGGTCCCATTGTTTGTACATGAGGAATCCGTTTTTCCCTGAATGCTTTTTCAAGTTCACGGTATAAAAAGCTTAAGCCTTGTTGTACGTGTACAATAAATTGGTACGAGAAACCTTCATATTTTGCGACTTCTTTTTGGTCTTTTTGAATTGTATTAAGAAGCTCTTTAAACTGAGGAAATTTTTGTAGATCTTGAGGAGGATTATCAGATAGGGTTTCAAGGATAAGGTATAAAGGTATCGTGTCTGCGATGTAAGGCGCGACCGCTATATCGTTTGTGGCAATAAGAGGGAGTGCATATTGAAATCCGATTTGTTCTCCAAGGTTTGCTATGATCCACTGCATAACTCTCATATCATCAACGCGTGGGGTAAATGAATGAATAACGCGTCCGGTTGACTCCTGTGTTGCAACTATGGGAAAAGTATATTTAACCGCAAAGTCACATGGCCCATGATCAGTTTGTAGAGTCACTTTGTATACTTTTCCTTCATCTCCTTCACCGATAAGCTCTCCATCTATTGATCCAGATGCGATCTGGCGTAATAGTCTTGGATTCATTCGGCATAATAATCTTCCTTCATCAGTCATAGCAAGTGTTGCAGGAAGACGTCTTTGTTTTAAGCCTATCTCTTCAAATTGGGACGAGGCCCAGACTGTGTTTCCAAATGCATCTGTCGATTGTACAGGCATCTCAAATTGGTCAGTCGTACGAATAAGGCGAGTTCTAAAATAGTCAATGCTGTCCTCAAGTTGCGGTTTTTGTTCAGTAGAAAAAAATGGTGGTTCAGGATTTTGAAACATGTGCAGATGAGAATTTTACGGATGGTTGTAAATCCATTTTCATCAAGGTGCTTGAGATGAGTTCTATGGCGTGATGTGGGTGATATGTTCCTCTTTTTTGCTGATTGTATCGGCCATTATGAATATGAACGAAAGTTGATATGTCCGGTGCGCCGGTAAAGCGCAGGTCAAATCCTGGAAGTTCGTTTTCTCTGCATAAAACACCGCCGATATCAGCAACAGGCCGTCTGTCAGTAAATGGAAAAAAGGCCCTGCCCTCATCTAATCGTATAGACATATGAGCGGGTTGATAGGTAGGTTTTGCTTTATCAACAATATCTGCTACATGGAGTATTTTGCTTGATCTGTTGCATCCGGTTAAAAGTATTTCTCTGGCTTCATCAGGAGAGGTTCCATCAAGTTCAGGATATTTTTTGCCGTAATGACCATATGGAATAGGAAAAAAGGTAAGCGAAAGCGTCTGGTTTTTTTTGGCGTCGTATATTGACCAGACCATATTGGCAGGCTCTGCATAGTGATACTGCTCAGGTTTGATTTTTTGACCGTGTCCTTTTGCAACATGGGGTTCATAGGCATATATTCCTTTTGTAAGAGTATAGCGTCCATTATCTTCATCCGGAAAAGGGTGCGATATACGGGATACAGCCGTTACAAGTCGAGACAAGGCTACCTGTTGATCTTTTGTTACATTGTGTTGAATCTGTATCATACGCGAAGCTCTTTCCATAAGAAGAAGTTTTCGCTGTAACTCAAGAAAAAAAGCAGAAGCAATTTTACGTTCTTGAGGCACTGCAAGAGCGAAGATTCCCAAAGGATCTTGATTTACCTCCGGATCAAGATATTCAGGTCCAAGTTGTGCACGTAGGATACCAAGTAAGTCGTCTGTTTGACGTTCTTCTGTAGTACAATGTAATACTTCAGCATATCCACCTGTTTCTTCAGTCATATATCATTTATATCACAAAGATTGAGAATTATGATGTTATGACCATAAAAAAGTTAAGTGCAACAGGGCTTTGCGGAGGGTACAGGATTTGAACCTGTGCGAGTCTTGCGACTCAAGGGGTTAGCAACCCCTCGCTTTGGGCCACTCAGCCAACCCTCCAAATGGTTGTTAGTGATCAGTGACTAGCTGTTAGTGATAAGAAAACCACTTCAAATGTTAATTGTACAGGAAAAAACACAAATATTCAGTTTAAAACATGATTATGTGATACACTATTTTTATATGCCTAAACGTAGGAAAAAGAAAAAAAACCCGCTTCTTCGTGATACTCTTGCGATTGAAAGAACAGAACTATCCAACGAACGTACATTTTATGCATGTATCCGTACAGGTTTGACTCTATTTGTTGTCGGGATAACCATGCTTAAACTTCTTGAAGATCCTTTTTTCAAACAGATTGCATGGCTTTTCATCGCAGCGTCCTTTGTATTTATCTTTATCGGTTTTTTCCATTATCTCTCAAACGAAAAGGCAATAAAAAGAGTAAAAAATTAAGTGCCGGAGAGAGGAGTTGAACCTCCACGCCCTTTAAGAGCACACGCTTCTGAAGCGTGCTTGTCTGCCATTCCAACACTCCGGCTTTCAGGTACTATATTATAACAAATATAAGAGATCAGTATTTTTTTTGTTTTATTACAGACGTATAATTTATATAGTATAATATATACATGGCTATGACTAATTCCCTTAAACCGGCTGCAGTTCTTGATGATTCACCTTATTCCATATTTCCAATTGCTCGTAGTCTCCGAACATTTGGTGGTGTAGATGTTGAGCATTATTTTTCTATTCCAGCTTTCGAAAGAACAGCAGGAATAACAAATGAGCCAAACCAACAACAGCAGCGAATAGAAAGTTGTGCAATGGCGTTAAGACAATATTCAGTTGTTGTTTGTGACAATAATTTTGAGGATCATGTAGATCCAAAACACCCATATGATGGATGGACAAGAGGAATAGACTTTTTGATAAGTACCGTAGGTCCTGCACTTGAGCTAATACCACCAAAAGAACGTCCTCTTGTAGTTTGCTATGCTCCCTCAAACCGTGAAACAATCCTACATAACCGTGAAGCTCTTGAACAGATGGGTATCATCGCTTTTATGAAAACCGAAGAGGCAGGAAGTGTGGGGATATATACTGCAGTAGTGAGGGAGTATGGGTATGCACCGAGCTATTATGAATTTGTACATGATATCTTGGGATTTGAGCTTGATGAAATGGAGTGGAAGGAAAGAGGACAGTCGTTTATTTTTGATTTGGCAACAAAGTATATATATTCAAGGTCAATGTTTCCTGATGAAGACAGAGAAGTCGTTGCGGGACCTGCCAAACCAATTGAATGGTCAATATTACAGGCTGAAATAGAAGAGAATCTTGGTTTAAAAGAAGGAGAGTTTGGTAGGCGAATTGAATCTGTTATTCAAAACCATGGTCAAGAAGGAGGCACTTCTTTAGCCTTTAGAAAATAAACCTTTTATTCTTTTCTCAAAATCCCGTCTAAATAGCCAAAGCTGGGTAGGGGATAATATAAGCCCTGTTTTATTTTTCCTGATGATCTTAAGCTGTATCTGTTTAAGTGCAAATTCAAAGGGTTGTAGTAAAAGTACAATGCCATTTGTTATTTTTTCCAGGAGAATGCCTGTATTTTGATTTTTGCTTGTCGTCCGTAGCTTTAACGAAGGAGGAACCTTTGAATTCGGATATATATCATACACCCATTCATTTGCTTTGCAAAATTTCCCGTACGTATTATTTTTATTAATGACAGCTTTCATCTGTAGAAGCTCATGTGCGACATATTGCGTTTGTTTATGAAGCGGGACAGAGAGATCTTCCTCTGATAAAAAAAGGTTAAGACAAATACCACCCTTTTTTTTCCTGAGTCCAAACATAGAAGTAAGTAATATAGCTATAAAACGCGCTGTAAACATGCTTTTTCCTTGTGTAACGATCATGAGGTCAATATCATCTTGTTTCCTGCAGTTTGACATTGCTGCAGAGCCGGTAATTCCCACAAGCCTGATAAAAGGGCACGGGTACAGTGACTTAATTAATTGATTTATTGAGTCAAGCTTGTGGAGTGTTATTTGTTGTCTTGACGCACTGTTTTTAAAATGGTTGCTATACTGGGGGAGAGTATAAATCTGCCAAGCTTTTTTGAAAGATTGCGAGTTTTTTTCAAAAACTGATTTGGAGAAAGGAATTCCCCCGGTGTTTGTATGGGGTCTATAATCATATGAAACGACTTTTTTTTTCTTAATTGCTTCATGAATAAGTGTCTTTAGTCGTTTTCGACTTATTTTTACCGGAAAAAAAGTAAAAATATCATCAAAACTTGGTGCGTATCCAAAAAAAGAGAAGTAGGATATAGTAAATAGGAGCTGTTTATGCAGACTGCGGGATTTCAAGTATATCATGTATCTTTTGTTTTATAACAAAGTACATGAAAATAAGCAATCGGAGTTGTCTTTTGATACGCCACGGTTGTCTTATGAGTCGCATTAGCCACTCAATCCCTAAAAGACGAAATAATGGATGAGGTCGCTGTATTACTCCGCTTAAATAATCAAATGCGCCCCCAACACCCATACATACTGCCCCGTGAAACCTATTGCTATGCTTTGCAAACCATAGCTCCTGATGAGGAGATCCAAAGGCAGCAAAGACCATATGGGGTTTTGTAAGGCGCACTATACGAAATATTTCCTTTTCTTCCTCATATGACGGTTTTGCAATATTTTTAATAGCGGTAACTCCCGTAAACTTAGCCTTAGGGTAGCTTTGTTGATAGCACTGAGCAAGACTCTGTGCTAAATTTCTCTTACCTCCCAAAAGAAGCACTCGTAAGCGTCCTTTACCCGCATGACTTATAAGGTTTTCCATGAGGTCAACTCCCGGATACCGCTCTCCAGCTTGAAGTTGAAGCAAACGGGCTGCTAGTACAATCCCCACACCATCTATGATAGTTAAACGGGCTTTTTTGACAACCCGTTTAAAAGTCCTATTTTGTAATGCAATCACGATGTTTTCCGGGTTTAGAGAGACTATATGAAAAAATCCCCGTGGTGATTTTATGTACTTTTTAATTTGCTCTAGGACTTCCTTTTTTGATAGAGTGGGGACCTTAAATTCATCAAGTAATTGCATCCTCATATATATGATATTATACTACAAGATTAAATTGATAAAAAAGGTTTTATTTAAATTGTGTATTTTGTTCAACTATATTGAACTTACTTTATGCTTTTGGTAAGGGAAGAATAAACTTTTCCCATATTTAATTAGTTTAACAGCTTAAAAATTACTATATTTTCATATCCTTATATAGTGAACTATTATAAATAGCTTATATGACAAGTTATTCTATTTGTAGTAAAAAACTATAGGTAATGCTATAATAGTAAATATATTAATTATATTGTTGTGACAAGCCAGAACAAATAGAGGTAAGAGATGTATCAGAAGGGAGCTCTACAAAAGGATTGATTAACGGATGGCTTCTTTATAACTTTCAAGGTTTTCAATAGCCATCCCTACGCCTCGTATAACACAGTACAGAGGTTCATCAACAACAAACGAGGGGACATTTGTGTAGTAGGTAACATAACGGTCAATGTTGGTAAGAAGAGATGTTCCTCCGGATAATACAATTCCCTTATCAACGATGTCGGCCGCAAGTTCGGGAGGTGTAAGGCTTAACACTTCTTTTATTCCTTCCAGGATTGCCTTGAGCGGTTTTTGAAGCATTTCTGATATTTCTTTTTCTTCAATCTGTAAAATGTGCGGTAAGCCGGTCTGGAAATCTCTGCCTTTTACCTCAAGAGAGCGTATTTCTTCCTGAGCGGAATTTTCAACACGGGCGTTTCCAATTTGCATTTTCACGAATTCTGCAGTGCGTTCACCTATGATCAGATTGTGTTTTTTGCGTAATCCTTGCAGGATAGCCTCATCGAGCTTTGTTCCTGCAACCCGTACGGTTTTGTATGCAACCAACTGTCCCAGAGATATGACAGCTATCTCGCTGGTACCACCACCAAGATTTACGATCATGTGCCCTGACGGTTGAGATATGGGGATTTTTGCTCCAATTGCAGCAGCTAAGGGTTCTTCAATAAGGTATACATTACTTGCCCCAGCTTGTTTGCAGGCGGCAACAACCGCACGTTTTTCCACTTGTGATGCTCCGCCCGGGATTGAGATCATGATTTCAGGCCAATATACTTTTCCTTTCAGGGCTTTTTTCAGAAAATAAGTTATCATGGATGCGGTCGTATGATAATCTGCAATGACACCCTCCTTCATTGGTCGGGAAGCTATGATTGAGCCGGGCGTGCGTCCCAGCATATCTTTTGCGTCATTACCAACTGCCAAAATTTCTTTGTTTTCAAGAGAATAAGCAACAACCGTCGGTTCGTCAAGCAGGATTCCTTCTTGAGCTACATAAACAAGCGTATTTGCAGTGCCCAGGTCAATACCGACTTTTTTTTTGAAGAACATAATAAATCACAATATCGGCAATGGATAACATCATTTATAGTATAATTGTATATCATATTGTATATGAATTCGTTTCATTTTGTTATTTAATAGAGATCATCTCACAGTAAGCATATGAGAATAGTCCAACGTTTATTGTTTTTCAGTTTTTTTGTCGGCATATTTTTAACGATAGTCGCATATGCCAGAGGATACAGGCTTGATTTAAAACAAAGATCAGTTACTCCTACAGGTATCATCGCCGTGACTTCTTCTCCTAAAGCAGGCAAGATTTATATAAACGGCGAGTTTAAAGGAGCAACAGATACGAGCTTTACCCTTCCACCGGGCAAATATACGGTTGAGGTAAAAAAAGACGGTTTTACGGATTGGAAACGGGATATAGTCCTCAAAGGTGAACTTGTCATGACAGCTGACGCGCTTCTTTTTCCTTTGAATGCATCACTTACTCCTCTTACCAACCTGGGAGTAGGGAAGATAGTATTGGTTGATCAGACAGGAAAACTACTTTTGTTTACGCAAACTGAAAATGAAGAAAAAGATGGGATTTATATATTTGATCAAAGTAAAAAACCGTTTGCATTGTTTCCGCCTCTTAAACCTCTTATATTAAAAAAGAACCTTCCTGCACATATTGATCTGTTGTCTTCCAATGTTATTTTTTCACCGGATTATAAAGAGGGGATTTTTGAGTTTGTTGATCAGACTGATACGCTTGTGGCATATGACATTGCCTTTGATGAGGAAGTACAGGCTCCCTTTGATGTGACCACATCAATGGATTCGATAACTGCAGCATGGGAGACTGAGCGGCAAGAAGAGCTTGTCAAGATACTGGAGACATTACCCAAAGACATGAGACTGATTGCCTCGGATTCGTTCCGAATCATCTCGTTTGCACCTGATAAGACGAAGTTTCTCTATGAGGCAACCGAGGAAGTAACTCTTGCACCTATTATTAATCCTCCGCTAATTAGTGCCAATCAGGAACAGGAAGAGCGCAGTTTGGATCCGGGTACTCTCTATATCTATGACATCAGGGAAGATAAAAACTTTAGACTCGATATCAAAGACGCGGATTTTAATGACAAGGATTGGAAGGCAACTGCGGAAAAATATGTATTTTGGTATCCTGACTCGCGTCATCTTGTCCTGAACGAACATAACCAGGTTTCGATTATTGAGTATGATAATACAAATCGTCAGGCTGTGTACTCAGGACCCCATGAGCTTGATTTTCTTGATATTACATCAGATGGTAAGCTTCTTATCCTTGCCAATCTGAATCCGCAGACCAATAAATCCCCGGATCTGTATGTTGTAGGTATCCGTTAACCTGAAGCGTTGTATGCTATAATTTTATCATAAATGTAGTTTTAGGTCCGTGGTGAAATGGCATCATAGAGGTCTCCAAAACCTTTGTTCCCCGTTCGAGCCGGGGCGGACCTGCAGGTATTTTTTACAGTTTTGGGTCAGGGATGTTAGGCATAGCAGGTTGAGAAGGAACAGCTGCCGGAGCAGGAGCTATGGAAGGCTCTGCTTTTTGTGCAAGGTTGTTGAGTACATTTGACATGGGGTCTTGCGGTGCAGGAGGTACAGTTGTTTGGGGAGCGGGAGCTGTTGGCTGAGTTGTTGCTGCAGCTGGAGTTGCCGGCTCTTGAGCAGGGACAACGGTAACAGGCGGCATATCGGCGGTTTCAGGAGTAGTTTGAACGTTTGTTTGCCCATTCGGATCTTGTTTTTGATCTTGCGGTGGTGTTTTTTCTTCTGCAAATCCCAGTGCCTTGTCGAATTCTTGGCTTGTAAACCCTTTGAGGACTACGATCTGTCCATCCTCTTTTTCTATTTTTGTGACTGGAGTTCCCGCGAAGTTATTGGATATCGTAAGCATCTCAGTTAGAAACTCGCGGTTTGTCTCCAGATTTTTTTCCTCATATGCAAGTTTGTGTGAAGTGAGGTATTCTTTTTCCTGTTTTGAAAATGCGCAGTCGGTTATGGTATAAATGATGATTTTCATGTCGATATTTCATTATCGGTTAAAAACGATTTGTTGTCAATGGGTATTTCCATTATTTGGTACAATTGGTAGATGAAAAAGCTTGTTTTTGTATTGATATTGGCGTGTATTTTATATCTTCTTTTCTTTAAAGCTACTTTTCAAAAAACGAGAGAAAAAACAGTAGATATTACCCGGAGACCTACCAGTGAAATCACAGAAAAAGTCAAAGACAGCCCTCACCAGAAAAAATCCAGCATTTTTATACCATATTGGGCTCTGGGACAGGGAGAATATGAGATTACTTCGTATGACCGATACTACTATTTCGCTATTGCTCCAACTACAAACGGTATAAACACACAAGAGCCGGGATATCAGGGTTTGGAAAGCTTTATCTGTCCAAAGCAGAGAGAATGTTTCCTAGTTGTCCGTATGTTGAATAGCGATATTAATAGTGAAGTTCTAACAAATGGTAAAGTGCAGGATGAGATTGTCAGCCAGACTCTTGAAATTGCGAAAAAAGGGTCTTTTGATGGGATCGCCCTTAATCTTGAGATGCAGAGTTTTTTCAATGATGATCTGAAAGGACAGATAAACGTATTTGTTCAAAAGTATTATACTGCTGCAAAAAAAGATTATAAGATGTTTTCTTTTATTGTATACGGGGATACTTTTTTCAGAAAAAGGCAATTTGATATATCTTTTATAGGAAGCCATAGCGATGAGATCATGGTCATGGCATATGATTTTCACAAAAGCTATGGAGAGCCGGGGCCGAACTTTCCTTTTAACCGCCGTAGTCTTGATAAAGGCGGCCATAACATGGACTACAATTATGATTTCAAACAAATGATTTCGGATTTTGTGTCCCATGTTCCAAAAGAAAAGTTGACAGTCATTTTTGGTATGTACGGTTATGATTGGACACTTAACGCACAGGGTACGCCTCTGAAGCGGGCAAAGGCTCTGACGTATAACGGAATTAAGAATCTCAAATCTTCCATCGGCTTTACTCAGGACAAGCAAATCTCAAAGTTCAAAACAACAACTCAAAGTTCAAAAGAAAAAACGATTGAATACACAGATTTGGAAGGACTAGAGCATGTTGTGTGGTATGAAGACAAAGACTCAGTTGCAGTAAAGGAAGAGTACCTTATGCAGCAGGGGATAGGTAGCGTTTCCTACTGGGCGTATTCGTATTTTTAACAAACACTCCCAGTTCCTTAAGTTTCCACATAAAAAGAGCTCCTTTTTTCCGAGCATGGGAATCCACGACAAACCTGAGTGCCTGTTCAAGGACAGGTCTGGGGACAGTTTTGGCAAGCTTGATATATAAGCTTTTTCGTGCCTGATCTTGAAGCTTTTCCGCTAAATGCACACCATATGACTGATATTCACGGGAAACATACTTATCTTCAAGCGGGTTAAAGGTTCTTAGTATATCTTTTATTGTTTTCATGAATCAAATCTTGTTTTCTTGGACTAATGAACTATTTGATTTTTCAGTATGTCTATGCATTGCTGCAGCACTATGATGTTTAGACTTATTTTTTTGCAATACTTCTTTATATACTTCCATATATTGTTTAATCATGTCTTTTACGGTAAATTTATCCTCCACATGAGCACGACATGCTTTCCTCATTTGCCGGTATGCATCTTCAGGCATTGAGTATATTTTCTCAACTGCTTCGCATAATCCT
>Ga0265297_10003242_pt1 | contig 30004 bp, 24 predicted proteins | sample Munlanlwell13791_FD_192502 | JGI IMG/M metagenome (GOLD analysis project Ga0265297, IMG submission 192502) | Leachate microbial communities from a municipal landfill in Southern Ontario, Canada - Leachate well 137-91 | ecosystem: Engineered > Solid waste > Landfill > Unclassified | place...
AGAGGGGACGGAAGCTAGCTTCCGTCGAAAAAACGAGGCGGCGCTCTTTTAAAATAAAGTTCGAACCAATCTTTTGCAGAAATTCTTTCTGGGATTCTAAATTTCCCTCCTCAATCGCGCAACGGGCTCTATTCAAAGAGGTTACGAATTCTTTCGCCGGTTCGAACCAATTTGAGCCTCCCACAGCAAAATCCTTAGCTGATTCCTGTAATTGCCGCTTTTCACTGATAAAGCTTTCCTTTTTGGCTCGGTATTCTTCCAGAGTTAATGACCCCATTAAATACATATCTATTAGTTTGCTTATCTTATTGTCAATCGCATTGATCTTAGCATCCAGATTTTGCTGCGGGAGGCCTGATGATTGGGCAGCTTCGTTTCTGTCCTTAGTAAGCTCATTCAATATTTTCTCTGTCCAATCATCAGATAAAGAAACTTTTTGAATGATCTTGGCAGCCTGCGCGGCAAGCTCTTCTTCACGCACGTATTTTTGCGAGCAGCGCACTAACCTTTTTGTACAGCGATAATAGATGTGCCCTTTTTGCACTTCCGCAGTTATCGACCTTCCGCACTCCCCGCACCGCATAAGCCCCTTAAAAACAAAGGTTTTGCTTTGTTTTTCTTTATGCTTGCCGCGCAGGCGCATGACCTCCTGGCATTTATCAAAAAGTTTCTTTGTAACAATTGGTTCGTGTGTCCCCTCGTACATCTCGCCCTTGTAGCGGAAGACACCATAATAGAGTGGATTCTGTAATATAAACTGGTAATCGCTTATAGATAGTGGCTTGTCGTGTCTTCCGCTCATACCAAGCGAGTTTATCTTCTCGCGAATACTGGAGAGAGTATAAGAGCCCGTTGCGTAGAGCTCAAATGCTTTCTTAATGAAAGGAGCTTTGCCCTCGTCTAGAATAATTGCGCGTGTCTTGCGGTCGTTGAGGTAGCCTACGGGCGCCCACTGCGGCCAGATTCCCTTGCTTAACTTCAACCTTATACCTCTGCGGATATTCTCAGAGAGCGCGTCTATGTAGTATTTACTCTGGCCGAAAGCGATAGAGAGCATAAATTTACCTTGCGCGGTGTCGTCAAAGCGGAAAGTGGGGAAGCGCAAGTCCTTAATTACCCGTTGGTCGACAAGATAGATGATCTTACCGCCATCTATGGAATTTCTCGCTAAGCGGTCAGGGTGCCAAGCTAAGATTCCCTCGGCTGCTCCGCGCTCAATCTGCAAGAGTATATCGTTGAACAGTGGGCGCCCGGGCTTCTTGGCGGTCTTAGCTTCAATTACTTCCTTACAAACAGAAAGATTCTCGCGTTGGGCGTATTCACGCAACTCTTTAAGCTGGGCTTCAATAGATAGAACTTGTCTATCTTCGTCATCGGTGGACTTGCGGCAATAGATAAAGTAGCGCATGGGCAAAGCTCCTTTCCTGAATAGGAGGGAAGAGGGAAATTTAGAATCAGTGGTTTTATTTTGGGCCTCTATTACCCAAAATAAAAACCACAAAAGATTGGTTCGAACTTTATTTTAAAAGAGCACCGCCTCGTTTTTTCGACGGAAGCTAGCTTCCGTCCCCTCTTCGAAGCAGCGCCCTTTCCAACATGGCGGTGCGTCTACCGTCTTGTTCGAACTATCTTTAAGTAGTCCAGCGCGCCTGTCGGCGCTCCCACATTGCCCGGGCACCGCTTCGGCCTGCCTTGGGGCAGGCCTTCGCTTGGCGCTCGCTAGGCCGCTCGCTTCTTGCTTAAATCTTGTGCGTGTGCGGCTCGGCCGGCTTGCGGCCGGGCGCGGGCGGCCGCAAGCCGCCGCGTCCAATTCAGTATCTAAAAAAGAGCGGTTGTCCGCTTAGCGCCTTAGCTTCCTAAAATACTACCCTGGGGCGCTATGTCGAGCCTCTCGCGTGGAGCGGTTGTCCGCCACTCGAGAGAGATGTGCAAAATTATATTTAATTTCGTAGAGATAAGTGTTAAAATATTATATTAGAGTTAACGAATATTGATTATGATTATACTATTACAAGTATAAATAAGTCAACTCAAATATATGATTGGTGAAAATATAAGATATCGGAGAATCAAAGCCGGTTTGTCTCAAGAAAAACTAGCGCGCCTAGCAAATATTTCGCTAAATACTTTGACTAAAATAGAATCGGGTTTTGCTAAGAGGCCGACAATACAAACAGTTGCTAAACTAGCCAAAGCTCTTAAAGTTAGTTTGGATGACTTAGTTATAAGGATTAATGATGTGTAGTTATTAATTTAGACATAAAATCATGCTAAATAAGAAAAGATTAAGAATTATATGGCTATTAATTAACCTTTGTGTTTTTTCTTGTTCTTTAGGATTTATATACTGGGACTATACTAATAAAAATATTTTTTTAATTGTTTTTATACTAACTTTAATTATTTTAGCAATCAATTACTTAGTTTATAAGAAACTATCAAAGAAAACGGAGGAATGGAAGATAAATACTACTACTAGCAGGGCTGAAGCATCCGAGAAATTTATTATTGGTTTATGCGGAAGATTTGGAGCGGGTTGCACAACAACTGCGGAATTAATTTTGAGTGAGAAAGAAGAATTTGTATATTTTAGCTTATCAAAATATATTAAAGAAAAGGCTAAAAATGAACATCTAGGATTTGAAGCTAAGCAAGAAAAAGAAAAAAGAGTTATTTTACAGGACATAGGAGATGCTTTAAGAAAAAATAGCCCATCATTCCTAGTTGATGTTATTTTAAAAGATGTAAAGAAGGCTTTGATTGAGAAAAATGTGATTATAGATAGTATCAGAAACGACAAAGAGGTTGAAGCGTTAAGAAACGTCTTTCCTAATTTCTTTTTGTTTGCTATTGATGCTACCACAAAGAGCAGATGGGATCGTTTGAGAAAACTATATGCGGAAGATAAAGGCCAATTCGAAATAGATGATAAAAGAGATGCTGGCGGAGATGACGAAGATAAGAATGGGCAGCAGGTGAAGAAGTGTATGGAACTAGCGGATGTTTTAATAAACAATGATCGTGATTATTCCGAAAAGGTTGAAAAGGCTGGACAGGATCCCGTTGAAAGGTATGGGCAAAAGGTATTAAGTTATATTGACCTTATTAAAGATCCTGGAAGTAGGGCTCCTAATTGGGATGAAACATGTATGCATCATGCTTTTAGCATAGCATTAAGATCTGCGTGCAAAAAACGTCAAGTTGGGGCGGTAATAATTAAAGAAAGCAAGAAAATTCTTCCTAAAAGCAACGAGGTATATAGTGAAAAATTCATAATTGCTACAGGATGCAACAATGTTCCTGTGGGAGCTTTTCCTTGCGGTTCAGACAAAGTAATTAAAGAATGCAACCGTGATTTAACTAAAAATGAATATATAGAAGATAGCAAGTATTGTCGGAAATGTGGCGTGATGTTAAATGAAAAATCAAGAGAATATAAGAAATGCGAACAGTGTGGTGAAAAGATTTGGAATATTCCTGGGAAGATTTTGGATCTATGTAGGGCAATTCATGCAGAAGAAGCCGCAATTATTCAAGCCGCTAAATTAGGAACTTCTATAGATGGCGCTATGCTCTATACTTCAACATTTCCTTGTTTGCTTTGTAGTAAGAAAATTATAGGTTCTGGAATAAAAGAGATTATTTACCTAGAGCCATACCCGATGCAAGATTCACTTGAAATGCTTGAGAGTGGTGGTATATTAGTTCGTAGGTATGAAGGAGTTAATTCTAGAGCTTTCATTAGATTGTTTCTTAGAGAAATTGAGAATTAGAAAGGAGGGCTTATAATGAAAAGGTGTCCTAATTGTGGAAGATTTGATGTAGAATTTGACCCTGCCCTCGGAGCGGAAAGATGTCTTTGGAGAAAATGTGGATGGGTTAACACTGAGCACACAGATATTGATAGTGAATATTATAGACCTAATTTTAGTAAATTTAGAGCATCTTTGAGGCCTAAAGAGAGAATCGCAGTGTAAATTTATTTTATAGATATTTGATATTGAAAAGCCCATCAGAAAATGATGGGTTTTTTCATATGTCTATATCTAAATGACTATAAATCGCTTTATTTATAACATTATGTTATACAATAAGTTACAGCATTATATAAGTCTAGATGTTAGTATATTGTATTATATTATGAAAATTGATATTCTGTGCTTAGAAAATATAAGAATAATCATAATGTATGAAAGTTGATTGATGATTTACTTGACAAATACAGAAAAATGTGCTAAATTTTATACGTGAATTTAAAAGTCTAATAATTTATAACTTGGAGGGATTATGAGCAATAAAATTACAATTGAAAGCTTATTCTCTGATAGTGGACCATTTAATGAAGAAGAAGTTGTTACAGCTCTGCTACCACATTTAATAATCCAAAAGAATAGCAAGGAAATTTTCTTTAAAGATACTAAATTATCAGCAGAACAAAAAATTCTTGCTTATGGATTAGCAAAGAAGCTTCTTAAATCTCAATCTTTAATTGAATCCGAAATGATTACTGCTGCCGAAGTGGCAGAGAAAACCGGAATTAAAAAGGGCACGATTGATCCGGCTTTCAAAAGTCTTAGAGAGAAAAGGGGATTTTTAGTGGGGAGAAAAGAATATGAAATTGCTAATCAGAAAATTAAAGAAATTTTAGATTTTCTAATTAAATAGGGGGCATAGATGGAAATAACAATTGAAGAATTAGTTAAAAGAGTTGAAGCCTTAGAGAGAAAAATAGAAGCCTTGGGTAATACAACAAGTCTAGGACATATTGGTAATTCTGAGAAACCCAAGAAAACAACCTTAAGAGAGTTCCTCAATCTTAGAAAACCAGCTAACGATGTAATGAAGACATTAGGGATCGTTTACTTTTTAGAGAAATTTGAAGGAATAGAGAGTGTCAATAGAGAAGATTTGGAGACTGCATTTGAAAAAGCCAAAGAAAGAAGGCCGTTAAATATCAATGACAAGATTTATATGAATATAAAAAATGGACATATCGCAGAGCATTCTGTAAAAAAGAATAATTTAAAAAGCTGGTACATTACTGGATCTGGTGAAACTTTTGTAGAGAGTAATTTTAAAGAAAGCAATTCTAAAGATTAAGATAGGTGACCGTGAATACGAAAATATTTGATTTCTTGCCTAGAGACTTAAAACAACAACTATTAGAGATTTTTAATTCAATTATTAGGAATTATGTACAGCAAAAATGGGAGCCTTCTGAACTTGATGGTGGCAAGTTATGCGAAGTTGTTTATACAATACTAAAAGGTAATGCGGAAGGTAAAATTCCTGATAAACCTCAAAAGCCTGTAAATTTCTACGACGCGTGTAAGGAATTCGAGAAATTAGACCAAAGTAAGTTTAATCGATCTCTGCGCATTCATTTACCTCGCATGCTCATTGCGTTGTACGAAGTGAGAAACAATAGAGGAGTCAGCCATACAGGAGGGGACGTTGACCCAAATCATATGGATGCTGTTTTAGTAGTTGATATGGCTAAATGGATATTAGCGGAGTTAGTGCGAGAGTTCCATAAGTTGGCACCGGATGAAGCAACAAATGTTGTAGAGGAGATTATTGAACGAATAGTTCCTATTATCTGGGAGGTTAATGGGAAACAGAGAATCTTGGACAGAAAACTTAATTTTACTGAGAAGATGTTAGTCATTTTGTATAAGGCCGGAGTTAAGGAAGTTAGTAGTACCGATCTTTATAATTGGGTAGAATATTCTGTTTATGATAAATTTGAGAAAAATATTTTGATAAAGGCACATAAAGAAAGATTAATTGAATTTGATAAACAAAAGAAACTTGTGTGGATCTCTCCTTATGGTGCTGCGACAATTGAGAAGAAGATCCAAGGAGGTATTTAAATGGAGAAGATTAAAAAGCAACTAGAAGAAATTAAGAGTTTGCTAGAGGCACAGGAAAAGAGAATATCTAATATTGAAGAGCAGATTAAGGGAGTGGAATCTACAAAAAAAGAAGAGCTATGTCAACAGAGCGTAATTAAAAGAAAAATGGTAGATAAAGGAGTTATGTCAGAAATCTTTGATGTAGAAGGAGATGCTGTAACAGTTGTTTCTTTAGTTGGGAATGACGAACAAGAAAAAACCCAGAATGCGGCATTATTAGTATTATATGGATATAAATATTTCAAGAATCAAATTGAAGTTTCAGCGCAAGAGATTAGAAGAAACTTAATTGAAAATAATATTTCTATTAATAATTCTGCAACTCATCTAAAAGAGATTACACCTTCTCTTATTCGCAGAAAAGGCGTAGTGAAAAGTCCAAAAACTTCTTATAAATTAACCTTAGTAGGAGAAGGGCGTGTAAAAAATTTGATTGCAGGATTTACTAAGTCTAATGTATAATTTCAAGAGGGAATTAATTTTGCACATCTCTCTCGAGTGGCGGACAACCGCTCTTTTTTAGATACTGAATTGGACGCGGCGGCTTGCGGCCGCCCGCGCCCGGCCGCAAGCCGGCCGAGCCGCACACGCACAAGATTTAAGCAAGAAGCGAGCGGCCTAGCGAGCGCCAAGCGAAGGCCTGCCCCAAGGCAGGCCGAAGCGGTGCCCGGGCAATGTGGGAGCGCCGACAGGCGCGCTGGACTACTTAAAGATAGTTCGAACAAGACGGTAGACGCACCGTATTAATTTTGTAACTCCGCAGAATAATAACTAATAAGTTATAAAGAGGATAGTGATTCTTAAATCTACATACGATATAACTAAGAAGTGCTTAGTCCTTTTTCTTTTATTTCTAACTGAGATCTTATCTGGTTGTACTACCCTGGTTAACGGTGTAGAAAGGCCGCCATCCGCACAATTCGAATCATTCCCAACCGGTTCGCTGAAAGATCCGATTATTGACAGCAATATCACCCTGACTGAGGCCTTAAAGAAATATGCCCCGCCTGAATTAAAAAAAAGGCAAGAATTTCTAGAGGTACTGTACTATTCATTTGACGGTAAAATACATAAGGGCCAACTGCTTATAGATAAAAGGCTAGCACAAGATATCCGAGAAGTGTTCCGGGTAGCCTTAGAAAATAAGTTTCCCATTGCTTCCGTTATCCCTGTTTCTTCCGGCCGGTTTCTAAAGAACGGAAAATGGAATGAAGATGACCAATCGATGCTCGCTAATAATACTTCCGGATTTAATTATAGGAAAGTAACCGGAGGAAAGTCTCTTTCTAAGCACGCCTATGGTTTTGCCATTGACATTAATCCTGTGCAAAACCCTTATATTAAAGGAAACATTGTATTGCCGCCCAAAGCAGTATACGATATACGTAAACCGGGAACGCTGAGCAATAATTCTCCTGTTGTGAGAAGTTTTATAGGTTTAGGCTGGACCTGGGGAGGCAACTGGAAATCTTTGAAAGATTATCAGCATTTTGAGAAAACTTTATTAGATTAACGGCTGCTTTTTTGGTTTTTTTCAAACATATTTAATTACTTAGGAAAGATATGAAAAGGATTTTAAATTTATACATAATTATAAGTTTAGCCGCTATTTTAAGTTCTTGCGCTACGGCGCCAATTAAACCAATAGTTTCTCCCCCGCAGGAAATTTACCCGCAATTAACCGGGCCTGTCTCAAGACAGAATATTTTCCATGTGGTAGCCCCCGGTGAAACGCTTTGGCGTATTAGTAAGATGTATAATGTCAAAATGGAAGATATTATTAGGGCCAATGGTCTAAGAAAACCTAAAGAATTAGAAATGGGGCAACGGCTGCTTATCCCGCAGGCAGCGCCGATAAGGCCGATAGTTACTTTGTATCGTTCGAATAAATGGAAATATATTATTATTCACCATAGCGCAACAGATGGAGGGAGTTCGCTTAATTTGAATGAATTACATAAGCGTAGGGGCTGGGCGGGTATAGGTTATGATTTTGTTATAGATAATGGATCAAACGGTAAGAAAGATGGGCAGATTGAGGTTTCGCCGCGCTGGATAAAACAAGAGAAAGGCGCACATTGCCAAGCCTCAGACATGAATTCTAAAGGTATAGGTATTTGCCTGGTGGGCAATTTTAGCAAAGGAAGAGTTTCGGAAAAACAAATGGCCTCATTAGTGTACTTGGTAAATATGTTGAGAAAATATTATAAAATTCCCGACGATCACATTATGGGCCATGGACAGGTTCCCGGGGCTAAGACTGAGTGTCCTGGAAAATATTTTCCCTGGAAAGAACTACACAATAAGCTGAATTGAATATTTGATAAAATCTCTAGCTGTAGAGCGTAGAATTAGGTTAAGTAATTCTGAGTACCTATTTTAGCGAGGATATGAAACTAACCAAGGCCGCATTCCTTTTAGCGTTACTCGTAATATTTTTCTTATTCCTTCCGTTTATTCTTTTCCTTAATAAGAAAGCCGCATATTATAGTTATAAAGAAGTCGTTTATAAAACAGTTATTAATAATCTAATCGGCCAGGAGAAAGATCAAAAGAAAATATGTCTATTACTTTTAGATTATTTTCATTATGAACTTCTTACTCCGTATGAAGAGGCGCCTATTGATAAGGATGTTTATAGTGATTTAATACGCGGTATAGCCTGGTGTGATCAAAGATCATGGGGGTTGGGGACATTTTTAGGTAAACTGGGTATTAATAACAGGATAGTTTCTACAAGGAACCCTAAAGGAATAAGCAACCATACCATTTTAGAGGTTTTTATCGATGGGAAATGGACACTGTTTGATCCTATGTATGGATTCGTTTTGAAAGATGATACCGGTGAGTTAGCTTCATATGAAGATGTTTGCGCTAAACCCTATTTATATTATTTAAGCCCCTCTATGATGATGCTTAAAGAGATAAATTATGATAAATACCAGGAAATTAAAGATTACTTCACAGACAATATATTCCATAACCATCCCTCGGGGCCTATATTCCATAGCGATCCAACATTAAACAAAGATTTCAAGCGTAGAATTATCAGTAAGGTATTGAATTCTTATATCTATCTCTTCGGAAATAAGTTTTCTTATTTTTATCAGGATATTTATCTAAAATATTTTTCGCCTTCCGACAAGCGTACATCTATGTTTTTTAAAGCGCGGAATTACGATATATTTAATAGGCGTCAATTAGCGATTGGGATGTATAAAACCTATCTTGATAATTATCCCAAGGATACAAATTTAGAAGATGCTTTATTTTTCTTAGGAATACTGCACAATAAGGCTTCCGATTTTCAAGCTTCAATATCTACCTTACAAATATTATTGCGGGATTATCCTAAGACAAAATGGAGGAGGCTGGCGCGCTATTATTTAGGTTATGATTATGAATTATTAAATAATTATAAATTAGCTAAACAATATTATTGGGAGGCAATTGGCTTATATCGGCAGGTACCGAAAGGAATCTTAATGCCGGGCGAGTTAAAAATAATTAGAAGATTATATGGTCTTCTAGACCAGGAAAAATAATAAGCAGGCAAGTGTTTTGAGGTTACGCCGTGTTGAATAAAACAAGATAAAGGCGTACATTGCCAAGCCTTAAATATGGATTCTAAAGGTATAGGCATTTGCCCGGTGGGAGTTCTATAATAAACTAAGCTCAAACATTATAGTATAATCCATTGACTAAAAGCATGGTTATGTTATCTTATTTTTGCCAACCTTGATCTTTCATCCGAGCGAAATACTTAGTTTAAAGGAGTTATTTTCTTAAGTAAGCAAGGATACTTTAAAAAAATAAACGCCCTTTTTATAGAGTGTTTTGTCCAATAAGCAAGATTCCATAGCATTAATTTCTAACAAAGGAGGGAAATATGTCGATCATCAAAGAATTTAAGGAATTTGCTGTAAAAGGCGACGCTTTAGATATGGCGGTCGGTATTGTAATCGGCGCTGCCTTCGGGAAAATCGTTACTTCTTTAGTTAATGATGTGATTATGCCTCCGATTGGTTTATTGCTGGGAGGTGTTGATTTTAAGAATTTAGTAGTGACGCTTAAGGCGGCAACGGTGGATCAGCCGGCTGTAAACTTGAGATATGGGCAATTTCTAAACAGCGTTATTGATTTTCTTATCGTAGCGTTTTCAATTTTTATAGCAGTTAAGGGAATCAATTCGTTAAAAAAGAAACAAGGCTAATTATAATTTTCCAAGCAGAGAAGGTGTTTTATGTGCAATAGCTGTGGGCGTAAAAGTAAGCCAAAGAAAAAGGCAAAGAAGAAAAAGAAATAGAAATTGGAGTGATATAATAGAACCGGGAGAAGCAGTTTTGTCAGATGGGAATAAACTTAAAAAAATAACAGGAAAGGTGTAGAAAATGGGCATTCCCCCGCGTTTTATGAAAAAAGAAAACCCCTGGTTTGAAAAAGTAGTTAGCATTATTGTTATCGTGTTTATTTTTCTAGCCATTTGCATTTTTTTCTTTATAAAAAAATAATCCGTTTTATTACTCGTTCTTTTAAGAGGGTTTAATCAAAGAGCGCATAGCAGGAAAACTATCATTTCTAGGCCGCTATAATAATGTTTTCCTTAAAGGGTGAGTATATTGTTAAAATTCCGCTTGATATAGTAAGAATTGCAGGCCCGCTGCTTATCTATTTTGTAGTGATGTTTTTTGGTATCATTATATGGGGAAGAAATTTAATGCAGGTAAAGAAATTTTTTTCAACAGGAATGATAATTATAAAAAGCCGCTCCTTTATCTTATTAGCTCTTATTTTTTGTCTACCGCAAATTTCTTTTTCCGAAACCATCCTGCTTAAATCGGGTAAAACCGTAGAAGGTAAGCTAGTTGAAAAAACAGATAAGTATATAAAAATCGATTTTTACGGGGTGCCGGTAATTTACTATTTCGAAGAAATTGCAAGCATAGACGGAAAAGCTCCGATCCTGCCTTTAGAAACCGCAGAAGATTTACCCATTGAAGTTGACCAAAACCCCTATAAATATAAAGAAGCTTTCGACAAGGGTACTTTATATCTTAATAAGCATGAATATGAGCAAGCTATAGCTGAATATACCAAAGCCATAAGATTAAATCCTAAATATTCTAAAGCTTACGGTTACCGCGGTATTGTTTATAATATTAAAGGTAACTTCGACCAGGCAATTTCTGACTTTACTAAGGCCATAGAACTTTCTCCTGGATATGTTGTTGCTTATGCCGACCGGGGGAGCGCCCATAATGGTAAGGGCGAGTTTGACCAGGCTATTTCTGACAGCACTAAAGCAATAGAGCTTTACCCTAATCATGCCGGAGCTTATAAGGTACGAGGCTATGCTTATTATGCTAAGGGTAATTTCGACCAGGCTATTTCTGATTGCACAAAAGCCATAGAATTGAACTCTAATGAGGCCGAATCTTATATCTACCGTGCCTCTGCTTATGTCTCTAAGGGTGATTTTGACCAGGCCATATCTGACTATACCAAATCTCTGGAATTAAGCCCTAATTATAACGCTTTAGTTTATACCAATCGTGCCATGGCTTATTATGCCAAGCAAGAATATGACAAAGCTTGGTCCGATGTGCAAAAAGCAAGATTGCTGGGTCATTTAATCCCAGCTGAGTTTATCGATGCGCTTAGGCAGGCTTCAGGACAGGATAAATGACGGTTTAAAACGCCTGTAAATGAGCATTGCTATAAATCGCAAAATATTGTAAAATTGTTTAGTTTCACGGTTTCCCGCCTTAGGCAAATTATGATAATGTCAAATAACAACTAGGTTTATAGGAGGAATTATGCCCCGCCGAAACGACATCAATAAAATATTAATAATTGGCTCTGGCCCGATAATTATCGGACAGGCTTGCGAATTCGATTACTCCGGAACTCAGGCTTGTAAAGCCCTTAGGAAAGAGGGATATGAGATAGTATTGGTAAATTCTAACCCGGCCACAATTATGACTGATCCGGAAATGGCTGATAGGACTTATATCGAGCCGCTTACTATCGAGAGCCTGGAAAAAATAATAGCCAAAGAAAAACCTGACGCTTTATTGCCGAACTTAGGCGGGCAGACCGGTTTAAACCTTGCTTCAAGCCTTTTTAAATCCGGAATACTTAAGAAATACGGGGTTGAAGTAATCGGGGTGCAGGCTAATGCGATTGAAAGAGGAGAAGACCGGGAAGTATTCAAGGCAACAATGAAGCAGTTAGGTATACCGGTGCCGGCTTCTGAGATTGCGCTAACCGTTGAGGAAGCGGAGGCGATTGCCAGAAAATTAGGTTTTCCGGTGGTTATCCGGCCGGCATATACATTAGGGGGAACCGGCGGAGGCATTGTTTATAATGTTGAGGAATTAAGGGTAATTGCCCAACGCGGCCTGAATATGAGCTTGGTCCATCAGATTCTGGTAGAAGAAGCGGTAATAGGATGGGAGGAACTTGAGCTGGAAGTAGTTCGCGACCAGAGAAATCAGAAGATTACCGTTTGCTTTATCGAAAATATAGATGCCATGGGAGTGCATACCGGAGACAGTTTCTGTGTCGCTCCCATGCTTACAGTACCCATTGAACTGCAGAGAAGAATGCAGGATTTATCTTATAAGATTGTTGACGCTATAGGGGTAGTAGGCGGAACAAATATCCAGTTTGCGCATAACAAAAAAGATGATCGATTGGTAGTTATTGAGATTAATCCCCGCACTTCCCGCTCTTCGGCATTAGCTTCAAAAGCAACCGGTTTTCCGATTGCCATGGTTTCGACAAGGCTAGCCGCAGGTTTTTCTCTTGATGAAATTCCTTACTGGAGAGACGGTACGCTTGAAAAATACACGCCAAGCGGTGAATATGTGGTAATAAAGTTTGCCCGTTGGGCGTTTGAAAAATTTCCCAAGGCAAAAGATATCTTAGGCACCCAGATGAAGGCCGTCGGGGAAGTTATGAGCATAGGTAAAAACTTTAAAGAGGCCTTCCAAAAATCAATCCGTTCACTTGAAATAGGCAGGCACGGTTTAGGATGGGCTAAGAATTTTAAAGAACTTTCTTTAAGCCAATTAAAAGAACGCTTGGCCATGCCTTCAAGCGAAAGAATTTTTCTTATGTATGAGGCCTTGCGCAAGGGAATGAGCCCTGATGAATTATACGACCTTACGCATATCGGCGTATGGTTTGTTAAAGAAATGAAAGAGCTGGTTGATTTCGAAGAAAGAATTTTAAAACATACCTGGGAAAAATTACCCGATGCCGAATTAATAAAAGCAAAAGAATGGGGTTTCTCCGACCGGTATTTAGCTAAAATTTTCAATATTAAGGAATCATCGGTTCGCTTGCGCAGAATTAAACTTGGTAAGGTAGCCAGGTTTGAAGCTGTTCCGGTCAGCGGAGTGGATAATGCTTCGTATTATTACTCTACGTATAGCCCCGGTAAGGACCAGGTTCCTGTTTCCAGCCGAAAAAAAGTAATGATTCTAGGCGGCGGGCCTAACCGGATCGGACAGGGTATTGAATTTGATTATACCTGCGTGCACGCGGCATTCGCTTTGCGCGACGAAGGTTTTGAGTCGATAATGGTCAATTGTAACCCGGAAACCGTTTCTACTGATTACGATACCTCGAACAAACTTTATTTTGAACCGCTTACAATCGAAGATGTATTGGCAATCTATGAAAAAGAAAAACCGCTGGGGGTCATTGTGCAGTTTGGAGGGCAAACTCCTTTAAATATCGCCCAGGAATTAAAAGAATGCGGAGTAAAAATCTTAGGGACTACACCTGAAAGCATCGCTTTTGCCGAGGACCGGGAGCTTTTTCGGCAGAAAATGATCGAAATAGGCATACCTCAGCCGGAAAGCGGAACCGCCCGTTCTTTAGATGAGGCAATACAAATAGCTAACCGCATAGGTTATCCTTTAATGGTTAGGCCATCGTTTGTTTTAGGCGGCCGCGGAATGGAAATTATTTATGATGAACAGATGCTGCGAAAATATGCGGTTGAAGCAATACAGGTCAGGCCTGAATACCCGATGCTTATCGACCGTTTTCTTGACAATGCGCTTGAAACTGAAGTAGATGCCCTTTCGGACGGCAAAGGTACCTTTGTTGCTGCAATAATGGAGCATATCGAATATGCCGGGATACATTCAGGCGATTCGGCCTGCGTGATCCCTTCCAGGACAATTAAACCCGATCATCTGGCTGCGATCAGAAAATATACCCATCAAATAGCCAGCACTTTAGAGGTTGTCGGCCTGATCAATATCCAATATGCAATTTGTAACGATAAAGTATATATTTTAGAGGCTAATCCCCGGGCCTCCAGGACAGTTCCGGTGGTTTCTAAAATTACCGGTTTTCTTATCGCCCGTATTGCCACCCAGCTGATGATGGGTAAAAAACTAAAAGATTTTCCGCAATTAAATGAAAACAAGAAACTGTCTTGGTTCGGAGTAAAAGAAGCAGTGTTTCCTTTTAATATGTTTCCTGAAGTTGACCCCGTATTAGGCCCGGAAATGAAGGCAACCGGGGAAGTAATGGGCATCGCTGATAGTTTTGGCCTGGCTTTTTATAAAGCTCAAGAAGCCGCCGGTTTAAAATTACCGTTAGCGGGTAATGTTTTGCTGACCGTCAATGATAAAGACAAAGAGGAAATAATCGATATTGCCAAGCGCCTTAAAAAACTCGGATTTTCTATATTCTCGACTCAGGGTACAAGTTTATTATTAAAAAGCAAGGGTATTGAAAATAATCCTATAAAGAAATTGCACGAAGGCAGGCCTAATATTGCCGACGCTATCAAAAATAAAGAAATAAATTTAATTGTTAATACACCTGTCGGCAGAACAAGCAAGCATGACGATAGTTATATCAGGATAATGGCTATACAGCTTAAGTTACCTTATATTACTACAATGGCAGCAGCCCGGGCTAGCGTTGAGGCAATCGAATCGATGCAGGAAAGAAATATTGTCCCGAAATCACTGCAGGAATACCACGGAAAGCCCATTAACCTTAAACAAATGAAGATGGAAAAAGGGAGGATATAATGGCTCAAGTTAAGGAGATCAGCGCCCAAATTTTAAACACCGGTGAATTTATTGTAGAAAAGGCCGGCGAGATAGCTTCAGCCGTTGGAAATGGCGTCGCAATCAACGCTTTATCCGGAGGAGTAGATTCTTCGGTGGTGACTATGCTCGGGCATAAGGCGTTAGGAGATAAATTAAAGACTTATTTTATTGATAATGGGATAATGCGCAAGGGCGAACCTGAGCAGATAGCCGGGTTGTTTAAAAAATTAGGCGTAAAAGTTGAAATAATTGACGCACAAGATAAGTTTATGGATGCTTTAAAAGGGATTACTGATCCCGAAGAAAAAAGAGAAGCCGTCACCCAAACATTTTATAAAGACGTTTTCGCTAAGCTGGTCAGGAAAAGCCAGGCTAAGTACCTTTTACAGGGAACGATCTTAACCGATATCGATGAGACTGTAGCCGGAATTAAAAGGCAGCATAATGTATTCGAGCAGTTAGGGATTGACCCTCAGGAGGCATTTGGCTATAAAATCCTTGAACCCCTTGTCCAATTGCGCAAAGACGGCGTTCGAAAAGTAGGTGAAGCGCTTGGTTTGCCCGCGTTAATATTTAACCGGATGCCTTTTCCCGGTCCGGCTTTAGCAGCCAGAGTGATCGGTGAAGTTACTCCCGGAAAAATAAATACAATTCGCACCGCGACCAGCATTCTTGAAGAAGAATTGGCTCAAATCAAGGCATTTCAATATATGGCCATTTTGCATGAAGATAGGGTTACCGGTATGCGCGGAGGGAAACGTGAGTTTGGTTTACAAATCGAAATCCGTTCTTGGGACAGCATTGATGCCCGCTCTGCAAAACCAAGTAAAATACCTTTTGAGCTTTTGATAAAGTTAGCTGACCGGATTACTATGGAAGTTCCGGGGGTAGTCAGTGTTACTTATAATATTGCTTCTAAACCGCCATCAACTATGGAAGTAGTTTAGCTTAATATAAGCAAGTTAAACAGGATAAGAGAAATAAGGGGATAGATAAAGTATGATGCCATTCGAAACCATTTTATTATGGGTTGCAGTATTGATGTTCATTAGCGTTATTTCAAGCAAGCTTTCGCATAGATTTGCTATTCCAGTATTATTGTTGTTTTTAGCAATAGGAGTGCTCGCCGGATCCGAAGGCATCGGCAAGATTTATTTTGATAACGCGCAATTAGCCAAGTCGATAGGTATTGTCGCCCTTATCTTTATTATTTTTTCCGGCGGTATTGACACTAATTGGAAGGATACTAAACCGGTTGTTGTACCGGGCATGATTTTGTCTACTGCAGGGGTGTTACTGACGGCTGTTATAACAGGTTTTTTCGCCGTATTTATTTTAAATTTTTCTTTGCTTGAAGGAATGCTCCTTGGTTCCATAGTTTCCTCAACTGATGCCGCGGCGGTATTTACTATCCTTCGATCAAAACGAATAAGCCTTAAAAAACCTTTAAAACCATTGCTTGAATTCGAATCCGGCAGCAATGACCCGATGGCCGTTTTTTTAACAATAGGCTTTATCAATCTTCTCACATTAAAAGATACCAGTTTTCTCTGGTTAATTCCGAAATTCATATTAGATATGGTTATGGGCGCCTTGGTAGGATATTTTATGGCTAGGTTTATTATATTTCTTATCAAGCGTTTAAAGCTGGAATACGAAGGGCTTTATCCGGTGATAATGATTTCGCTAGTCTTGTTAACCTATTTAATTGCCTGGTTTTTAAAGGGAAACGGTTTTCTTGCGGTTTATCTCACCGGTTTAATGCTTGGCCGAGCAGAGTTTCCTAATAAAAGAATGATTATGAGGTTTCATGACGGCATGGCGTGGCTAATGCAAATCGCTATGTTTGTGACATTAGGATTGCTTGTTTTTCCTTCGCATATAGTCCCTTTAGCCGGTAAAGGCTTGTTGATCACGCTTTTGTTAATGGTAATTGCACGCCCTATTAGTGTTTTATTATGCCTGTTACCGTTTAAAATAAATTTATCAAAAAAGGCCATGATTGCCTGGGTAGGGCTTAGGGGTTCGGTTCCTATTATATTGGCAACATTTCCTTTTGTGGCTGGTATTGCCCAGGCAGATACTATCTTTAATATCGTATTTTTCGTTGTAATCGCCTCGGTTTTTATTCAAGGGGCATCCATTCCATATGTCTCAAAAATACTAAAACTGGACGTTCCATATGCGAATAGAATAAATTATCCGATTGAGTTCGAAAAAACCGGGGAAATTGATGCCGAACTAACGGATGTTATTATTCCGTATGAATCAGAAGTAATCGGCAAGCGGATCAAAGATTTAGGTATTCCTGACAAATGCCTGGTGGTGTTAATTTCCAGAGGGGATAAATTTGTTATACCTTCCGGATCTACGGTTATGGAAGGCGGGGATATTCTATTGGTGCTTGCCAACGCCACGGATCTAGCTATTCTCCAGCAGGCCATATCCCAACTTAATAAAAAGGAGAGTTTATGAGACAGCCTACAGTCTCTCAACTAAAAGAAGAACTGGAGCAGATAAAAAAGTACTTAAATTACGCAATGAGCAAAATAAGTATTTTTGAAGCTCGATTAAAGAATCTGGGCCAAGAAGAAATCCCGGCTGAGGATTTATCTATCCCGCAGGAAAAACCAGTTTTTGTTGAGAAAAAGGAAACTGTCAGTAGCCCGAAAGATATCGAGGCAAATGTCGGTAAATTCTGGCTAAACCGCATAGGAATTGCTATTTTTACCCTAGGAATTGCTTTTTTAGTCAGCTATGCTTTTAAATATTTTGGGCCGCTGGCCAAAATTGCTTCCAGCTTGGCGATAGGCGCCGGGCTTTTCTTAACCGGATCAATACTTATAAAGAAAGAAAAATTCATCAATTACGGACGAGTGCTTTTAGGCGGGGCCTGGGCGATTACTTATTTTACCACTTATGCCATGCATCATTTTGAGGCCTCGAGGATAATTAACAGCCAGTTTTTGGGCCTTCTTTTATTGGGCGCTGTTTCTGTGGGTATTATTGCTCATGCTTTAAAGTATAAATCTGAAGAGTTATTTGCTATTGCGGTTTTTGTAGGTTATATCACGGCAACCATCGGCGATATAAATTATTTTACCTTTATAAGCTGTTCATTATTGGCTTTGACAATTGTGTTTTTAGTCTACCGTTTTCAATGGATAAGGCTGATAATACTGGGGATTTTTTGTACTTATTCGGTGCATTTTTTCTGGGTTTTCAGGCACATCTATAATTCTCCGGTTTCGGCGGGCACAAATTCCGCTCAATTTTACTTTTTCGTAAATGCCGGTTTCTTAAGTTTATACTGGATTATATTTATGTCAGGGGTCCATCTTTTGCAAGCCAAGGGCCCGGCGGTTAAAAACAAACTTTCAGCCGCAAACTTTATGAATTTTTTGCTTTTCTTTCTGATGGTTTATCCCGAATTATCCCGCCTTTACCCGGCCAACCGATTTTATTTCTTTTTCGCATTAGGTTGTATTTATCTGTCGGTAGCCTTAATCATGGAGAGATTCAAGAGAAAGAATTTGTCAAGCAGCGATATTATAATTGCCCTTTTACTTTTGACCTTGGCGGTCCCTTTGAAGTTCCTGCCTTTTAGTACAAACTTGATCTGGCTGGTAGAACTGCCCTTTTTGATGTATGTCGGCCTTGTTTTTGACCGAAAAGAGTTGCGCTACTTTGGGTTGGGTCTGGCAATCTGGCTGTATATTAAAATAACCATGCTGGATTTTGACAATTTATATATGCCGAATATTTTCGGTTATGCCATATCATGGGACAAAGTTATTTCTTTTTGCGCCTTTCTTTCAATGTCGGCTACATATTATATCCTTAAGTTTACTAAGACAGCCAGATCCTTCAAATTTTTACCTCGTGAGCAAGGTTTATCCCATATTCTTTCTGCTTTAGCTGTTATATATCTTGGAATCTTTCTATTTTTCGCAGTAGATCCAAAATGGATCACCTTCTCGTTAATCTTGGAAGCATTGATTCTATCCTCGCTTGGGCTGTTTATCCCTGAACGCTCATTACGAATATATTCATTTTGCGTAAGTTTAATAGTTTTTTTCCGTATTTTAATTTTCGACAACTCCAACCTACTAAGGTTTTCTGCAAAATGGCCTTTACTGATAACCGAGATAGCCGCTCTTTACGCCAACTATTTTTTATATAAATCGGCTAAAATCAAGGGTTTGCTGGCGCAATATGAAGAAACTTTCTTAAATTTACTTTTCTGGTTAGTTACAATTATATTCACCTGGGTTATTTACCTTTATTCAGCCCAGCAGTGGATTACTTTAGGCTTAGGCATAGAAGGGATTGTGCTTTTTTCCGGCGGGTTCATTTTAAAGGACAGGGTTTTTAGGATAGCCGGATTTATTATTTTTGCGCTTACCCTTTTACGGATAATATTTGTGGACCTTTCAATGCTAGCGGTTATTTATAAAATAGCTAGTTTTATAATTCTGGGGTTAATCTTTCTGGGAGTTTCTTTTATATATAACAAATATAACATAGGAAAATCCGAGAACTAAAAATCGGCCTCAAGGAGAAGATATGAAAAAAAATAGTTCTAATATTCTAGATGCTGTCGAGTTAAAAAAAATTGATGCTTATTGGCGAGCGGCAAACTATCTTTCTGTAGGCCAGATCTATCTTTTAGATAACCCGCTGCTTAAGCTTCCTTTGGTCTTAAAACACATAAAACCCCGTTTACTGGGGCATTGGGGAACTACGCCGGGTTTAAATTTTATCTATGTTCATCTTAACCGCCTGATAAAAAAATACGGGTTGGATATGATATATATAACCGGCCCGGGACATGGAGGGCCGGGATTAGTTGCTAATGCATATTTAGAAGGCGCCTATAGCGAGTATTATCCGGATATTTCTCAAGACGAAGAGGGACTAAAGAAACTTTTTAAACAATTTTCATTTCCCGGCGGAATCCCCAGCCATGTCGGAGCGGAGACTCCCGGGTCTATGCATGAAGGCGGCGAACTAGGGTATTCGGTTGCCCACGCATATGGCGCGGCATTCGATAATCCGGATTTAATCGTAGCCTGCGTAGTTGGCGATGGGGAAGCTGAAACCGGCCCTTTGGCAGCTGCCTGGCATTCCAATAAATTTCTGAATCCGGTAACCGATGGCGCGGTGCTGCCAATTTTGCATTTAAACGGCTATAAGATATCAAATCCTACGGTGCTGGCGCGCATCGATGCCTTAGAGTTAAAGCAACTTTTTATCGGTTATGGTTATAAACCATATTTTGTGGAAGGTCAAAATCCCAAAATAATGCATCAGCTTATGGCTAAAACTCTTGAGGATGTACATAAAGAAATTAAATCAATTCAAGTAAAATTCCGCAGCAGTAAAAAAAATTTAGAGAGGCCGCGCTGGCCGATGATTATTTTACGTACTCCCAAAGGTTGGACCGGGCCTAAGAGCATCGACGGATTAAAGACAGAAGGCTATTGGCGTTCGCATCAGGTACCTTTTTCGGAAATGGCAGAGAAACCAGGCCATATTAAGGAACTTGAAATTTGGATGAAAAGCTATAAGCCTGAAGAGCTTTTTGATAAATCCGGGCGCTTTGTTTCTGATCTGGCTCAGCTTGCTCCTAAGGGAAATTTTCGAATGAGCGATAATCCCCATACCAACGGAGGATTATTATTACGTGATTTAAGGATGCCGGATTTTCGTAAATATTCCGTAGTGGTTAATAAACCAGGTACTACTGAATCGGAACCGACTAAAGTGATGGGTTTTTTCTTGCGCGATGTGATGAAGTTAAACGCTAAATCCGGAAATTTCAGGGTATTCGGGCCGGATGAAACAACCTCAAACCGATTAGGAGCGGTTTTAGACGCTACCAACCGGACCTGGGAAGCTAAAATCTTGCCCGAAGACGACCATCTTTCCGTAGACGGAAGGGTAATGGAGATTTTAAGTGAACATACCTGTCAAGGATGGCTGGAAGGCTATCTGCTTACCGGCAGGCATGGTTTTTTCTCCTGCTATGAAGCATTTATCCACATTGTTGATTCTATGTTTAATCAGCATGCAAAATGGTTAAAGACCTCAAAGCGCATTCCGTGGCGCCGGCCGGTCGCATCGCTTAATTATCTTTTAACCTCCCATGTCTGGAGGCAGGACCATAATGGGTCTTCTCACCAAGACCCGGGATTTATAGATCATGTTGTAAACAAGAAAGCAGAGATTATCCGGATATATCTGCCGCCGGACACTAACACATTATTATCGGTAACTGACCATTGTTTACGCAGCCGGCAATATGTTAACGTTATTGTCGCCGGCAAACACCCCGGCCTGCAATACCTGGATATGGATGCGGCTATTCAGCATTGCACTAAAGGAATAGGTATTTGGCAGTGGGCTAGCAATGATAACGCCAGCGATCCGGATGTGGTCATGGCTTGCTGCGGGGATGTGCCTACTTTGGAGACTCTGGCAGCAGTTGATATTTTAAGGCAAAACTTTCCGGATTTAAAAATCAGGGTAATCAATGTAGTTAATTTAATGACCCTGCAGCCTCAAACCGAACATCCTCATGGGCTCTCCGACGAGGATTTCGATAGCCTATTTACCGTTGATAAGCCGATTATTTTTGCTTTCCATGGTTATCCCTGGCTTATCCACCGCCTGCTTTACCGCAGGACAAACCATAAAAACATACATGTGCGCGGTTTTATCGAAGAAGGCACGACTACTACTCCTTTTGATATGACGGTGCTTAATGAAATAGACCGTTTTAATTTAGCCGACGATGTCATTGACAGGGTGGGGCGCCTAAAAAGCCAGGCTGCGCATGTTAAGGAGTGGCTGCATAATAAATTGATCGAACATAAACAGTATATAATTTCCCACGGCGAAGACATGCCGGAGGTCCGTAACTGGAAATGGCCGTATTAAGAAAATCAATCATCCTGCCTATTTTATTTTTCGCAGCAGCCGCTTTCTTTGTTTTTAGAGGGTTTTTGTCTTTTGCCGAAGAACCCGCCGATAAAGAATTAAGAGAAGCTATGTATTGGCAGGGCTCAGGCGATAAAAATGTGCAATGTTTTCTATGCCCAAGGCAATGCCTGATCTTTAATAGCCAGCGGGGGTTTTGCCGCGCCAGAAAAAATATTAATGGCAAGCTTTATACCTTAACTTACGGAAATCCGGTAGCTTTACACGTGGACCCGATAGAAAAGAAACCGCTTTTCCATGTATATCCCGGGACAAAATCATTTTCCATTGCTACGGCCGGGTGCAATTTAAGATGTAAATTTTGTCAGAATTGGGAAATTTCCCAAGCCGACCCGGAGTCGGTTAAAGGCGATTTTGTTCCCGCAGCCCAAATCGTAAATGAGGCTAAGAAAACGGGCTCAAGGACCATAGCCTTTACTTATACGGAACCGACAATCTTTTATGAATATATGCTTGAAATAGCCCAATTAGCCAGGCAGGAGGGTATTGACTGCGTAATGCATTCATCCGGATTTATCAATGAAAAACCTTTGCGTAAGTTAGCCAAATATTTAACCGCGGCCAATATTGATTTAAAGGGTTTTAGCGATAAATACTATTCTTCTTATTGCGAAGGCAACCTGGCCAGTGTGCTTAATACCATCAAAGTGCTCAGAGAAGAAAAAGTCTGGGTAGAAATTACCAATCTGATTATTCCGGGAGCCAATGATTCCAACGAAGATATAACCGAGCTTTGTTTGTGGGTCAAGAAAAACTTAGGCGCCGAAACACCGGTGCATTTTTCAAGATTTTTCCCGATGTATAAACTTTTGGATTTATCTCCTACTCCGGTTGCCAGTCTTGTCCGGGCCAAAGAAATTGCCCATAAAGAGGGGCTAGTTTATGTGTATATAGGCAATGTCCCCAAAAGCGATGCCGGAGAAGATACGGTATGCCCTAAATGCGCTAAGCTACTGGTTAAACGTACAGGATACACAGTAGAAGAAAATAATATCAATAAGGGTAAGTGTAAATTTTGCGGTACTAAAATTGCCGGTATTTGGGATTAATTGCCAAGGTTTCTAAAGGCAAGAATTGTATTGAGAAATATCAGGGACAGAAGGCTGTAAGGGACGCCGAGAAAAGGAATAAGAAAAATTCCGGTTACTATCGTCCCTAAGAATGCTCCGGCTAAATCCATTGAATAGATTGCCGGAGCTATTTTTTTAGCATTAAATTTAATTTTTATTAGGTTATCCGCAAAACAAGGATAACCTGCCCCGGTAAGCAGGCCGCAAACAAAAGATAAAAGATAAAAAATCAGGCCGGCATAGCTTAGTTTTCCTATCAATTGCAGGATAAAAAATAAAATCAGGGTCAAAACAGCCCAAAGAAGATAAACCGCCGATAATAAATGAGGGCGAGAAGGTTTTATCCTGTTTATTAAAAAAACCCCGCTGCTTAATCCGGCCATAAATAAGGCGATTAAAAAGCCAAGCTTCCAGAAAAGCGCTCCGCAATAAATCTGAAATAAGACAAAAATTATTGAAACTATGCTGATTGAATTAAAGCCAAAGCAGGCGATGTTTAAAAGGCAGAGGGATCTTTTCGAGAAATAGCTTACGATTAGTAAGGTAGCAGCGGAAAAGAAAAGAAAGATGATTACCGCTTGGGGTATTTTTTTAAGATCTACTGCAAGATTGGGCCAGAATTTTGCCTGTTCTAAAGCCAGGTAGCTTAAAAAACCACTGGGGCTAAGGTCGGAATTGGGAGGTATTTTGTTATCGAGCATATTTTGGATATAATTACGTATACCGGGCGAAAGAAAATCGCGGAAATGATAAATGGTAAAGAAAAAAGTTTCGGGTTGTGCTTTAGAAAAATTGCTAAGCAGGTAATCATCGGTAATTATTCGGTTATTTGAAGCAATAATGATCATTGAATCCGAAGGGATAATTAATCTGTGTGTAAATATTTTATCTACGGCATTGATTATGCTCGAATTAAATCTGACAAATTGAGGGCTAAGGATTTCTCTTTTGGAGGCAATATTAAATGAGAATATCCCTTTATCTTTTAGCCGTCCGGAGACTAATTTAAAAAATTCCTGCGTAAAGTAACGGTTTAGCCCAAGATTAGACGGTGAGGGCATATTCATTAGGATTAGATCATAATTTTTGTTTGAATTTCTTAAATATAAGCGCGGGTCATCGGTTATAAAATTAACCAATCCGCCGGCTTCCCTGGTTAAACCAAGCTTGCCTAGTTTTGAGATTATTGGATTTATCTGGAGGAAATCCAGGGATTTAGGCGTATATTTCATTATCTCTTCAGCCTGCCCGGATAAAGAAGCGCCGATAAAAAGGATATCTTTTTGATGGATAGTTTCAAGCGCGGATAAACTCATATGGATAAATTCTTCATTAGAAGATCTATCCTCGCTGGTAGCTAAAAGCGAACCCCCTGAAAATAAGAGGGTAGTTTTCCCTTTACGGGCGGCCATAACCGGGCCGTAACCGCTGCCCAGATTAAAACGAATATCAGCATTGTCCAATTCTTTCTTAATCAGGGTATCAAAACTCAGGACCGAAATTATAGATATAACGATTATGGCCCCGGCGGTGATGATTTTTTTATCGATTTTGCCAACTGCCGGGATTAAAAGCAGAGGCAGGATGGAAAATATCAGCGGGTTAGAATAACCATTAAGCAGCACGGTAAAAGATACTCCGCCAAGGAAGAATCCGATAGCCTCGAAGGCAAAAAATTTCGCATAAGTTTCTTTTTTGAAGGAATTATTTCTGATATATAGATCGGTAAAACGCCTGAATGCCAAGCCGATAACAAAGGCAGGCGGACCGATTAAGGCCAGGCTTAAGAAAATAATAAGGCCGGGGTCAACTACTTCGTAATATTTCAGCCCGATTAATGATTTGGCCGAATGAATCAAACTTATTGACAGGGAAAAGGTCAAAGAAAACAGGATGGGAAGCGTGAAATCGCGGAATTTTTGGTTATTTTTAACGATGCTACCTAATGAACAAAATACGATCCAGAACCCGGCGGCTATAACAAAAGCCAGCTCGTTTCTAGCGAGGGAAAAATTGAATTCGCGCAAAGTTACAAGCTGAAATACCGAAGTAATTATCCCTAAAACCACAAAGATAATCATAGACAACTTTTCCTTTTGTTATTATATTAAGCCTAAGATGCAGGAAAGTCTATATTATTTATTTGCCAGCGGTTTGATCCTGGGAAGCGGCCCCTGCCTAGGTTTCTGCGCACCCGTTTTGATCGGATTCGTAGCCGCCTATAAGCCTTCCTTCAAAAATGCCTTAGTTTCCTACCTGGCTTTTTCTTCCGCTAAACTTTTTAGCTATATGCTTCTTGGCGGACTATGTGGTATATTCTCCGGTATATTAAAGAGCGATATTTTCCTCGGATACCTTAAGGCCATAAATATAGGCCTGGGAATTTTTATTTTATTGATAGGTATTCTTACTCTTATTTATAGAGATCCGTTAAAGAACAAATATTGTTCTTTTTTATCTAACGGCCATTTAAAAAACGCCGGTTTATTAGGCCTATTGGCAGGATTCTCACCTTGTTTACCGCTTTTAGGCATCTTAAATTATATAATTATCATTTCACATTCTCCGGCTGAAGGTATCATTTATGCTTTTGCCTTCGGATTAGGCACGGTAATTTCTCCGGTTATTTTATTGGTAGCTTTGTCGGGTAAACTGTCGCAATTTTTGTCTAATAACCAGAAAGCTAAAATACTGATTAAGGTTATCTGCGGGCTAGCTTTAATTTTGTTAGGCGCAAGAATTATCCTAAAATAATATGCCCAAAGAGCTTCTTGAGTATCCATTGACTTTAAAGTGGATAGCTTTATAATAGTGTAACGGATTAGGATCATTAACATAAAAGAGGACGACAAAAAGATATAAAGATGAATATATTTATAGGTAACTTGTCTTTTGAGGCTAAGGAAGCTGATGTTTTGGGGGCTTTTGCTTCTTTTGGCAAGGTAGATAGCGTAGTAATTGTGATGGATAAAAACGGCAAAAAATCGCGCGGTTTTGGATTTGTGGAAATGCCCGAAGAGCAGGAGGCCAAGTTTGCGATTGACGCTTTAAACGGCAAAGAGATTTTAGGCCGGCCGGTAAATGTGATGCCTGCCCTGGCCAAAGAACAAAAAACTCCGGTTGCCAGGCACAAAAAGAGCGCCGATGAGCAAAGGTTTTCTTTAAAAAGAACCGGTAAATACAGGCAGGGAAGGCGGACTATCAGTTATATGAAGCAAAGGATAGATGCCGGGCTTCCCGGGGCGATTCCGGAGCGTAAATTTAAAGCCAATCCTCTGCGTTGGCGTAAAAAATCAAAATGGGCTACTGCTTATAAGAAGCCGGATGGTGAATCTAAACCTTGGATTAAAAGTGATAGCCGAAAGCCGGGGTTTTATAAGAAACCGGATGGTAAGTCTAAACCTTGGATTAAGAGTGACAGCAGAAAACCCTGGAAGAAATCCGGCGGTAAGGGTTTTAAGAAATGAAATTAAAGCTTAACCTTTTTCCCGCCCCGCTGCAGATAGAAGATAAGATGGCAGGGATTATCCGGGAAGCAGTGGATGGCCGGGCAAGTATAGTTGAAATAGCCTACGGGCCGGCTGCCGATACTGTAAAAAAACGTATCCTTAAATTTCTAAATAAAAAAGAAATCCGGAAATTTTATTCAAGACTGGAAAAGACGGATAAAGGGTGGGGGAGAATTTATTTACATTTTAGGTGGAAATAGAATAATATGGCTAAAGAAAATTTTCTTGATGAATTTTATTCGCTTGTCCAGATAGATGACCCAAGCGGCAACTATGCCAAGGATATAAAAGATAACAGTTACTTCGGCCTGCCGTTAAAGAGTATCGTTGCGGCTGAAAAACGCCTGCGTTTAGCCGAAAGCCGGGGAATTGCTTATTTTTCGATGGAGTATGGCCTGGCCACCAGCTGTTACAATAAATTATCCAGTCATCTGCCTCTTAACCCTAAGAACATCGTACCCGAAAATGCCGTATTTTCAAATTTTCGGGTGGCTGATTATTTCTTTGCCCTGCACCAGGATCATATTATAGACCTTCCGATTTACAGCGGCGGCCTGGGCATACTGGCCGGTGATACTGTTAAAACCATGGCCGACTATAAACTTCCTGCGGTCGGAGTCGGGATATTATGGAACTCCGGTTATTTCAGGCAAAAGTTTTGGTTTAAATATGGCCAGGCTCCGGAAAAGATGCGTTGGGATCCAGTTTCTTATCCCGGTTTAATACCTTTAAAAAACAGGGTTAAAATATCGCTAAAGCCGGAAGATGTATACCTTAAGCTTTGGAAATATTATGTCTATAGCCATACAAACGACTCGGTTATCCCGTTGATCTTATTAGATTCCAATATTGAACCGAATACACAGAGGGCCAAGGTGCTTACTGACCAGCTTTACCGAAGCGATAATATATTCTTAAAATTATTACAGCGGGTAATCTTAGGCTATGGCGGAATCGGGGCCTTGGATGAACTAAAATATAATATTGATATACACCATCTTAATGAAGGGCATGCGGTCTTTGCTTTTGTCGCTAAAGCCCGCGGGCTGGGAGGGGAAGAGCTTGAAAAACTAAAAAGCAAGTTCGTCTATACCTGCCATACTCCGGTTGAAGCCGGCCATGACCGTTTTTCTTTTGATGATTTAAATAAAGTGCTTAAAAAGGAAGATACCGACATAATCGATAAATTCGGCAGGGAACGTTCGGGTATGGCTAATCTTACCCTGCTTTCGATGAACATCTCATCGGCGATAAATGCGGTTTCACTTAACCATCAAAAAGTTATGCATATACAGTTCCCTAAATACAGAGAACAGATAAAATATGTAACTAACGGCGTCCATCCCCATACCTGGATTTCCAAACAATTTAGCGAACTCTTTGCCAAGTTTCCGGAAAGTTTCCCTGATTTTAAAAATAATCCCATGGTCATTGCCAGGGCTTCGGAGCTCAAAAATAATCCTGATTTCCGCGCCCAGTTATGGAAGGCCCACCAGTCTAACAAAGCAGGCCTTTGCAAGCTTCTGGAAAAATGGGCGCTTGATGAAAATTTATTCACTATCTGTTGGGCCAGGAGGATCGCCGCTTATAAAAGGCCGAGCCTGATCCTGCATGATGTAAACAGGCTGGTGCAGATTGCCGAGCAAGTAGGCCCCCTGCAGATCATTTTAGCAGGTAAAGCTCATCCTAATGATAACCTGGGGTTCACTTATATCAATGAGATGTTGGATAAGGTCGATAAGCTCACCGAAGATTATGCTAAACTTAAAATAATTGTTTTAGAGAATTATGATATTTCTCTCGGCAAGATACTTACTTCTTGCGTCGATGTATGGTTGAATAATCCACTGCCGCCTTTTGAAGCCAGCGGGACAAGCGGGATGAAAGCGATTTTAAACGGGGTGCTTCAAATGACCACCGTAGACGGTTGGGTAGCAGAAGCAACTGATAGAAAAATCGGCGCGTTTTTCGGGTATAAAAACAGCGAAGGCAGCGTGGGGAATGAAAATGATTTACATATGAATGATGATGCCGAAGCGCTATATGCGGCGCTTGAAAAAATGACCGGCTTATATTATAAAACTAACTCTGCCGGTAAAGCGAATATTTCTTCGGAATGGATAGATATGATGATCGAATGCCTTTGCGTTTCAGCCCAGTTTAACACTTACCGGATGCTCGACCAATATAAGAAATATATCTGGCATATTGATTAACAAGTAGAGCTTTCTATGCAGACAGCTTCCGCTCTAAACCAACCGCTAAAAGTCCTGATTTATATCGTTTGCTACAATGCCCAAAATCATATTGGTGATGTATTAAAAAGGGTTCCTGTACAATACCGCCGCGATCCGAATACCAGGGTCATAATAAGCGATGACTGCTCTGGCGATGATACTATTGAAGCCGCCTCCAGGTCCCTTAGGGAATTAAATTATACTAACTACGAAATATTTAAAACCAAGGTAAACCAGGGCTACGGCGGAAACCAGAAGATAGGGTATAATTACGCCCGCAGGAATAATTTTGATTATGTCATTTTACTGCATGGAGATGGCCAATATGCCCCCGAAGAATTGACCTCTTTTTTTAATCTCTTTAAAGGTAATTACGATGTAATCCTGGGTTCCAGGATGTTAATCAAGAAAAATGCCTTAAAAGGTAAAATGCCGGTGATCCGCTTTGCATCCAATATAATACTGACTAAAATACAAAATCTCCTGGCCCAGACGAATTTATCGGAATTCCATTCAGGGTACCGGGCCTATTCTATAAAATTCCTTAGAGAGGCGAATTTCGAACTAAATTCCAATGGTTTTGATTTTGATACCGATATCCTGCTCCAAGCCAAGTTTTTACAGAAAAGCATCAAAGAATTTCCGATATCTACTTTTTATGGGGATGAAAAATCAAATGTTTTCCTGATTAAATACGGTTTGGACATTTTTATGACAACTTTAAAATTTAAAATGCAGCAAATGGGAATAGGCTGTTCATTGAAATTCAAGGGAAGTAAACATTTAATGTATAAGGATAAATTTGATTTAAAGGGCAGCACCCACTATTATCTATTGAAATTAATTGAAGATTTTAAACCGAAGAAAATATTAGAGATAGGTTGTGGCCCGGGATACCTTGCAGAAAGACTTGAAACTAAAGGTGTTTGGCTTACAGGAATCGATATTTTTAAGCCAGTTAATAATAATTACAATGAATTTTTCTGCGGGAATATCGAACAGTTTGATTGGAATAAGCTGGAGCAGGAAAGTTTTGACATGGTTTGCCTGATGGATGTCCTTGAACACTTAAAAGAACCGGAAAGGCTTTTGCTGTCCTTAAAAAATAACCCTAAATTCGAAAATGCGGTATTTATTGTCAGTGTGCCTAATGTGGCCTTTTTTTCGGTCAGGCTCGGGCTGCTTTTT